>Ga0101944_10000085_pt1 | contig 304962 bp, 255 predicted proteins | sample DewCreD2012metaG_FD_75245 | JGI IMG/M metagenome (GOLD analysis project Ga0101944, IMG submission 75245) | Hot spring sediment bacterial and archeal communities from British Columbia, Canada, to study Microbial Dark Matter (Phase II) - Dewar... ... | reverse complement strand
AAAATGGTTTCTCCCGAAAGCTGAGTGCCTTTCCATCGTCAATGATGTTTTTGCAGCTTTTCTCACCATCGTTCAACACCCTGTCCGAACTCATGTCTGAACTTCAGTTGCGTCACTTGCCCCAACGCGTTAAATCTGGTAAATTTCTTTAGAATGATCTGAGCGGCGGGTGGCTGTTGATAGCTTGCTCCAGATAGGACGAGTAACTATTTCTTACATGATTCGAGGAGTTGATGAAATTAAGGCTGCCCCTCTTATTGGTATGGGTCCTGTGGATTTTTACCTTAATGCTGCCTGCCGCACCGGCGCAGGCGCGCGCATCGCTGAACATCTCTCAAACCGATAATGATCCACCCTTGCCGCTGGTGGCGGTGCATGTTTCGGAACAGACCCGCGCGCTGATGGATATGCCCGCCGGTGCAAACACCCCCAAACCCCCTGCCAATAAAAATGCCACCGGCAAAGAGTGGTGGCATACCGCCTGGAAATATTTTGTAATCCAGGAAGCTTTGCAAGAAGTATTGCGCTCCGACGGCACACCGTTTGTGGTAGTCAGCGACCAAGATATTCGAGCGGGTGACTTGCTGCACACCCAGGGCTCACCCAAATATCCCATCCTGATCAGCCTGGCATCCGAGGCAGTTGCTGATGACCAGGTCACCCGGCTGCGCGAGTATGTCAGCGCGGGTGGTTTTCTGTTCGCCGGTTCTTCAGCCTTCACCCGCCGCCCCGATGGGACCAGCCGCGGCGATTTTGCGCTTGCAAAAGAGATGGGCTTGCACCTGATCAACCCTCAACTAGACAACTGGTATGCTAACCAGATCTTCACGAAAGTCGTTGAAAGCCACCGCGTCGAGCATCGGCTGGTGTCGCACATCCCGCGCGGCAAGTTAATCTGGAACATGCCGCTGCACGCCGACGAGATTCCCTGGGGCATCACTCCCCGCCACCTCATTCACGGTGCGCATTACGATTGGCAGGTGCGCGCCTCCGACGCGCTGGTAGTCGCTAATGGCAGCAAGGGGGTAGTCCTGGCGACCAAACCTTACGGGAATGGCAGGTTTATCTATCACGCCTCGTTTCAGCCATTGCTGGGTATCGGGGGTGCTGATTCGGGCATGTATACCTACCTGATTTACCGCAACGCGATTGAATGGGCTTTCGAGGCAGCGCGGTTACCCATCCTCAAGCTCAGCCCCTGGCGCTTCGAGCATGATTCAGCGTTTATCATCCGTCACGACCTCGAAAACACTGCCGGTGTCGAAATTGAAGCCTCAGCGAAAGCAGAAGCGGCGGTCGGCGCCAGGGGTGATTACTATTTCTGCACCGGCGTTCTGCGCGAGAACCTGCGCAACGACCAGAAGATTATCGAAAGCCTGCGCCGGGCAGTGACCCTCTACGGCGCGACCATAGGTCCGCACAACGGCGGATTGAAGAACCCTAACACGACCTCGCTGCAGAACTGGGACTTCCAATACTGGCATTGGGGACCCGACGAAGCGTTCGATGTCTCCCCGCGCGGGTACGCCAGCGGCAAAGAGTACGCGCTGAAATCGATGACCATCTCGTTTGCTGATATTGAGCGCTGGCTGGCAGGGGTGGATAATGGGCGACCCGGCTGCGGCGCGGCGGCAAACTGTCCGCGCATCTGGGTCTCGCCTTATTTCAACTCTGGCAGGGAAGATTCCTACGACCTGCTCAATCAGCTCAATGTGACCACTGCCGGTGAGCAAAAACTGAGCCCCTTCCCCCATTTCACAATCTCGACACGCACCGAGGGGTTGATCTATCCCCAGGTGACGCTGCCGGTCAGCGAATGGTACCTGGGCAGTGCGGTTGCCCAGTCGATCGAAGCCGGGCACAATTCTGCCAGCGTGCGCGCCCTGGTCGATTTTTACAGCCAGATGGGTTTTTTGGTGAACCTGTACAACCATGCCTCTTCCGCCTACGGGCTGCCGTACGAGTACATGGTCTATGTGGTTAAAAAACCGCGTATGTGGTCGACCAACTCGATTGAAATCTATGATTGGTGGATGCAGCGCGCCAAAGTAACGCTCCAGCCAACTTTTGAACAAACAGACAGCGCAGCAGTGGTGCGCGCCCAGGTGCGCGGAGCGCTGGACCAGGATACCGCAATTGAATTGGTGATGCCGCACTGGAACAAGTCGAAGTTGAGCACGCTCGAAGTGCGTCTGGATGGTGCACTGGTCGATTACAGTTTTTACCGGTTGACTCGCGACGGGATTAAGATCAAGGTCGGCGCAGCGGTGAAGGAAGTGGAAGTTCGTTATCCCGCTCATGAGACCACTGCGCTACCTGCGCCTATCCAGTGGATTCAGCAGTTTATCCGCACCCGCGTATTCGCCGAATAAACAGATTTATCCCAAACGAACTGCTGCGTTCCAATTTCACCCGCTGGAAAGCGAAATGCCTGGCACGTCAGGTTTTGGTTGACCTTTCCAGCAGGTTGAGCTTCTGGCGGAAGCCGGTGCGCTCAGCCCATTTTTCTACCAGCGCTTGCCCGGCGGGCTTACGCCAATCTTTCTCCAGGTCAGCATGACACTTTTCTCCCTGCCCAATGCGGTCGTGGTGACAAAAGCGGCATTCCAGCGGTTGTAAACCGCTGCCGTACAATTCACACAGGTTATTGACCAGGAAGGTACAACCGCGATCGGCGTAGTCATTCAACCCCAAGAAACCCTCGCAGCCCTTGAACGCTGGTGAAAGCACGCCAAAGGTGCGATCTGGCGACATTTCCAGCATCATTCTGCTGCCCAGTCCCTTATTTACTGCCCGGGCTGCCTCTTCCACCGTCCACCACCCCGGTCGCTGGCAATAGCTCAGGCATACCGGGCAGGAACACGGCTTGGATGGTGGATATTTTTCTACGAGGGTTCGCGGGGCGCGTTTCATTGACAAACTTTTTTAAGATCAATATTGAGTAACCGCCAGGAAAGCCTCAGCCGGTTGTATAGGGCGTCATCATTTACCTGCCGCGATTGCGCGGTATCCATTGGACAGGGTTGTTCCAGTCGGTCGTTTTCCAACGCATTTTCTCTGGACGCACCAGCGGCATAATATCCTTGAAGAACGCCAGCCGTTCTTCGTCGGTCATCGGGGTGAAGGACTCGGCAATTTGCAGGTTTTGTTCAAGCTGCGCCATCGATTCCATGCCCACGATCACCGTCGAGACCGGCAGACTGAAGGCATATCGCAAAGAACGCTCTACCTCGTGGGTCAGGCTGCCCAGCCCCAGCACTTTCATGGCGATCACTGCCACGCCGCGTTGATTGGCGAGGGGTAAAAATTCTTCTGCAAAGCTAAAAATGAAATGATCGAGGGCTGAAAGCGCCACCAGCGCGCTGTCAAACGGATAGCGGTTGAACGCCTCCACCAGGATTTGCGGGTCGGTGTGGCAAGAGATGCTGATATGGCGCACCAACCCTTCTTCCCTGGCTTTGATCGCCGCTTCCAGCGCGCCGCCCTTACCGGTAAATTCATCGAGGCGCTTATAATCCCACACGTGATGCAGCCGCCACTCGTCCACATAGTCTGTCTGCAGTCGTGTCAGGCTCTCCTCAAGCTGGCGGCGCGCGCCATCGCGGCTGGTATCCCAGGCTTTGGTCGCAATCCACATTTCCTTGCGGCGGTGCTTGACCACCTTGCCCAGGCGCGTCTCAGCCTGCCCCTTCGAGTACACCCAGGCGGTATCAAAATAGCGGATGCCGCGGTCGATGGCGGTGTTGACGATCTGCAAGGCTTCATCTTCGCTGCAGTTGTGTTCATCGACAATGCGCTGTCCGCCAAAACTTAAAATCGGGAAAGAAACACCAAGTTTTCCAAAAGGTCGCGTGATCATCGGTTCCTCCTGCCAGGAATTATATCCCTTTATCCTGGCGATGATAATCTACGGCTGCGTTTCCCAACAGGTGATTTTGAGGGTATTGAAAAACAAACATTGAGCGGGATTCCCCGGCACCTCGCTGCGCGGCTGGGCGGCATTCCTGCCTGGATGCGACCCTTTCGATAAACGTGAGAGATTGCCTCACCCCGTTCGCGATGACTCAGCCGCACCAATGTGCGACAAATCCGGCAATCACCCGCGCAGCGGTTACCACCTCATCCAGCGCAATATACTCATCAGCGCCATGCGCCAGGCTGACATTTCCTGGTCCATATAGAACGGTAGGAATCCCGGCATGATTGGTAAACAGGCGCAGGTCAGATCCATACGGCACACCGCGCACGGCAGGCGGCACTTCTAACACCTCGGTGTGGCGCGCGGCAAGCTGCTGGATCAGCGGGTGCGCCGGGTCGGTTGCTCCCGATTCAAACTGCCCTTCAAACCACTCCACCAATGGCGGATGGTCTTTGAGCCAGGCGTCCTGGCTGGCGGCACGCGCTAGCGCGTCTTCCAGCGCGCGGCGCGCATCGGCGGCAGATTCGCCCGGAAAAACGCCCATGCGCCCCTCTGCTACCGCTTTTTCTGCCACGCTGGAATGCCATTCTCCGGCGCGCACCACGCCGATGCTGATCGGCGCAGCGTACAACGCCGGGTCGTAGAATTGGTTTTGAAAATTGGCGTGCCGTTCCACTTCGAGTTGTTGAATTGCCGCATAAAGCCAGATAAATTTATCGATCGCGCTGATCCCATGCTGACGCACGGCGGCGTGCGTGGCTTTGCCGTTGACAGACAGGCGAAAAGTCAACGCGCCAGATTGCAGCGGGCAGATGCAAAGTTGAGTGGGCTCCAGCACCACGCAGGCATCAGCGCGATAGCCGTTGACGATTGTTGCCAGGCTGCCTGCGCCGCCCGATTCTTCGCCGATAACACTTTCAAGCAAGATGTCGAACGCGGGTTCAAATCCCAGTCGGCGCAAAGCCTGCAAGGCAAAGATGCCGGCTGTCAGCCCGCCTTTCATATCGCAGGCGCCGCGCCCATACAGTTTGCCGTCGCGCACCTCTCCGCTCCAGGGAGATGTGCTCCATAATGCCAGGTCGCCTGGAGAAACAACATCTACATGACCGTTCAGGATGAGTGAGCCGTGCGCAGCTGGCAGCCTGCCAGAGACGTTCTTCCCTTCTCCCTTGACTACTGCTTTCCAGCGCCCGACCACATCCAGACGCTGGTCAGCGGAAAAGCCATCGTCGTTAAACGCGGGGTGACTGCGCAGGTGGTCGAAGCGAACCGGGAAAACATCCACCTCAAGCCCCAGTTCTTCCAATTTCGCGGCAATCAGGCGCTGTACCCCGCCCTCCTCGCCGGGCAGGCTGGGGGATCGAACCAGTTGTTGTAAAAAGGCGACCAAATCCGGGCGAAGTTCATCGATAACTGCACTGATAGCTGTTTTGATCAATCGATACCTTTCTGAAGAAATAGGATTAACTGGCAGTAGCAGCCGCCGCAGCTGCCGAATCGCGCTGCAACATAACCACCAGGTAACCGCCCAACAAGACCAGCACGGGCAGTTCCGCCAATTCACCAGCGGCGGGAAGGATGCTCACCTGTGACGAAAGGTGGAAAAAACCGCCAATTTGCTTGAATTTTACCAGCGGCTCGCCTGCCGGGTTCTTGAATTCATATTCGGTCTTCCAAAAATTGGTGTTGGCTTGAAACACCCGTCCATCCGGGAATTCAAGGGTTCCGCCTTGCGTCCAGGTGTTGTTTTTAAACACTGCTAGCTCGGTTTCGCTTTGAGCGGGGCGCACCGTAACCCGCGTCTGCCAGAACCCCACCCGCTTGAATGTCCAGGCGCCGTCTGCGCTCTCTCCGATCGCCAGGCTGCCAAAGGCGCTGCGAAAGTGTAGAACAGCAGCAATCTCTTCTCCTGCGTGAAACTCGTAGTCGTGTTTGAAAAGGTTCGGCTGCACAAGGCTGATTTCCAATCCAGCCAGTTCATGTAATCTACGCATATCAACCTCCCCAGCCCCAACCTGGCTACACCATAGCGGGGCTTTGTAACAATGCAGGCGGGTTACTTCTCGTATGGCTTCCCGTCTGCGGCGGGCGGGATGGCGCGACCGACAACTCCGGTCAGGATGATGATTGTCAGCAGGTACGGCAGCATCTGCGGGATTTGCGACGGAATATCCGGGCGGAAAATGCTGATGGTGGTGGTAACGCTGTCGCCCAAGCCAAAGATAAACGCGCCAATCAACGCGCCAAATGGCGTCCATTTGCCAAAGATCATCGCTGCCAGCCCGATGAAGCCCAAGCCGTTGGTCATCAGCGGGTTGAAGACATCCACGGCTTCGAGGGTGAACCACGCGCCGCCCAGACCGGCAAGAACGCCGCCGATCAGCACGTTTGTCCAGCGCATTCGGTACACATTGACGCCCAGCGTATCGGCAGCGCGCGGATGCTCCCCCACTGCCCGCGTGCGCAGCCCCCAGGGTGTGAAGAACAGTACGTATTGAATCAAGAAAACCGAGAGCCAGAGGATATATGCCAGCGGTTTTTGTTGGAATAAAATTGGTCCCAAGACAGGAATGCTGGACAAAATTGGGATATTGAGCAGGGGAAAAGTGCCAGGTCCTGCCGGAAGATTCTCCGCCAGAAACTGGCGGTAGGCATAGCCGGTGATTCCAATGGCTAAAATGTTGATCACCGTGCCACTGATAATCTGGTCGGCGCGGATGTTGATCGAAAGACCGGCGTGCAGCGCCGCCAGCGGGAGCGCTGATACCACGGCGGCTGTCAATGCCAGCACACGCGCAAGATCGGCTGCTGAGGCGGGCGGCATAACCTCTTTCAGCGCCTGGAAGGCGAATAAATTGACCGCATAACCGATCATGGCAGCCACCAACATCTTGCCTTCGATGCCGATATCCACCACGCCTGCCCGCTCGCAAATCAACCCGCAAAAAGCCGCAAAGGCGATGGGAGTGGCTTTGCGCAGGGTTTGAGCGAGGGTCGAAACAACGCACTGCCCGTCGCACTGCCCGCCGATCACCAGGTTGAGCAGCGCCCAACCAGCGACCAGACCAAAGATGCCAATCAGCCAGGTGACCCACCACGAGCCTTGCCAGCGAAACCGTCTGGAAGCATTGTTTTTAACCGTCATGGCTACCCTCCCCATCCGCGCGTGATCGGCGCTTCACTTGCCTGCCGCTCTTCTTTGATACGATAGACCCAACGCACGATGGTTGGGGCTGCCACAAAAAGTAACACCAGCGCTTGCAGCAGCGAAATGATGTACTTTGAAACGCCGGAAGTCAGTTCCATCAGATCAGCGCCATTGCGCATGGCGCCGAACAGGAACGAAGAAGCAATAATCCCGATCGGATGATTGCGTGCCAGCAAGGCGATGCCGATACTATCCCAACCATATCCACTGGAAAAGGATACCGGCAAACAGCGGCAGCTCGATACACCCAACACTTCAATCGTGCCTGCCAGCCCCGCCAGCCCGCCGGAAATCGCCATCGCCGTGATGATACTGCGGGTGATGCTTACCCCAGCATAGCGCGCGGCGTTGGGATTAGCCCCGGCTGTGCGCAGCTCGAACCCAATTGTGGTCCGCTGCAATAATCCCCAGATAAAAATAGCCATGCCGATTGCCAGGAGCAATCCGATATGCAGGCGGTCAGCGGTATCGGTGAAAGGCCACCATAACCGGGTCAGCGGCGGCAGGATAAAATAGAGGATTGCTGCTGCCGCCGCGCCCACAGCAGCGTAATACCTGCGTCGGAGGGAGCGGCTCCAATCGCGCGTGCGCACTGAACTCATCAGGTACCAGCGTGTAAAGAAAGCAATCACCAGCGCCAATCCCACCGCCGCTGCCAGCGCGTTCAATGGATCTTGCAAGCGCTCTGGAATGGCGTGGAAATTCCATAACTCGGCTTCGACGGCAATGGTGCGCGTTTGTACAAGTCCCGCTGCTGGATCGCGCAGTGGTCCACTGACCAGATACTCCGACAGGCGGAAGGAAACATAGTTCAGCATCATCGTGCTGATGACTTCGTGTGCGCCGGTCTTGGCTTTCAAAAAGCCAGCAATGCTCGCCCAAATTGCGCCGCCAATAGCCCCCGCCAGCAGCGCCAGCGGCAGGTGGATGATGGCTGGCAGCCCTCTGAATGCCACCCCTGCCCAGGCTGCCCCGATTGCGCCAATGTAAAACTGACCTTCGGCGCCGATGTTGAACAGACCACTCTTGAATCCCACGGCTACCGCCAGGCTGAGCAAGATGTAAGGCGTAGTCGCCACCAGCGACTCGGAGAATCCGCGTTGTTTAAACAACGCCCCGCGCAGCATCCCTTCATAAGCCTCATATACCGAGATAAAACTGCCACTGGTTACCAGGATCACCACCCCCCCCAGCACAAACGCGCTCAGGATCGCCAGCAGCGGCATTTTCAGCCCATTCCAAAACATGCGTAGACTCGCGCGCAGCGAGGCGCTAAAGCCAGCGGGTTGAATGGTTTGTTCAGACATGAGCAGCCTCCTGAGTGATTCCTGCCATCAATAATCCAAGTTGTTCGCGGGTCGCAGTTTGAGCGGGGAGGGTGTCAAGAATTTTGCCCTTATACATTACCGCTATTCGGTCTGAGAGACTCATGATCTCGTCCAATTCTGCGCTGATGAGCAGCACCGCCGCGCCGTGATCGCGCGCCTCGATAATACGGCGGTGGATAAATTCTATGCTGCCCACGTCCAGCCCGCGTGTCGGCTGGCTGGCAATCAACAATTTAATCGGGCGGGATAATTCACGGGCAATGATCACCTTTTGCTGGTTACCACCCGAAAGAGAACCCACAAGAGTCAGAATGCCTGGAGTGCGCACATCAAATAATCTGACAGCCTCAGTGCTAAAGCGTTCGATCTCCAGGTAGTTAAGATCGATGCCGTTGGCAAAGGGCGGCTGGTAATAATTGCAGAGCACAAGATTATCGCGCACCGGGAAGGTCAACACCAGCCCGTGTTTCTGGCGGTCTTCCGGTACATGTGATGTTCCAGTTTCGATCACCTGGCGCGGCGAAACGTTGGTCATCTCTTTGCCCAGGATGACGACTTTTCCTTCTACGCAGTGGCGCAGGCCGCTCAGCGCTTCTGCCAGTTCGGTCTGACCGTTGCCCTGCACCCCCGCTACCCCCAGGATCTCTCCGGCGCGCACCTCTAACGATATGCCATTTACAGTGGTATGCCGCCGATCATCCTGAACCTTCAGATTCTCAACTTTTAAAACCGGTTCGCCGGGCTGTGCTTCGGTCTTGTCGATCTGTAAGATCACCTTGCGTCCGACCATCATTTCCGCCAACAATTCGCGCGTGGCTTCTGCCGGGCGCACCGTTCCCACCATTTGACCGGCGCGCATTACGCTGATCCGGTCTGCCACCGCGAGCACCTCGCGCAGCTTGTGGGTGATAAAGATAATCGATTTGCCTTCCTGGATCAGGTTATGCATGATGACGAACAATTCATCTGCTTCTTGCGGCGTGAGAACCGCTGTTGGCTCATCCAGAATCAGGATATCTGCATTGCGGTACAGGGCTTTAATGATCTCCACCCGTTGTTGAGCGCCCACTGTCAGGTCTTGCACAAGCGCGTCTGGCTCCACTGCCAACCCATATTGCTGGCTCAGGTCGCGAACCCGCGCGGACACGCTGCGCCGGTCAAGCACCGCCAGCTTGCCCAGCCGTGCTGAACCTCTGGTAACCGATTCCTGTCCCAGCATGATATTTTCGGTCACCGTCAAGGGCGGCACCAGCATAAAGTGTTGATGCACCATGCCGATTCCCCTGGCAATCGCATCATGGGGGCTGGTGATTTTCACAGGTTCCCCGTTGATCCTGATCTCACCTTCCTCCGGTTCATAAAGTCCATAGAGGATATTCATCAAGGTCGATTTTCCTGCGCCATTTTCTCCCAACAGCGCGTGAATCTCGCCTTTTTGCAGTGAGAAATCTACCCGGTCATTTGCCAGCACGCCCGGAAAATGCTTGGTAATGCCTGTTGCTTGCAGAGCGAGAGTCATGGTTTGTTTCCTGGATAAAGATAAGGAGAGGGTGCTGTTCCACCCGGAAACAGCACCCTCCTTTGTTCAATTCGATCCTAATGGTTCATCTTTTCCGTCATCACGGTCTGCTTCGAACGACCATCATGCCAGCATCCGCTGGAAACCGGTTAAGGTTTGTAACCCGTGGTCAGTTTGCCATCCTTGAGACCATCCTGGGCTTCTTTGACCTTGGCTTTTACATCCGCCGGGATCTTGCTGTCCCAATCGTGGTATGGAGCCAACCCAACGCCGCCGTTCTTGAGATTGGCGGTGATAATGCCCGCTTTCGAGGTGCCATTCTTGACCGATTTGAGATACTCATAAACCGCCACATCCACGTTCTTGGCGGCTGAGCTGAGCAATGCCTCTTTCACTTCGGGGTAGGTCAGGTATTGATCTACATCCACGCCGATTGCCATTAACCCTTTCTCTTTGGCTGCCAGCAAACCACCGTTACCCGTGTTGCCGCCAACGCCGAATATCACATCACAACCCTGACCAATCATGCTCAAGGCGGTCTCTTTGCCCTTGGCGGGGTCGGTAAAGGAAGGAATGTACACATTGAGCGTCTTGGTATTGGGCTTGTACCACTTGGCGCCATTCTGGAAACCAACCACAAAGCGCACAACCGGTGGAATTTCCATGCCGGAGACGGTGCAAACAGTACCGGTCTTGGTCATGCCTGCCGCCAGCACTCCCGCCAGGTAACCCACTTCGTCTTCCTGGAACATCAAGCTGGTGACGTTCTTTAACCCGCCGTCCGCATAGCAGTCTTTCACTTTGTCATCGCACGCCTTAGAGTCTTTGGTGGGGAAATAGGCGTTGTCGATGATCGCGAACTTGATATTGGGGTATTGGCGGGCTTTGATTGCCGTCGCGTCGCCCATCAAGAAGCCAACGGTTACGATAACATCGTACTTCTCGGTAGCGAACTGGTCGATGTTTTTCTCGTAGTCTGTGGGCTGTTTTGATTCGATGAACTTGATATCCCAGCCAAACTCTTTCGCTGCTTTCTGAACCCCCGCCCAGGCGGACTGGTTGAAGGACTTATCATTCACGCCACCGACATCGGTCACCAGACCGACCTTTAGCTTTCCTCCACCAGCAGCGCCCTGGCAAGCAGACAAAACCAACACAGCCATCAACAACATGGCGATCACTACAACCATCTTTTTGGACATATATTCCTCCACAGTTGTATCAAATATATTTTTGTCGCCGGACATAATGTACAGCGGAATCCCCGACCGTTTTTAAGTATACAAGGTCTTAATCTGTCTGACAAGCATTACATCCTTCCTGATTTTTCAGCCGCTTCTCCGCGCCGAACCCCTAGCATCATCCATAATGCCAGCGCCATGAAAATTGGTCCGAGTACCATCACCAGGCTGTAATCCCTGCCCGCCAGGCTGATCAAAATGCCGTTAAGGTTGGGTCCAGTGATGGCTGCCAGGGTGGAAAAAAGGTAATATAAGCCGGTATAGGTGCCAATTTTGCTGTGATCAGTCATATCGACTACCATCGGCAGGGAATTGATGTTGATCAGTGCCCACGAAATGCCAGCGATCATCAAGATGACTCCCACCACAGGCACCACCCCTAGCACGGGCAGACGGGTGAGTTGAATGACCAGCGTTTGAGCTGGCACCAGATACATGGCGAGCATGCAGCTTCCCAGCAAAATGATGCCGGTTGAGATGGTCTTGCGCCTGCCCCAACGACCACCGATGAACCCGGACGGCAGCGAGAACAGCACGAAGAAGAGCGAAAGCTGACCTAACAGGCGCGCGCCGCTGGCTTCTTCGAGCTTCAAGTGGTTGACGGCATAGAGGGTGAAGAATGCTTCAATGGCGTTGTATGCCACGAACCAGAAAAAAATCGCCAGTAAAACCCGCAGCGCGCTTTTTTCGTTGTCACGAATCACCTGGATCAGGCTGCGCACGAGATTGGGTCTTTCTTCGGAGGCTTCGTATTCTTTCGGCTCACGGATGAACACGAACACCAGCACGGCTGCCAGCACCACCAGCGCCGACCCAAGCCAGAAGGGGTACGCCTGATTGCGCTCGTAAAGCGCAGCCCCGCCCAAAAAGGAAATGATTGCGCCCACTCCGCCCATAAAGTTGATAATGCCGTTGGCTTGCGAGCGGTAGCGCGAGGGGGTGATATCGGGCATCAACGCCACCACCGGCGTGCGCCAGAACGCCATGCTCAACAACAGGGTGCTGGTGCAGGCGACAAACAGTGGCAGTGCACTTGCCAGGGGGATTAACCCAAAAGCCAGCGCTCCCACCGGCGCACCGATCAGGATAAACGGCATACGCCTGCCAATCGGCGTGCGCAGCCGGTCAGACCATGCCCCCACCGGCGGTTGAATCAATAAGGCAGCAATGTTATCTAACGTCATAAAAAAGCCGATCAACCAGGGTTCTAAGCCAAATTTGTTCGACAGAAAAAGCGGAACAAAGGCATTATAGACGCCCCATATCACACTGACGCCAAAAAAACCGAAACCGAGCAAAAAGGTCTTTCCGTAGTTAAATTTCATAGCAGACGCTCCAGGTGGCTTAGTCTCATCTCTTTATTTATACACTGAAAGCCAGAAATCACCCTTTGCCAAAGGGGGTATAATCAAGCACGATGTCGAATCCTTCAGTGGTTTATCGTTTGCTCTTGTTTTTTTTGTTGGGTGCCGTTCTTGTGAGCGCCTGTAGTAACGCTGGCGGTGTTGCACCATCGCCAATTCCTGGCAGCACACCCGAATCAACCCGCTTTGTCAGCCACACTCCGTTTCAACCATCTCCTACCCTCACACCCACCCCATCGCCCACCCCGGTTGCGCTGGCAGCGCGCGTCAACCAGGAGGGCATCACACTTGCAGAATATGAGGCGGAATTGAAACGCCTGCAAAATGCGTTGAAAAGCCAGGGTAAAGAGCTATCCGCGGCAGAGCAGCGCAAACGGGTATTAGACGATCTGATCTGGCAAACTCTCATGGCGCAGGCAGCGTTTCAAGCCGGTTATCAGCTGGACGATGCCGCGCTGGAGGCGCGCATCCAGAAACTGGCGCAAGAAGCTGGCGGAGAAGCCGCTCTGAAAGAATGGCTGTCGCGCAATGCGTATACCGACGCCTCCTTTCGCGTTGCCTTACGCCGGGCTGCTGCCGCTGCCTGGCAGCGCGACCAGATCGCCGCTGCTGTGCCAGAAACCGCCGATCAGGTGCGCGCCCGCCAGATCCTGGTCTCGGATAACGCCACCGCCGAGTCGATTCTCAGTCAATTACGCGCCGGGGTTAATTTTGGCACGCTCGCCAGCCGCTATGACCCGCTGACCGGCGGTGAAATGGGCTGGTTCCCGCGCGGTTACCTGCCTCATCCTGAGATCGAAGCGGCAGCCTTCGCGCTCAAACCGGGCGAGTACAGCCCGATTATCCCGCTGAAAATCGGTTACCTCATCATTCAGGTCACCGAACGCAATCCACAGCAGCGCCTCTCTGCTGACGCGCGGCGAACGCTGCAGGGAATTGCCGTGCAAAATTGGCTTAAAGACCGCCTTCAGCAGAGCAAAATAGAAATATTTGTCCCTTAGACGTTTTTTAGGGGGTTCGGGATCAGCCGCTTCAGGTATGGGCTTCTCTGCTTTATTAACTTTGGAAATAGAACAGGTGTTTTTGAAAGGAACCCGCTCAGCGAGTGTCCAGCATCTCCAGAAAGTCTGCTGCTGCCTGCTGAATCGCCTGCTGTTCCTGTAGATCGAGCCTGCGCAGCCCAAGCAGGCTGGTTGCCATGCGTGGATTTCGGCTTAACTCTGCCTGGCGCTGGAGTAAAAAATTCCAGTAAAGGAAATTAAACGGACAGGCATCCTGCCCAGTGCGAGCTTTGGGCTGATAGGAACAAGCCGCGCAGTAATCGCTCATGCGCTGGATGTAGCTGGCTGAGGCGATATACGGCTTGGTGGCGGTCCTGCCGCCGTCGGCGTATAGACCCATTCCCAGCACATTGGGCAGCATCACCCACTCATACGCGTCGATGAAGCAGGAAGTAAACCAATCCGTGACCTGCTGCGGGTCGATCCCTGCCAACTGGCAAAAGTTGCTCGCCACCACCAGCCGTTCGATGTGATGAGCGTAACCATCGAGGAGCGCATGTTGGATGACATGGCGCAGGCAGTTCATCCTGGTGTTTGCATTCCAAAAGAAATCTGGCAAAAGCCGGTGCGCCTGCCAGTGGTTCATTCTGCGCAAGCCAGGCATCTGGCACCAATAATTCCAGTAGATATATTCCCGCCAGCCGATCACTTGGCGGATGAAGCCCTCCGCTGCAGCCAGCGGCGCCAGTCCCTGGTGGTAGCGTTCTTCTGCTGCGCGCGCTACCGCCAGCGGATCGAGCAGCCCCAGGTTCAGATAGGGAGATATGCGGGCATGAAAGAGCGTGTCTGAATCGGCGCGCATGGCGTCTTGATATGCGCCAAAATTCACCAGGCGATGATCGAGAAAATCTCGAAAAGCCTGCCAGGCATCCTGCGCAGTGACCGCCAGGTCGAATCCCTCCACGCTGCCGGTTGCCTGCTCAATCTGGCGCACCTCATCCATCACTGCGCGGGTCAGGGCATCCGGTTCAAAGCGCATCCGTTGCGGGACGGGCATTCCGCGCGGTAATGGTCGACGGTTCTCGGCGTCAAAATTCCATTTGCCTCCTGCGGGGGAGAAGCCTTTATCAACAGCGCCTTCCACCAGAAGCCCACAGCGCAGGCGCATTGCGCGGTAAAAAGTCTCCATCACCACCCGCCGCTCCCCTGAAAACGCTGAATCGAGTTCATATCGTCCGCATAGAAACTGGGTATTGGGCAGCACCTGTACCGATATGTTCAGCCGGTCAGCCAGCCGCGCCTGGAACTGACGCCCGCGATATTCGCTGGCAGCCATGCAGAAAAGGACATGCGGGCGGTGTTCGGATACATGCTGCTGAAGGGCTGTGAGCATATCCTCGGCACGCAGGTAATCGACGTTGTAACCGCGCTCCTGCAGGCTCAACGCAAGGTGGCGCATGGCGCTGAAGAGCAAAACCAGCTTCTTGCGTTGGTAGGGCAGCCGCCTGGCGCGCGCTGCGCTCTCTACCAAGACTACACGCAACGATTTGCGGCTAATTTCTGCCTCTGCTGCCAGCAAGGCAGGATGGTTTTCGAGCAGTTGGTCGCCAAGGATCCAGACGCTGCCTCGCATGATCGCTCACTTATACATCAAGGCTGCCCTGCGCGCCGTCCTGGTACGCCTGGTAGATGCGCACTGCCAATTCAGCGGGTTTGAGGTGATGAGGTGGAAGTTTGAATGGCGCTTTTTTCCACAGCGGGGTATCCACCGCTGCCGGACGAACCACGCATACCTTGCAGCGGCTCTCCTTCCGCACCACTTCTGCCAGCGCTTCGACCCCGGCTTTGGCTGCCGCGTAAGCACTCAAGCCCGGCAGGCGCAGTCGTTCATGCAGCGCGCCCAGGTAAAACAGGTGGGCGTCTTTCGCCAGCAGATGCCAGGTTGCCTGGGTTGCCAGGTAAGCGCCGGTCAGATTGGCATCCAGGATGCGCTTCCAGTCTGCCAGTTCCATCTGGCTGACCGGTTTGGCGTAGATGTCGCCTACCGAATAAAGCCACAGGTGAATCTCCTCCACCTCCTGGCTGATCGCTGACGCTGCGCGTTGAACGGAAAACGGATCGCCCACATCCACTTCTACCGATGCTCCTCTCAACTCGATCATCCGCTCAAAATGGCGTCCAACCGCCACCACGTTCCAGTCTCGTTCTATCAGCAGCCGTGCAAACGCCCCGCCAATTCCGCCATCTGCCCCCCATATCAATGCATTTTGATTCATTTTGTCTCCTTCCCCGCCGATGACATGTATATCCCACAAGCGGTGATCCAATACTCATAATAATAGTCCGGGTTGCGGATAGACTCAAGCCTGGATACAAGGTCTGTCTGGATCAGCATCAGGCGACAGTCCAGGCGAAGTCATCGAATTCATCAGAGGGGGAATGTGAGCAGACATCGTGATTCTCGAATGGTCAACCTGAGTAGAAATGCCCGCCTTGGGTATAATACTCCTTACACGCATTCAATTCAACCAATGGAGGTGCGCGATGGTCTATCGATTTCAGCATCACCTGATCGATGTCGATTTGCCGCCAGGACGGTACGCGCAGACCGCGCTGGCGGACCTGGACAACGACGGACGGCTGGAATATATCACCGGGCAGCAATACGGAGATATTTTCTGGTATAAAATGCACACCCCCGAGCGCTGGACGCGCCATCTGCTGGGTAACAATTCCCCTTCCGATGTAGGCGGTGTAGCCCTGGATGTCGATGGCGACGGCTGGGTCGATTTTGTTGTGGGCGGCGCCTGGTACCGAAATTCGCGCAGCCCTGAAACGCCTTTCACTCGCTTCGTGTTTGATCCTCAGCTTAGCGGCGTGCATGATGTGGCTGCCGCGGATATCGACGGCGACGGTATGTCCGAAATCCTGACCATGTCGGATCAGAACGATCTGCGCTGGTATAAAATCCCCGCTGACCCAACCGCGTTGTGGCAGCACCGCGTGATTGGTCCGGCAGTCCACGCCGGGCTGGCGGTGGGCGACCTGGACGGCGACGGCAATCTGGATGTCGTGCGCACCAACGTCTGGTTCGAAAACGTCGACGGCGACGGCAAGCGCTGGCAGGTGCGCCCGATTGGAACCAATTCGCCCCCGCCTGCTGATTTTCAACCGTACTTCGCTTTTGATGCGACCCATGCGGTCATCTGCGATATGAACCGCGACGGCAAGCAGGATATTGTCTTTGTCGATGCCGAAATCCCTGGTGGAAAAGTGTGGTGGATGGAGAATCTGGACGGCTTGGGGCGCGCCTGGCAGCGCCGCGAGATTTACAACTGGGATGCAGCCCGCGAGCCGCGCCGCGGCGCGTTTCACTCACTCTGGGTGGGCGATCTGGATGGCGACGGCGACCTGGATGTTTTTAGCTGTGAAATGGAAGGCGTGCCGGGGGACAGCGCCCCCCGTTATTACGCCTGGGAGAATGTGGATGGAATTGGTGGTCAATGGCGTGAACATGTCTTGCTGGATGTCAACCTGGGCGGTCATGCTGCCGTGGTGGGCGATGTGACCGGCAACGGTTTACCGGATATCATCGCCAAGCCATGGAATCCGAGCCCGGATAACGCCTTGGGCGGCAAGATGTTTGTGGTGTTTTTAGAAAATATCGGATTGGACGTCTTGTAACGCAGACGGGATGATTCTCCCGGATTTCCAGGTTTGCGCCGAAAAAATTCTCATCCCTTGTTATAATACGCCCCTATGAGCCTCACCTTGTCGGAAGTCGAACATATTGCCCAACTGGCGCGACTGGAACTGAGCGCAGATGAGAAAGAGCGGTTTCGCGGGCAGCTTTCTGCGATCTTAGAGTATGCCGCCCGCCTGCAGGCGGTTGATACCCGGCAGATTCCGCCCACCTCGACGGTGTTGGCGTCTGCCTGTTACCTGCGCCCGGACGAGCCTGGTGAAAGCCTGAGCCAGGCTGACGTGCTTCGCAACGCCCCGCAGGTGCAAGATGGTCAATTTCGCGTGCCGCCGGTGTTGGAGTAGCCCGCCATGACCGCCCTTGTTGATTTATCTGTGATCCGGTTGTTGCGCCTGCTTGATCGCGGCGAAATCAGTAGCCTGGAGCTGACCCGTTCCTGCCTGGAGCGCATCGAGCAGTTGGAGCCGCACCTGCGGGCATTCCTCACGCTCACGCCGGAGCTGGCGCTGCAAACCGCACAATCCGCTGACCGCATGCGCCGTGCGAACCGCGAAAACCCGGATGCGCTTCCCCCTCTACTGGGAATCCCGCTGGCGGTCAAGGATGTGCTGTGCCTGAAAGATGTGCGCACCACCTGTGGATCGAAGATCCTGGATAACTTCATCCCCCCTTTCAGCGCTACTGCCGTGCAGCGTCTGCTGGATGCCGGGGTGGTCGTGCTGGGAAAGACCAATACTGATGAATATGCGATGGGGTCATCGACCGAGAACTCCGCCTATCAGGTCACCCGCAACCCGTGGGACCTCGGGCGGGTGCCGGGTGGATCGAGCGGCGGCAGCGCTGCCGCGGTGAGTAGCCGTATGACGCCGGCAGCGTTGGGGACGGATACCGGCGGCAGTGTGCGCCAACCGGCTGCTTATTGCGGCATCACCGGCATCAAACCTACTTACGGGCGTGTCTCGCGCTACGGACTGGTGGCTTATGGGTCGTCTCTCGATTGCGTTGGGGTGCTGGCGCGCTCTGCGCAAGACGCCGCCTTGCTCTTCACCCACATGGCGGGGTTTGATCCGCGCGACGCCACCAGTTCCAACGCGCCACTGCCACCCCTTGAGTTGGGGTCTGACCCGGACTTAAAGGGGCTGCGGATTGGCGTGCCAAAAGAATATTTTGTCGCTGGTATTCAGCCTGAGGTGGAATCAGCGGTGAAACGGGCGATCAACCACCTTCAGGAGCTTGGCGCTGCCGTGCGCGAGGTCAGCCTGCCGCATACAGAATATGCCTTGCCGGTCTATTACCTGATAGCCCCGGCTGAAGCCTCCGCCAACCTGGCGCGCTATGATGGGGTGCGCTTTGGGGTGCGGGTGGAAGGCGAAGCGATGTGGGATGTATTTTACCGCTCGCGCGGGGCAGGTTTTGGGGCAGAGGTCAAACGGCGCATAATGCTGGGCACATACGCCCTTTCGGCGGGTTATTACGATGCATATTACGGGCAGGCGCAAAAGGTGCGCACCCTGATCAAGCGCGATTTCGAGCAGGCGTTTGAGCAGGTGGATGTGATCGCCGCGCCCGTTGCGCCGACCACCGCCTTCCGCATTGGAGAACATAGCGGAGACCCGCTGGCGATGTACCTGGAAGATATCTTCACCCTGCCTGCCAACCTGGCGGGGGTGCCGGGGCTGGCGTTCCCGGTTGGCTTTGACGCCCAACGATTACCAATTGGCATGCAGTTGATGGGCGCGCACTTTCGCGAAGACCTCCTTTTCCGCGCTGCGCACGCTTACCAGCAAGTCACTGACTGGCATACCAGTGCGCCTGAAATATCTATTGGATAACCGCCTCCGATCATCACAAAGAGCCCGCCAGACGTCAGGATACGCACAACCTCTCAGCCCCCCGCTTGAACCGATTCACGCTTTTGCTGGCTGACTCGATCCGCCTGGTAATGGCACTGCCGAAGATTTTGCGCTTGGGGATAATCGAGGATGTTGAAAAATGTATAATCGATGGAAACATGATCAGCAAAAGGACGAATTAAATTCCACCTTTCGGAAGCAGCACATTGAACGAATCCTCAGGAAACCTTGCTGCTTCGGTTATTAATGATTTTAATCGCGGCAACGACCCCCCACAATGCGCCAGCCAGGATGAAGTAATACCAAAACAGTGGCGCTCCCTCCACGGCTGGAGCAAGGATGAAAAGCGAGCTGGCGGTAAGACTGGCGTGCATCAAAATTACCAGGAGCAGGCTGTTGGTGTTTTCGTGCACCCAAACGATCAACACCCGATAAGCAGGCAGCACTGCCGCATAAAAGAAGCAGGGCGGCAGCAAAAGCGATAAGGAAAGCACGCCGTTCGAATCGCCGCTACCCCAATAGGTTGGCAGGAAGTGCCACGCCCCCCATAAAAAGCCGATGATGAGACCGGTGGTCAGGAGAGGATATTTCCGCCTTAACCGTGGCAGAGCGAATCCCGTCCAACCTGGCTCCTCCATCAAACCGCCCCCAATCACCCCGATCAGGATTCCTGTCAATAGAAGATCCAACTTGTTATCCGCAGTGAAAATGCCTGGCAGATACGCTGGGGAGAGCAACGAAAGAACAAGTAAAATTGCCATGACGAAGAGGGGAGCAATTAGCAGCGCAGCGGCGTACCAGCGTAGATTCACCCGCCACCTGAACAGGCGGGTAAGCAGCTCGCGATACCCCCCCTTTCCATCGATCAGTCCGGTCAAGAGGATGCCGGAGATGAGCGGTCCCAGCAGGTAAGGTAGAAACACCACTGGATAGAGCTGCTCAAATTGTTCGCGGCTGGTCGGCATTCCATGTGGAGCGCCAAGAGCCAATACTCCGCCCCATGAGATCATGAATGTCAGAACAAAGTACGTCCAGATCGGATTTCGTTGAATCAATAAACGGATCATCTTCATCTCTTTTCCCACAAGGCATGTTGGACCATCTTATCGAATGGATCAGGTTTTTCCAGACCTTGCTCAAGTTCACCCCCACGAACGACTGATGCAGTGCGCGAACCATATTCAGGGTACATTTCGCACAAAAGTTGCCCGCCCCCGTGGTGCTATAGGTTTCACTTTACTTCTTTCCGCAAAAATTGGCGACAGGAAAAACGGGATACGGTGTCCGTTAATAATTGTCGTAAGACAGTCCAGGCATTGGCAATGGGTGAACCAATGAAATTGATCATATCCGCATCCGATGGTAGGGTGGTGTTATCTATTTTTCGTTCGTGGATAATAAGCTCGTCTAGTGATTATACCCCGTTTTCTACCAATTCATCCCCTCACGTGTCATCTTATTTCGTCTTTACTGTGATCTTTCTATGCCGGAGCTCATAAACCTTCGACCCATCGACTGCCACTCCAGCACTTGTCCAGTATTTTTGATATTATCGGAGAAGTTTATGCCCCCACCAGCCTCGCGCAAATCCGGTCATGTCCCGACTTGCCAGGATTTGCGGAAGGTGTTGGCAGGGCGGAGAGGGTGTGTTTCTTTACCCGGTGCGAGAGATTACCTTGATTATTGCGCCAGGAAATAGTACATTTGAGACATTATGTGCCTGCTTTGAACGAGGCAGCCAGAGAACCTCTCAGAGACTGGAGAAACCCGATCATGAGAAAATTGGTGGTACTGGAACATATTACCCTGGATGGGGTCATCCAGTCGCCAGGCGGGCGAGAAGAAGATACCAGCGGCGGTTTCGCCTATGGTGGGTGGATTGCGCCTTATTCTGACTCGATGCTTGGAACACTGCTGAGAAGGCAGATGAACCTGCCGTTTGACCTGTTGTTAGGGCGAAGAACGTATGATATTTGGGCGCCTTACTGGCCGCATCATGGAGAGATATGGCAAGGTGTCAACACTGCTACCAAGTATGTCGCCTCAAATACCGTGAGGTCTGGTACATGGCAGCCCTCTGTGTTTATAAGCGATGATATCGCCGGAAAAGTTGCTGCAATCAAGCAAACACAGGGTCCTGACCTGCATGTTTGGGGGAGCGGCAATCTTATTCAGACCCTGATCCGGCATGATCTAGTCGATGTCTTTTGGTTGATGATCTATCCTATAACCTTAAGCGCGGGAAAGCGTTTGTTTGCTGAAAGCACGCTCCCGCTGGCGTTCCAGGTGACGGAAAGCAATGTCACATCGAAGGGTGTCATCATTGTGAATTACGAGCGCACTGGCGCATTCACCCCCAGAAGGTGACGTAGCTGCCGGTCAGCGATAGCCATAATGGTTCAGCCCAGAAAAACGTCGCCAAATTCAGCCGTAGAGTGGCAGAATTGGATATCAGATTGTGCATACTGGAGAAATGAAAATGGTGAAGAATCGAATTTTCAAAATGAAATTTGCTGATATTTATCACCTTTACATTACAAAAGCAGAGCGAAAAAAGCGCACAAAAGAAGAAGTTGCCCAGATCATTTGCTGGTTGACTGGCTACGATCAGGTAGGATTGCAGCAGCAAATCCAGCAAGGGAATGATTTTGAAACCTTTTTTGCACAAGCGCCTGCCATAAATCCTAATCGTTCACTAATCAAAGGGGTTGTGTGCGGGGTGCGAGTGGAAGAAATCTCAGATCCGCTGATGCAACAAATCCGCTATCTGGATAAACTAATCGATGAACTCGCCAAAGGTAAACCGCTGGAGAAGATTTTACGTCAACCCAATGACAGGGCATAAACAAAGAAAACGATATGAAAACCTTATATAAAACAGAAGGAACAACGACCGCATTGATCATCGCAGATGTAGAGCCGCGCTATCAGGATGCGGTACGCCACTTGTATTACCAACCTGTCGCAGAGGGATTTGCAAAAACGTATCCTGCCATTACGCCAGATATTGATCGTATCTATCTTAACTTTGAACGGTACGCGCCAGAGATGGTATTACAGGCGGCGCGGATTTATCGGGTGGAATGGGAACAATCCCTTTCCGCATTTCTGCAGGTTGTCAAAGGCTCAAACATAGACTGGTGGCTTACTGGAAGCGCGGCGCTGGCGGTGCGTGGGCTGGATGTTAATCCCGGTGATCTGGATCTGGTAGTGGATGATCCAGGTGCTTTCAAATTATGTGAACTGCTAGCCTATTACCTGGTTGAACCTTTGCAGCCTTCACCAGGCTGGATATGGAACTGGTTTGGGAGGGCTTTTCTTTACGCCCGCCTGGAATGGGTGGGTGGGGTTAATGAAAAGGCTGACAATCCACAGGTTAGCGATTTTGGCCCGACCGCTGCCAAAAGACTCGAAGTTGTAAACTGGCGTGGAGAAGACATACGTGTACCGCCTCTTGATTTACAACTTGAAGTGAGCAGGCGGCGCGGATTAGAAGATCGAGCGGAGAAAATCAGGCGCTTTCTGGACAATGTGCAATCGTTCATTGAACCCATAAATCATGCTAACACAAGCACAACCCGAAAATGAGAAATCCTTCCGAAAAGAAGCGTTTCCAAAACTCACGTAGAATTTTGGGGTTCTATGTTATCATGGAACCATTCTTACCTCCGCGAGGTGCATCACAACATGCCGCGCTATAAAATCATCCTCAATCCGGTATCGGGCATGGGTACTGCGCTGAAAACTCTGCCCGCCATCGAAGCATACCTCAAGGCGCATCAAATAGAATACTCTGTTGTCCTGACCGAATATCCCTGGCATGCTGCAAAACTGGCAGAAGATGCCGCAAAAGAAGGATTTGATGTGGTGGTTGCAGCGGGCGGCGACGGCACCTTGAACGAGGTGCTGAACGGATTAATGGCATCGCGCAGTAATGGTCATCCGACCGCAGCGCTGGCGACTTTGCCGGTTGGACGCGGCAATGATTTCTCTTTCAGCATGGGAATTCCCCTTGAACTGCAGGCAGCCTGCCAGAACCTGGCGCAAAATCACCGCCGAACAATCGATATTGGTCTGGTGACCAGTGAACTGTATCCGAAAGGACGCTATTTCGGTAACGGTGTGGGGGTTGGTTTTGACGCAATGGTCGGTTTTGTGGCTGCCAAACAGGGCATCAGCGGTTTTCTGGGCTACCTGGTGGCAGCGGTACGCACCACCTTCATCTACTCTCCCGCGCCAATCATGCAAATCGATCTCGGTCACCGTACCCTGTCGCAGCCCTGTTTGATGGTCTCCATAATGAATGGGCGGCGGATGGGAGGGGGATTTATGATGACTCCTGCCAGCCAGCCGGATGATGACTTACTCGACCTGTGTATCGTCGCTGAGGTGTCCAAGCCGACTGTGTTCAGAATCATTCCGATGTTCTTTAAAGGCACCCAGGCGCGCCATGCCGCCGTGCAGATGGAACAATCTCAGCGGATCACAATCCGGGCAGTTAAAGGCACCTTGCCAGCGCATTGCGATGGCGAGACGCTCTGCACCGCTGGCAGCGACATTACCATCCAGTTACTCCCCAAACAACTAGATTTGTTGGTTCCGCAAAGCAAAATGCCGTGAGAGACCTGGAACGAAAAATTGTCAGCCGCACCATTCGCTGGTTCTTTCGCCTGTTCATCCAGATGGACGACGAAGAACTCGTCAAAGTGCCTCGATCAGGTCCGCTGATCATTGTCGCCAACCATGTCAATTCGATTGAAGTGCCCGTCATTTTTACCCATCTCTATCCGCGCCCCATACGCGGGTTGGCGAAAATTGAAACCTGGGATAACTGGCTGTTTAACTACCTGTTTACCCTGTGGCAGGTCATCCCCATCCGGCGGGGTGAAGCCGACCTGAACGCCTTCAACCTCTCGCTGCAAGCGCTCGCGCGAGGTGATATCTTGGGAATCATGCCCGAAGGCACCCGCAGCCGGGATGGACGCTTGAAGAAGGGATTACCAGGGGTGGTGTTGCTTGCCTTGCGCAGCAAAGCGGTCATTCATCCGATAGGAATGTATGGGCATGAATCCTTCTGGCAAAACCTGCGCCGTTTCAAGCGCACCCCTTTCCATATCCGCGTCGGAAATCCATTCAGCCTGGATGCGCATGGGCAAAGCCTGACGCGCGAGGTGCGCGAACAGATGACAGCAGAGATTATGTACCAGCTTGCTGCGCTTCTGCCACCCGCTTATCGCGGCTATTACAGCGATCTGAGCCGGGCGACCGAAACCTATCTGCGCTTTGCCCCCGGCGTGGCGAACAACCTGACGCTGGCATCCGATCGACCCAATCCTGCCCCTTGATGATCATTTGAATTCCGTAAAGGATGCTGTTATGGATGTCTATTCTCGTGAACAATTCTTGAACTGCCTGAGCGGGGAATGGGCGCAGTTTTTGAGACGGTATTCCGCCTTATCGGCTGCCGATCAACGCGCCTACCTGGAAAAGCAGGGTTATACCTCGCTTGCTGCCTTGCTGGGGCATGTGATCGCCTGGTGGCAGGATGGCGAGCGGCTGATTGAACAGATGCGGCGCAACCCGGCTGTTCCGCTACCCCAATACGATGTGGATGCGTTCAACGCCCAAGCGGTGCAGCGCTTTGCAGGTCAATCTGAAGCAGAGGTGGCGTGCGCTTTTGAAGCCCAACGCCAGAAGATCGAAAATCTGCTCAATGATCTATCAGAGGCAGAGCTAACCTATCCCACCATCAATCGCCGGTTGTATTACGAGGTCCTCTCGCATTGGAAAGAACACGCGTTACCACAATCCGCCTGAAAGGCGCGCCAAAATGCCCCTGTTCAATCATTTCGACTTCCTCGCGCCGATCTATGACGCGGTCATTCGCTCTGGCGCCTCACCGCAATTGCTGAAACTGCTCGATCTGCAGCCAGGATTGCTGGTGCTGGATGCTGCTGGCGGCACAGGTCGCATTGCGCGCTGGATCGCGCCTGCTATTGAGCGCCAGGATCTACATTCGGAATCTCATTTTAATCGATCAGCTGTTCGGGGTGTGATCGTAGTTGACTTATCGCTGCCTATGCTGCGGCGAATGGTGCAGCGCCCAAATCTGGCAGGCATCTGCGCCTCGGCGGTCAGGCTGCCGTATGCTGATGCGCTGTTCGATCGTATCCTGATGGTTGATGCGCTGCATCATGTGGCGGATCAGGCGCAGGCGGTGCGTGAACTGGTGCGTGTGCTGAAACCAGGCGGCAGGCTGGTGATCGAAGAACCTGATATCCAGGCGCGTCCGGTCAAGTGGATAGCCCTGGCAGAAAAACTGGCAGGTATGGGAAGCCGCTTTTTGACCCTCTCGGAGGGAACGACCCTGTTTGCAGGATTGCCGGGTAATCTTTACCACCACCAGGCGGATCATACCATCTGGTGGTGGTTTGAAAAGCATTGATGATAAAAAGCTTTCCCGCTGAGCTATTTCACCACAATGGTTAACGACATGCTGCAAATGACTCTGGATCCGCTGGCGGCTACCCAGGTGGTAGTATAAGTGCCGGGGTTTTCAGGGGCGCGCATGTCGATAACAACCGTATAGCTTTCTCCGCTCGCAACATCGTTCTTTAAATCAAAGGCATCTGCTTTTGTCTGGAGTTTCGCGCCAGAAGAATAGACAATATCCACATCGGCGCTCAGCCACTTTTCCTCTCCGCTGTTCTTGATCACCCATCTCCCATCAAAATCAGCCTTGGGGTCAAAGCTGGTATTGGGTTGAGGAAAGACCTCGGTGATCGAGCAGCGATACGGGTTGAGGGTCGCGGTAGGTGTGCGTGTCCAAGGGATGTAGGTAGCCGTTGGGGTGCCGGTCGAGGTTGCAGTGTTGGTTGGAGTAGAGGTAATGGTGGGGGTCGCTGTGGGTAAAGCGGTGGCTGTTGGCGGCGGTGTCGGCGTTGCCTTCGGCGCATTTTGAGTCAAACCGGCGATGATGGTCTGCGCCGCCTGGGTTTGCACTGCGTTGAGGGTGGGCTGAATATCAACCGTTGGCGCGGCAGTTGGTGTGCTGCAGTTTGCCAGGATGGCAGCCAGCAACAATCCAACAATTGATCTTAACGCCAGAAATTTGAATCTCATACGAAATCTCCTGTTACGATTATTACGTCCGTTCGGGATAAGTACTTTGCTCCTTACCCGTTCTGACGTTATTTAAGATAGCCCAACCACTGCTCCTGGTATTCAATCATCGTATCCAGCATTTCTTCGATGTGATGATAGGTTTGCACCACCGGATCAACCAGCAGCGCCTGAAGAGCCAGCGCTTTGGATTTTTGCAAGATCGCCTCAGCGGTCAGGTCATGAACGGCAACTTGATTCAACAACAGCCCGGCGAAGCCGTTCGGAATCCTGCCAACTGGGATACCCGTAACGCCATTTTTATCTACCCTGGCAGGCACTTCTACCACAATCCAGTCCGGCAGGTTGGCTATCAATCCCTGGTTAGGGATATTCACCGCTTCCTCGGTAAAACCAGCATCACTCACAATGCCCTCGATGATCGCAATAACCCGTTCTTTGAGCCGCAATTCGATCGAGGGTTTTATATTTGCCAGATACACTTTATAGAAGCGGTAGAAATCGAGAATGCCTTTATGATCGGTGATATCATGCGCCCATTGGATATATTCACCAAAATGGCTGTCGCTGGTGATCGGCAGCAAGCCGAATTTCTCCAAAATCACCTTGAACACCCGGCGCTCGGGCCAGGACTCAGGGGTGAAGGAAGTCATGTCATCGATTTTTTCGGGCCACTGCCCGGTTTCTTTGAAATACTTACGGATCGCATCCATCGAAGGCATTTTGCTGAAAAATTCAGGCGCTTTAGCGCGGATTTCGGGATAGGCATCGATGCCGGTTTTCCTATATTTCGCCGAGAGTAAGACCGAGAAATGGTTCAAACCGGCTGCCACCGTTTCCAATTCAGCATAAGGAACGCCGAGAATCATGGGCAAATAATGTCCCAGCGAGGCAATTTCATGGCATAAGCCGATAAACTTCAACTTGGGAAAAGCCCTGGTAACCGTCGTGCAGATGCGGCTCATCGGGTTACTAAAGTTGAAAATTGTCGCATCTGGGCAGATTTTCATTGCATCAGCGCAGATTGCCAGAATTGGCGGGATGATGCGCATGGAGTGGAACAACCCCCCCGGTCCGCCGTTCTCACCGTACACCTGTTTCACACCGTACTGCTGCGGGATGCGCCAATCCAACTCCCACAGTTCAAACCGGTTGCCAACCTCGATTGAAATGATCAAAAAATCAGCCCCTTCGAAGGCTTCTGCGCGGTTGGTGGTGGCTGATACGGTAAACGGCAAGTGATGTTTTTCGATAAACGCTTTGGAAGTATTTTCAACAACCCCTAGTGTATCTGGGTTGATATCATGCAAGACAATATGGCTCCCTTCCAGCACCTTACTCTGCAAGATATCGCCGACGGTGCCATACCCAAACTGGGCGCTGCCTGCCCCAATCAAGACAATACGTTTCTTCATGGATGTTGGTCTCCTGAATGGATGGATTTATCGAAAAGATGGGTTAAATATACTACTATTTTTGAAAGAAATATTAACTCCTGTGTGTGGTAATATAATATATTAACCTCGGTTCGGCGGTACTTTTCCACTATCCCGAACTCAGGTTATGTTATGTCCCATCCCACTCAGGAGACAACCTCATGGTAAAACGCAAAGTGATCCTCGATCCATCTTTTCGCCGCCTGGCGAATCTTTTCACCCCTCAAGATTTGGAACGCCTGTATGACATTGCCGATGTCCAATGGGGCAAAGACGAACCGATGCCTGCCGACGAAATCGAGAAAGTCCGCGAAGAGGTCGTCGCCATTATCTGCGGATCCTGGCGGCACGGTGAGGTCAGCCGCTTCCCCAGCCTCCGCGCTATTTTGGAGGTGGGAGGCGGGTTTCCACCAGCCGATCGCCTGGATTATGCCTACTGCTTTTCGCATTCCATCCGGGTGCTGAGTTGTGCACCCGCATTCGGACCCGTTGTCGCTGAAATGGGGTTGGCGCTGGCGCTGGCGTGTTGCCGCCAGGTTGCCTGGACGGATGCAGCCTTCCGCGTGGGTGAGCCAAACTGGAGCCACACCGATTTCATTACCGAAATTGGCGACACCTTTACTCTCTACGGCAAGCAGGTTGGCTTCATCGGTTTCGGCGGGCTGGCGCGATCGCTGAAACCGCTGTTAGAACCTTTTCACTGTCCCATCCAGGTGTATGATCCCTGGTTGACCGACTCGTACCTGCGCACCCAGGGCGTAACGCCGGTCGATCTCCCCACTCTGATGGCGACTTCACGCTTTATTTTTGTGTTAGCCGTGCCCAGCGCCTCAAACCAGGCGCTGCTCAACCGCGAGCTGCTCAACCTCATCCGCCCCGACGCGGTTTTTCTGCTGCTCAGCCGGTCGCACGTGGTCGATTTCGACGCATTGACCGAACTGCTGGCGCAGGGCAGGTTCCGCGCCGGAATCGATGTCTTTCCGCAAGAACCGCTGCCTCCTCAACACCCCATCCGAAAGGTAAAACATGCGGTGCTCAGTTCACACCGCGCCGGTGCCATTGGAGAAGGACTGCTCAACATTGGGCGCATCGTTGTCAATGATATCGAAGCGATCGTCAGCGATCGGATTCCGCAAGAAATGCAAGTCGCCCAGCCTGAGTTCATCCGTTTGCGTGGAAGGTAGATTTGAGTATATTTGTCGTGATTGTGCCGCGCGTTTAAAACCATCAGATCAAGGCGTTTTCCGACCATTTTGCTGTTGGAGTGTTCGAGCGCACCTGGGATAATTTGGTCTTGCAGCGAAATGGGCAACAAGACCAGATGGTTATGTATTTAACTTCCGTAAGAGCCAATTCAATGCCTTGGCAATCTCGATGACCTTTCGGCAGTCCACAATATCCATGTTGTCGTTAGGGGTATGGGTGATCTCCTGGCTGTCTATATGGTCTATAAACCACATTGATGATACGGCAATGGCAGGGCACCCTTGCTGAATAAATATACTATGGTCTCCTTGGGACCACTGAATACCTTCTGTTATTCCATCGAATTCCGCTAATACGCTGCTTACCTTATCCTTCATTGGGTCAGGTAAACCAAAAAACGAAAACGAAGATTTGCCTTCTTTGTACCCTGCGCCATCGATGTTAATATTCAGAACAATGTTCTCGAAGTGTTCTTGATTCTTCCTGATGTAATCCATTTGCCCTGGTACAGCATAATAATCTTCACCGTTGAACGCCACAATTTCTAGTAATCTATCACCATCATAGTCTTTAAGTAATTCAGCCAAAAGTAATAAGATTACAATTCCGGTTGCATTGTCAATCGCCCCCGGCGTACCTTTCTTCGCGTCAATATGTGCTGTAATAACTATACGTTCATCAGCATTATCCGGTTTTCGGGCAACAACATTGTAGGCTTTTGCGGGAATTCGAGTAGAGCGAGATTGTAAAATAGCAGGTTTTCCAATGCAGGATAAGAGGTTTTTCCCGTTCTCCTCAGTTGTATACACAGAAGGAATATCAAAATCACCATCCTCAATCAGAGGAAAAGGATAGACACCTCCTGCCAGGGCGGCATTTCTGCTGGTTGCGGATATAATTGCTGCCGGTTGCTTTTTTTCAAGAAGAGCAATGATGTTTTGATGTTCTTCCGGGTTATAAAAGACGAAGTTTTTGGGCATGAGCTGTTCTTTTGCAATATCACCATGCAAAAGAAGAATATTGCCGGTTATCTCCTGCCGTTCGATCTCTTCAAGACACGAGGCGCTTATTAAAGGTGCTTGAACAGAGCATCCGAGAGAGTAGGGACTAACCAAGACGCTATAGCTTTGATCCGCGACCTGTAGCGTTGCCCCCCTGTCTTCCCAATCAATCACGTCCAATTCAGATATTTCTGTCTGCCAACCCAACGAGGATAATACTTTTTCAAAAAAAATAGATGCCCGTCTGTTACCCTCACTTCCCACGCTTCGTTCTGGAATTTCTTCGCACAGTGTTTTCAAATATGACACGCATTTCTGATAGAGTCTGTCTTTCTCCATTCTGTTCTCTCCTTTACACCTGCCCACGATTATACCGATTCCTAATGTGCTTTAATTTCGCTGGATAGCCAGCGAAATGAGATATCCGTTCCTGCAATGATGCGGTACTTTTCCACATCACAAACTGATATTATACAACCTGCTTGCCAAGGTCAAACATCTACTTTGATGACAGATCCATCCTCGCCAAACCCTGAATTACTTCTCAAACCGTTTCACAACGCGATCCGGCTGAAGCAAAAATCCTAAATTACCAGAGGAAACCCGCCTGTCGTGGATATTTCGGCTGATTCAAGATATAATCCAAAAAATGGTAATTCAAGATCGTGGGAGTAACCTCCGAGAATCAGGGGCGCGCGGAGGCTAAGTCTTGATAAAATCAATCTCCACTATCGAAAGGAATAGATTTCATGGAAGCTTTTGCCTCCAATACCATACAGAAACGCTTGAATGAGCTGATTGCCGAGTTTCCTTATTGGGAAAAAACCAAAGACCTGATCGATCAGTTAATCGATATCATCCTCAATTACCGCCAGAGTGGGCACCCAGGCGGATCACGCTCGAAGGTGCATCTCCTGTTAACCACGATGTTAAGTGGTGTGATGCGGTGGGATATCCGTGATCCGGGCAAACGTTTTGGCGATCGGTTTGTGCTTTCGGCGGGACACACGATTCCTTTGGTTTACTGTACCCTGGCAGTGCTAAATGAAGCGCTGCGGGTCAAATATCAGCAGACGGGTGATGCGCGCTACCTTGTGCACAAGGCTGAGGAACGCGCCCTGGTCTGGGAGGATTTGCTGGGTTTTCGGCGGATCAAAGGGCTTTCTGGTCATGCGGAGATGGAGGGAAAAACGCTTTTCCTTAAGTTCAACACCGGTCCTTCGGGGCATGGATCGCCCGCTGCGGTGGGCGAGGCGCTTGCGCTCAAACGCGCGGGAGCAGGGGATGTGAAAGTGTTTGTGTTGGAAGGAGAAGGCGGGTTGACACCCGGCGTCAACCACGAAGTGATGAACTCTGCCTGGGGACTGGCGCTGGATAATCTCTATATGCTGGTCGATTGGAACGATTTTGGAATCGACGATCACCGGGTGAGCACGGTGGTGCATGGTTCACCGATTGATTGGTTTGCCCCGCATGGCTGGCGGGTATTTGGGACAGAACAAGGCTCGGAGTGGAAGGATGTCTGCACGGCGCTGTGGAATATGATGGGGGCGGAGAATCCGAATCGCGCGCCGTCGGTGCTGTGGGTGAAGACCCGCAAAGGACGCGGCTACTTGAAGTACGACAACAAATCGCACGGCGCGCCGCACGCCATGAACAGCGATTTGTTCTGGCAGACCAAGCAGCCGTTTGTTGAAAAATATGGTGCGCAGTTTGTTAATTTTGGCGGGGCTGCGCCGTCTGATCCGGCGGCGCTGCGCGAAGAGTTTAAAGCCAACCTGCAGGCGGTGATTGAGGTGCTGCACCGCGACCAGGCGTTGATCGATTATCTGGCAGATCGGCTGGTCGAATTGGGCGAAAGCGTGCCTTCGGCATTACCCAACTTCCGCCTGGCAGGGAAATCCAATCCTTACTCTGATTCCCGGCTGTACGATTTTCGGAACTATCCGGCTGATTTATATGCCAAACCTGGCGAAAAGCTGGCAAACCGCAATGCCCTGGCAAAGTGGGGGGCATGGGTCAATGCCTTTGGTGCGCAGCAGCATGGGCGCCCGGTGTTTCTAGCCTGCTCTGCCGACCTGGCAGATTCGACCAATATCAGTGGTTTTGGAGCAAAGTATGGAGATTTTGCGGGGTATGGCTGGTATGAACGGCGAGGCAGCGATGAGGGAGTGATGCTGCCGCAAGAAATAACCGAAATGACCAATTCGGGCATTGTGACAGGTCTGGCAACTGTCAATCTTTCGCCAACCCCGGATGAAGATTTTGAGGGGTTTTGGGGCGCCTGTTCGACGTATGGTTCGTTTTCCTATCTCAAATATGGGTTGATGCGCCTGTTCAGCCAACTGGCTCAGGACTGCCAGCTCAAGGTTGGGAAGGTTTTGTGGGTGGCGGGGCATTCAGGACCTGAAACGGCTGATGACAGCCGCACCCACTTTGGCATCTTCGCGCCGGGTGTCACCCAGCTCTTTCCCAAGGGAAAAGTGATTAATCTGCATCCCTGGGAGTACAACGAAGTGCCGGTGTTGTTAGGCGCGGCATTAAAACAGGCGGCTCCAATTGTGGCGCTGCATCTGACTCGACCGCCGGTCGAGATTCCTGATCGAGAGAAACTGGGAATGCCATCGCACTTCGAAGCAGCGCGAGGCGCCTATATTGTCCGTGATTTTCAACCAGGCACACCGCGCGGCGGTACTGTGTTTGTGCAGGGCACCAGTGCAATGGCGAACATGATTAAGCTGTTCCCTGAGTTCGACAAACGGGGATTAAACATCAAGATCGTCTGCACCACCAGTCCTGAGTTATTCGCTCTGCAGCCTGAGAGTTACCGCAGCCAGGTGATCACCCCGGCAGATAAACTCGATTCGACGGTGATTACCACCCAGGGGCGCTGGTTGATGCATGCCTGGATCTTCAATCACCTCGCAGAAGAATATGCTTTAAGCGCGGATTGGGATGATCGCTGGCGCACCGGCGGCACGGTGGACGAGGTCATCGAAGAGGCTCATCTTTCTCCCCAGTGGATTCTGCAGGGATTGGAACGTTTTGTAAAAGAACGGAACGCGCGGTTAGCATGCTTCCGGCAGGAGTTGGAAGCGGCTGGCGCTACCTGGTCTTAATTTGCTGTGGCGCGGTCGCGTAAATTACGGGATCGCCCTGGTACCACTGGATTAACCCTTCAACCTGGACGGACTGCCCGACCTGATACAGGCTCTCTGGAGGTCTATCAAAATGTCCCCAATCTTCTTTGCGGATGATGATCTTAAAATTCCCCTGGTGAGGATGGGAGAATCCTAGCAAGACCTGTTTTCCGTTATTGAAGACATACCGCAGTTCGCCGGTGACCATTGTTTTATGCCCAGCCCATTCACGGGCTTGCGAATAGGGGATAGAAAGCGGAGAGGAAGAAAAGAATGGGCGCAGGAGCGGAGTGGGGGTGAGGGGCAGGGATGCCAGGCGGGCGCCCTGCGGGTTGCCGCTGGTCAATGCGACCAGCGCTCCGTCGCAGCTGCGGAAATAAAGGTTCTCGTTGCTGATCACCCAACTGGCATATTCACTCCAGTACTGGTCATAGACCGCCCCCTGGTTGTAGTAAATGTAAAAGCCGTTGTCATAATACCGCGTGTTGGTAAGTCCACCATTGCAATAATGGGAGGGTGAAAAGGTGCAGGCGCCGGTGTTATCCTGCGAGGTTGCTATGGTTGCCAGGCGCTGGGTCGTGATCTTGTTGTTGAAGCTGCCTCGCGCGTCGGAGCGGTCGAGAATGCGCATTGCAAAACCTGCCTCCCAATGACCGCCAAACAGGTAATCGCCCGCCATTGCAACATTAGGCTGTTCGTCGGTCAGTAAGAAGGGATTTTCATCGCCCGGCGGGTAGTCATAGGCAATAAAGCGGATATCTCCGCCCTGGTAACCTGGCACGGTGGTGTTGTCGAGCACCATCTCGCCAAAGTGCGAGTCCCAGCGCGCGTCGTGTGCATGCTTCGCGCGGACGATGATGTAAACCAGGTCTTTGCCGTTTGGCAGCGGCTTGACCACCGGTTGAGGACCCATTGGCAAATAATCACTGTCTCCATATCCGCCATTTCCCACGTTAGCAATAAATGGAACTGTTCCGTCATCCAGATCAAGCACAAATAATGCCTGCTCGCCAGGAAATTGGGTGAGAAGCTGTCGGATATCGTTGTTGGTTTGGGGATAGTCGCGCCAGATGGTTTGCCAATCGAGCCGTACTTTAATCAGCGCATACCCTGCCTGCTCCGCGATGACCGCCCAGCCGTTGTGAAATTCTGTGGGGGCGTTATAAGTGCGGCTGGCATGAACCGGGCGGCTGCGCCATTTACGGCTGCCATCGGTGTTGTCGATCGCGTGGACATAAAGATCCGGCTCTGTGGCAATAATCACCGCATTGCGCGAGGGTGAATAGGCTGGCGGGATGGCTACGGTCGCGCCAGCGTTGTATTCCCATATCTGCGCCATGCTGTGCTTGTTGACCGCAAAGACGGAATTGCCCATTGAAAACAACACCCGATCTGACAAGACTGCCGGGGGCAGGGGCAGATCGCTGGTTTGACCGGATTGCAACTGGTCTATGATAGCGCCGGTATCACTTCTTAGCTTGTATAGAGTTCCATTGGATGAAACGGCAAAAACCGCCTGGGTGTCCGCATCATAGCCGACGGTCGAGCGGATATTGCCAATGCCGGTGCGCTGCCAGATGGGTTGACCGGTGGCTTCGTTGAGGGCAAATATACCATCAACACCAGCGGCGATGTAAACCCGTCCACCGCCGGTTACCGGCTGGACATTGCGCGGAAGGGTACCGCCAGTGGTCTGCTTGGCGACTCCTCCGCTGGCGTTTACGCCATTCCATATCCAACGCAGACGCCAGGGGGAAGCGACAACTTGATCGGTATAGCTGGTGCGTTGGGCATCATGTCCGTGCTGTGACCACTCCGTTCCACCTGTATCATTTTTTGAAATCAATGGTAAGTAGAGCCATGCCGTGGGGGTAAACGCAGTTGAAAAACTCAGATTTCCCGCTGCTGCTGGCAATGTCAATACCGGTAAGACCAGTAGAAATAACAAAAGAAGATAGAAAAACCTGTTGCTGGAAAATGGGCGTCCGGTCAATTTTTCACCCTTTGCTTTCGAACAAAAAATCTGTGCCGCAGCCTTTGTTCACGGCAGGTAATAGGATATGATTTTATTGTAACGAGGTGTACTCACGATTCAATATTCTTTCAGGTGAGCAATATTTCTCTCACGTTTCGAGAATCCAACTGATCGTAAGAAGAAAAAAAGCGGTGCTTTTCTGCTATGCCGAACTGACGTAAAATATATTTCATCAACCATGAGAAGCGCAAACTGCATCTTCAAGATACTTATCATTCTGGCGCCGTTGTGGATCCTATCGTGTCGATTGATTACCCCCGATCGGCTGCCCGCTCAGACGGCTGACCCGCGCACAACAGCAACAATTACGCGAACCATACCGCCGACCAAACGGGAAATGTCCCCTGTGGCGGCCCAAACTCTGCAGCGCACGCCTGCCATTTTTCCATCGCGAACCTCTACTCTCAGCCCAGTCCGAACAGCAACGCCTGTCTCTGGAATCCGTTACGAAGTGATTGAGACGATCCGTCTCTATAATCAAGGACCACAAAAAGTCTCTCGCGTATCCTTGTCGGTCGTGTTGATCAGCACCATTCCCCCATTTCAAAGCGTAATCTCTGCCAGTTTTCTGCCGAAGGAACAATCGATCCAAACCGACCCAGATGGGAACCGGATTGCGGTTTTTGAATTTAAAGACCTGGCGCCAGGCAGCCGCACGGATGTTGTCTTAAAATATCAGGTGGAGATTACTCCTGTTGTTCCCCAGACTGGTGATTGCCGGGGGACTATCCCGGCAGGTTTGCCCATTGGAGCCGAAAAGTATCTGGAAGTGGATGCGCCGCAAATACGTGATCTGGCTGAGAGGCTGACCAAAGGCAAGGCGACAGCCTGTGATAAAGCGCGCGCTATTTATGATTATATTGGCGATACCATGACTTATTCTGGTTATAACCCGCAGGATGTCGGCGCGCTTAAGGCATTGAATGATAAAAAAGGGGATTGTACTGAGTTTTCAGACCTGTTTATTGCGCTAAACCGGGCTGCAGGCATACCAGCGCGCTCGATTGATGGAATCACCTGTTGCACGAATGCGAAAACGAAGAATGAAGATATAAAGCATAACTGGGCGGAAGTCTATTTGCCGGGCAGCGGCTGGGTTACGGTAGATCCGACTTGGGGACGGTTTGCGCAAGAGAGGAACAGGTACTTCGCCAGACACCCTGAGGGACACATCGTGGTGGGCTATGGACGAAACAATAGTATGTTGGATGGCTACCACTTTTTCTATTTCCGCTATTGGCGGGAGGATGAGAATACAAAAATGAAAGCGGATGAAGAATGGAGCATTACTGTGCTTAAGAATTAATATCGCTCCATCTGGTTTGTGGCTTCCCCGCAGGGAACTGTCTGAAGCAGTATTTTTCCACCATCCTGAACTCAGCTTATCTTAAACTTTAATCGGACGGCAGGGTTTTAATCTTTTTCGGCTGGATTCTACAAAACCAGGATGCTATAATCAAAACCATGTCATTTGTGCACCTGCATGTTCACTCCGAATATTCCTTATTAGATGGTTTTAGTAACATTAAGAAGCTGGTAACGCGGGCAAAAGAGATGGGGATGCCTGCCCTGGCGTTAACCGACCATGGGACGATGTATGGCGTGGTGGAATTTTTTAACCAGGCGCGGCAGGCTGGTATCAAACCGATCATCGGTTTGGAAGCCTATCTGGCAGCGCGTCGGATGACCGACCGCGATGCGAAATTCGATAAGCATTCCTATCACATGTTGCTGCTGGCAGAGAACATGACTGGTTATCAGAACCTCTTAAAGATTGCCTCCGCCGCGCAGCTAGAGGGTTTTTACTACTACCCGCGCATCGACCGCGAATTCCTGGCGGCACATTCAGAGGGATTAATTGCGTCATCCGGCTGTTTGTCGGCTGAGGTGCCGCGTGCCCTGCTGGAGGACCGCAACGAAGATGCGGTGAAATTATTAGATTGGTATTTTTCTGTTTTTGGTCCAGACCGCTTCTTTCTGGAATTGCAAGAACATAATATTCACGAGTTGAAAAAGGTCAACAACGGGCTGCTTGAACTGCGCAAACGCTATCAGGGTCGATTCATCGCCACTAATGATGTTCACTATATCAACAAAGCAGATGCGCGCCTGCAGGATATTTTACTGGCGATACAGACCGGGTCTTTGATTAGCGACCCGAACCGTTTTAAGATGAGTGTGGACACGTTTTACCTGCGCAGTCCAGAGGAAATGTCCACCTTGTTCGCCGAAGTGCCAGAAGCGTTGAGCAATACGCTGGCAATTGCCGAACGCTGCAATGTCGATTTGTCAACCAAAGGCTACCATTTGCCGTTGTTTGATGTGCCGGATGGATTTACACCCGAAACATACCTGCGCAGCCTGTGCGAGGAAGGTTTGCAGCAACGGTATGGTGCACGCTGCTGTGCGGCTGAGGTGCGGGAACGGCTGGATTACGAATTGACCATCATTCACCAGATGGGGTTTGACACTTATTTTCTGATTGTGTGGGATCTGTGCCGCTACGCGCGCGAACAGGGCATCTGGTATAACGCGCGCGGGTCAGCAGCGGGTTCAATGGTGGCATATACCCTGGGAATTACCCTGGTTGAACCGATGGATCACGGCTTGCTGTTTGAACGCTTCCTCAACCCGGGACGTATTTCTATGCCGGATATAGACCTGGATTTTCAGGATGATTTGCGCTCAAAAATGATGGAGTATTGCGCCCGCAAATATGGCGAGGATAAAGTGGCGCAGATTATCACTTTTGGCACGCTTGGCGCTCGCGCCGCGATTCGAGATGTGGGGCGTGTGATGGATATTCCTCTTACTGAGGTTGACCGGGTCTGTAAATTAATGCCGAATATCCCCAGTAGCCCTGTGTCGATTCACGAGGCAGTAGAACAGGTCCCTGAGATCAAACAGATCTACGAAAGCAGCGATTACATGCGCAATCTGCTCGACACTGCCGGAAAAATGGAAGGGGTGGTCCGCAATGCCGGCACCCATGCCGCCGGAGTAGTGATTACCGATCAACCAGCCGTCAATTATGTGCCGCTACACCGACCGACCAGCGGTTCCGAAGACAGCCCGATTAAGACGGTCGTGCAGTTTGAAATGTCGATTCTGGAATCGCTTGGGTTGTTGAAAGTTGATTTTCTAGGATTGGCAACCCTGACGATCATGGCGCGCGCTTGCGACTTGATTAAAAAACGACATGGCATCTCTCTGACGCTTGAAAATATTCCCATTGATGACCCAGATACCTATGCGTTTCTGGGTGAGGGGCATACCGCCGGGGTCTTCCAGTTGGAAGGCACTGGGATGACGCGCTACCTGACCCAGATGAAGCCGCAAAACATCTCGAATGTGATTGCGATGGTTGCGCTCTATCGCCCAGGTCCGTTGGAGTTTATTCCAACCTATATCCGCCGAATGCATGGTGAAGAAAAAACAGAGTTTCTGCACCCTTCGCTGGAGCCGATTTTTGGAGAAACGTATGGTATTCCGGTCTACCAGGAGCAGATCATGCGCGCTGCGGTTGATCTGGCGGGCTATACGCTCTCCGAGTCGGATGAATTGCGCAAGGCGATTGCTAAGAAGATGAAGGACAAACTGCTCAAGCACCAGGAAAAGTTTGTCGAAGGTGCAGTTAAGAAGGGAATTGATCGCGAGACTGCTCAAAAGATCTTTGCGGAATGGGAAGAGTTTGCCCGATACGGGTTTAATAAATGCCTTCCGGGATATATTGAAGTGATCGACGGTGAAAGCGGGAGATTGGTTCGTATAGAAGATTTGTATTTTGGCAAGGCTGAATTGCGCCAGACCATCTCGTGTGATACATCCGCTCTGCAGTTAAAATCCAGTCAGGTCTCACGTGTGCTGTCAAACGGCGTAAAACCAGTCTATCAGTTGATTACCGCTTCTGGTCGAACAGTTGATGCAACCGCCAATCATCCGTTTTTTACGAAACAAGGCTGGCGCTGCCTGGGAGAACTGTCTCCAGGCGCTTTGATTGCCGTACCGCGCCGCATTCCAGTTGAAGGCAAAAACAACTGGCAGGATTTTGAGGTGATTGCGTTGGGGCATTTGTTGGCGGCGGGGAATCTTTGCCGTCCCCATTCTGTTTATTATTCCACCCAGGATGAGTTGGAAGCTGCTGATTTTATCCAGGCGGCGGATCAATTTCCCAATGTCCGTTGTAAAAAAGTCAGGCGCCAAAATAACTGGTCAATCTATGCCGGGCGTCTTGATCGCGCCAAATCCTCTGGTATTTTTACCTGGGCGCGGGAACTGGGTATATTGGGAAAAAAGGCTCACGAAAAATTAATACCAGCTTCTGTTTTTGCATTAAACAATCGGCAGGTGGGTTTGTTGATCAGCCGGATGTGGCAAGGTGGTGGTCATATTGATGTCCGAAGCCGATGCCTGTTTTACATCACAGCGTCAAAGCGCATGGCGCATCAACTTCAACACCTTTTCCTCCGGCTGGGAGTTTTAAGCAGTATTCGTTCGGTTCAGTTCCCCTTTAGAGAGGCGCGTACCGGATACCAGGTGTTCATATCGGGTAATGACAATCTTGCCCAATTTTACAAACAAATTGGTATCCATTTCTCAAATATCAAGAAGCGGGAAGAGCTTTTGGCTCTTATCTCGACTCGGCTTCCAATCGATTATGGCACAAAGGATATTGCACCGGTTGAAATTGTCCGCCCTCTGGCGCGGGCAGTCAAAACTCGGTTTGGCAAAACCGGAAGACAGGCGGATGATGGGATTGGAATCGCTCAATTCGAGTTTTCTCCAATTTCTTCTTCAGGCACAATTGGTTTTGATCAAACGTCAGCCAGTAGATTGGCGGTTTACTTTGACGATCCGCAGCTGCGCCTGGAGGCACAGTCTGATATTGTTTGGGATCAGATTGTCGAGATTGTGCCGTTGGGAGAAATGGAAACGTATGATTTAGAAGTCCCAGGCGCGCATACCTTTCTTGCGAATGATATTCTTGTTCATAACAGTCACGCGGCAGATTATGGCGTCATAGCGGTGCAAACCGCCTATCTAAAGGCGCATTATCCTGCCGAATATATGACGGCTTTGCTATCCGCATCGAAGAACGAAACTGCCAAAGTAGCGTATTATGCTGCTGATTGCCGCAGCATGGGGATTGAGGTGCTTCCGCCGGATATCAACTGCAGTGGCTGGGATTTCTCGATTGAAGATCGACCGGGTGAAAAACCCGCGATCCGCTTTGGTCTGGGGGCGGTAAAAAATGTGGGTCAAAATTCAGTCGAAATGATCTTAAAAGAGCGCGAAAATGGCGCATTTCGGGATATCAACGATTTTGCCCAGCGGTTGGATTTGCGCCAGGTGGGCAAACGCTCGCTGGAGTGCCTGATCAAAGTTGGCGCGTTCGACCGTTTGGGTCAGCGAAAAGTGTTACTGGATGCCCTCGATCGGATTATTTCGGTAAGCGCCAGTCATTTCCGCGCAGCGCAAACCGGGCAGATGAGCTTTTTTGGCGCCAGCACTGGCATTCGGGATGAGATTGTTTTGCCAACTCTTCGTCATGTCGACTCGCGTGAGATGCTGGAATGGGAACGCGAGTTGATTGGCTTGTATGTTTCAGATCATCCCCTTACCCCTTATTTACCTGTATTGCAGCGTAAAGTGACCCATTTTTCTGCGCAATTGAGCGAAGCAGCAGATAAGGAACGTGTTATTGTGGGGGGGATGATCACCCGTTTTCGTAATCATCAAACACGCGATGGGAAAAATATGGGATTTGTCACCATCGAGGATATACAGGGCGTGATCGAAACAGTTCTTTTTGCGCGTACCTGGGAGCGATTTAACCGCATTGTGCAGATGGATGCGGTGATAATTGCTGAGGGCAGAGTGGATCATGCTGGCAGCGAGCCAAAGTTGTTGGTGGATAAGGTGGAATTGGTTGAATTGGATGCCGCTCCTCTCGACCCTGACGCGGATATTCCATCGGTGGTAATGGTACAACCAAAGCCCAAACCGGCTGAGCTGTCGAAACCCGCGTTGGTTGTTCCTCAACGGGGTGGAAAAAGCTCGACAAAACCGGCTGCTCAGCCTGCGAAAATTCAGGAATCTGAGCCTGTTTACATGTCCGATTGGAATGATGAGGATATTCCACCGCCGCCGGAAGAACCGCCTGATGATGAATGGAGTTCTTATCCGGTGGTCAATCCAGTCTCCTCCATGACATCGAAAGGGGTTGGCGCAGTGAGCGACACGCCGCCGCCCGATTTTATATTGCCCGCCCCGCTGACTGCAAAAAATAGCGCAGTGGATGGAAATGATGCGTCTGAACTGCAACACGGTGGAGAACAATCTGAGATGGCAGAAGATATACCCGAACAGCATAAAATAGCAGATGCATCACCATCTGCTTCCGGGGACAGCCGACAGACTGGTGATCTGGCTGCGTTTTCTTCTGGTCCGTTGCCATCCCAAGAGCTGCCAGCACCGTTGTTGTCCATGCCATTTCTGGTGCCGCCGGTAATTTTACAGTCTACGGGGGATGCTGATGACCAGCAGCCTCGAATGGTGACAGTGATCTTGCGGGCAACTGGCGATACCCAGCGAGACCGCCGGCGTCTGATTCGAGTGCATGGATTATTGGTGTCAACTCCAGGGAAGGATCGCTTTTCATTGCTTATCTTTGAGGGAAAACACCATTATTTAATCGATTTTCCGAATGAAACGACCTGTGTTACCCCTGACTTGCTGCGCAAATTGCGCGATTTGGTCGGAGAGGAGAACGTGCAGGTTGAAATTATCAAAATCCAGTAAGGTTGGGGAGTTATTCTATGTTTAATCGACCTGCAATTAAAAAAATTGGGTTGTTGACATCTGGTGGAGATGCGCCAGGAATGAACCCGTGTATTCGCGCAATTGTGCGAACCGCTCTTGCTCATAACATACAGGTGTTGGGCATTAACCAGGGGTATGAGGGTTTGATCCATGGAGATTTTCGCTTAATGGGCGCGCGAGATGTCGGTGGTATTTTACAGAAGGGCGGGACGATCTTGCAGACCGCGCGCAGCGAGGAATTTCGTACGCCGCGCGGACAACGTGAAGCCATACGCCAGATGAACAATGCCGGTATGGATGCGCTGATCGTGGTCGGCGGCGATGGTTCTTTGAACGGTGCGCTGGCGCTGCATAACCAGGGTGTGCCGGTAATTGGTGTTCCTGCCAGTATCGACAACGATATCTGGGGTACCGACATGTGTATTGGGGTTGACACTGCCCTCAATACGATCGTGGATGCAATCGACAAGCTCAAGGATACCGCGTCTTCTCATTCGCGTGCCTTTATTGTCGAGACGATGGGGCGTGGCTGTGGTTATCTGGCGATTATCGGTGGAGTTGTAACTGGCGCGGAAATGATATTGGTACCAGAGGTTGAGACATCGGTTGAACAAGTGGCAGCTTCGTTAGAAGATGCCTACCGGCGGGGCAAAACCCATTCGATCATTGTCGTGGCGGAAGGCGCAACCATCAAAGCCCAAAATCTGGCAGACCAGATCAACCAGATGGATATTGGGTTTACTATCCGCGTTACGATCTTGGGGCATATTCAGCGCGGCGGGAAACCGTCTGCATTCGATCGTTTTCTGGCGAGCCGTTTTGGTGTGCGGGCAGTAGAATTTTTGCTGCAGGGGCAATTTGGTGCAATGACCGCCCTGGTTGGGCGTGAAGTTGAAGCAATTCCCATTGCCAAAGTGCTCTCGCAGACCAAAACCCTCAGCAAAGAATATTACGATATGGCAATGATGTTAGCCAGATAAATAAAAAGATCCTGAAGATAATCGAAACTTCAGGATCTTTTTGTTTATTCTTCTTCCCTCTCCCGCAAATGCGGAAAGAGAATTACTTCGCGAATCGTGCGGCGGTCGGTGAGGAGCATGGTCAGGCGGTCGATGCCCATGCCGAATCCGCCGGTGGGGGGCATGCCGTAACGCAGGGCGCGCAGGTAATCTTCATCCATCGGGTGGCGCTCTTCGTCGTCTGCCTCGTAATCGCGCCCCATTTCAAGAAAGCGCGCTTCCTGGTCAAGCGGATCGTTAAGCTCGGTAAACGCGTTGCATAACTCCATTCCACCCACATATCCCTCAAAACGCTCCACGGTTTGGGGATCGCCCGGTTTGCTTTTGGCGAGGGGCGAGATGTCGCGCGGGTAGTCGATCAGAAACGTTGGTTGGATCAGGGTCGGCTCCAGGTAGTCGCCCAACATCTGGTCGATCAACTTGCCCCTTGAAGTGCCGGGCTTGACTTTCATGCCTTTGGCTTCCATGGCTTCTGCCAGGCTCTGGTCGGTGCGGTAGAGATCGAAATCAATCCCCGTAACATCCAGAATACCCTGACGCAACTGCAAACGCCGCCAGGGCGGGTTGAAATTAATCTCTTTCCCATTCCAGTTAACCTGGCGCGTTCCCAGCACCTGATCGCAGATATAAGCCAGCATGTTCTCAGTTACTTCCATGACGGTGTGGTAATCCGCATACGCCATGTAGAATTCAAGCTGGGTGAATTCGGGGTTGTGCTTGTAGGATACACCCTCGTTGCGGAAGTCGCGCCCGATCTCGTAAACCCGGTCGAGGTTGCCTACCAGCAGGCGCTTGAGATAAAGTTCAAAGGAGATGCGCAGGTAAAGGTCTTGTTTGAGCTGATTATGATGGGTGACGAAGGGACGGGCTGCAGCGCCTCCATACAGCGGCTGCAGGATAGGCGTCTCCACTTCGAGAAAATCCAGGTCATCCAAAAAACGCCGGACGGCGTTAACAACTTTGGCGCGGGTTCGAAAAACTTCACGCACTTCAGGGTTGACTGCCAGGTCAGCGTAGCGCTGGCGATACCTCGCTTCAGAATCGGTGAGGGCAGCATGACGCACTACCTTGCCGTCCACCAATTCGTCTTTGGCGGCGGGTAGGGGGGTGATCGCTTTGGCTAACATCGCAAAGGACTGCACCTGAAGTGAAATTTCACCGGTGCGCGTGCGCACCATTGCGCCTGTGGCTTCGATAAAGTCTCCCAGATCGAAGTCGTTTTTGAAGCGTTCCATTTCCACTTCCCCCACTTCATTTACCCGCAAGAAAAGCTGGATTCGCCCGGTGCTGTCTTCAATGTGGGCAAAAGCCAGCTTGCCCATCAGGCGCAGGGAACGAATGCGTCCTCCCAAGGTGGCAGCGATGGGTGCGGGCGGCGGGTTTTCCTTTGCTTCTTTTTCCAGGTCGATAAATTGTTGAATAGCCCTGGCGATGGTGTGGGTGAGGTGGCTGCGCGTCGGATAAGGTTCAATACCTGATCCGCGCATGCGCAAGATTTTTTCATAGCGTACCTGTTCGAGATCGTTAAATTCCATTCGTTGTGAAATCCTTTCTGCGGCAGTGGTTCTGTGTTTGTATTTAAGAAACAGCCCCGCCCGATTGGATCAGGGCGGGGCGCGGACGAGCTACCCCACGTCTATTCGACTTTGAGGATTTGGATCGAGTAGGCGCCTTGCGGCGCATCTACCTGGACTTTATCGCCAGCCTTATGATTGAGCAAGGCTTTTCCCAACGGAGATTCATTGGATATCCGCCCCATCAAGGGATTGGCTTCGGCAGCGCCTACAATGGTGTAGGTTTCGGGCTCCATGCCTTCTTCCTGGATTGTAACTTTGGAACCGACCTGGATGGTATCGGCTGAAGGCGGCGTCCCTTCGATCACCCGGGCGGTTGCCAGAAGGATTTCGAGTTCTTTGATGCGCCCTTCCACAAACGCCTGTTCGTTCTTGGCGGCTTCATATTCTGCGTTTTCGATCAGTTCGCCGCCTTCCATAGCTTCATGAAGGCGCTGAGCGATTTCTTCACGCTTGACAGTGCGCAGGTATTCGAGCTCATCCTGCAATTTTTGGTAGCCTTCGCGGGTCAGAAAAGAAGTTGGCATAACTGTATCCTTTTTGAACTAAATCAAAAAATTGCCCTTAAATGACAAAAAAACACTCCAGGTGGAGCGATTTTTCTTTTTTCCCTTGCGGGTGGCATTACTATATCATATTTTTTTTGTAGATGCAAGAAGAGTTTGTTGATTTTCGGACGAGAGTTCGGTTTTTTGGTGAAGGATCTCCTTACAACCGCAATTCTCCTGTGGGAACCTGCGTGTTGCCGTATAACATTCCCCATAAATTTCGCCGGTTGATAAACACCCAGCGGGCAATTCGAGTTTGATCGATTTCTCTCCAGATCCAACCAGAAGTTGGCAGCTGGCTGCGGTTTGTACCAGCTTCGAAGCTGGATTCGTGTTGGAGGAAATAATCCGCGACAGTTTGAGGGACTGGCGTGGGCACTTCCTCCGACCCGCTGGCGTGCATCACGCGTAACATGAAGTTGAACATGGGTCTGCCGCCTGGCTCCAGGTTCCAGCGCACCAAGTCGAAAGCCCCCGCTTCGATATTTTGGCGATTTTCGGTGCGCGAGATCAAATCAAATAGCCTTGTGACGGCGGTCAGGGTGGTGTTGACCATTGGTCCAAGGTAAAACGTGGAATAGGCTGACACACCTGCTGATACACCCAGCAAGGTGCCTGCAGCGCCGTAAGCAGAGGTTATTGCGCTAAGACTGCCTATGCCGCGGGCTGCCTCAGTCGTGGGGCGGTCGTTGAGCAGGCTTATACCGGAGCGAACCAGTTGAAAACCCGCATACACCCGGTTCACCCGATCCAGGATGTTTAACACGCTGGCGGCGCGGTTATTTGCCAGCGGCGACTGCCCCGCCATCATCAGCGCTGTATTGACAAATGTCCGTAGCGCCTGGCGTTCTCCCGCAATTGCTTCAATAGCGGTTCGGCAGGATAAGGCTGTATCCAGGACGGTAGCGATGGTATCAGCTATACTTAACAACTGACTGTTGTTCTCTTCGCGGAAAGCCGCGCGTTGGCGGTCGCGCAATGCGGGTAATATTCGTTCCTCCAATGCGGATATGGCTGCTTCGACTTGCTGTTCAGCCTGGGCTAGCCGTTCGGCAGCCACTCGGGCTTTGGCTGCTTCGGCGGCATTAAACCCGCGGATGAAAACAGGATGCCAATCGCGGAGCATTTGAGCAGTCCAATCATCAAGTTCACGCTCGCCGCCGCTGGCGCACCAGGATTCCAAGCCTTGCGACTGTTCGATTGCCTCTGCCAGTTCGGCTGGCGTTGAGACGCTCTCGCGGCTTAACTCGCTGCGCTGTTCCGTAAGCTGTACGCGGCGCAGCCTGACGTACACAAGCGCATGATTGTATTGAACCAGCTCAAAACCGTCCAGCGTAACAGAGCGTTGAATCACTCCAGAATCCGCGCTGCGCTGGATTGCACCCTGGACAGAATCCTGAACAGACGGGCTTTGCAGATGTTGATTAAGTAGCCGTTGTACCGCCTGATTGCCGACGTGTCGTTGCAGTACCCGAACATGTTTCGGATCTGGCGGGGTATTTCCTCCATTTATTGCCAGATGCCGGGCGGCAATTACAGGCGCCTCTGCCTGCTGTTCAAACGGGGCAGGTTGATCTGGCGAATGACTTACAGGTTTCTGCGCGCCCTCTGGTGGTTTCGACTGAGACTGGCGTCCTGGAGGCATGTTTTTTCCTGTCGATCAGTGTACTATCGAAAATACTATACTAGAATTGATAAAAAAGGTAAAGATATTGATCGATGAAATGGGTGATTTTTTAGACAAAATCCATCTATTTCGGTAAAATATATTTAGGAGATATTTAGGGTTCATCACGGGAGGGATTTGGCATGGTGTTTTTGCGTTGGTTTTTGGGATTGGTGCTGATGGGTTGGGTAATGGTTAATTGCAGCGGCTATCAGACGATTGGAAGCCTGATTATACCGAATGAATTTTTCCAGATACCAACTCCCACTTTCCTGCCAACTGTATCGCCGTCTCCTTCATCTACTCCGATTCCTCCTACTCCTGTTCCGACCCTGACTAAAGCGCAGCAATGGGCAGGCACCGTCCAGAGTGACCTGGTGTATGGTGTGGCGGAGGGTGTCGAGTTGAAGCTGGATTTGCACTTTCCGAAAACCATTGGAAGTCGATTGCTGCCAGCCGTGTTATATGTCCACGGGGGCAGTTGGGTGAGCGGCGACAAAGCGGGGGGGTATGCTGAAATTGCAGAGCTGGTTCGGCGGGGTTATCTGGTGGCTTCTGTCAATTACCGCCTGGCGCCAAAATGGAAGTTCCCTGCCCAGATTGAGGATGTCAAGTGCGCGGTGCGCTATCTGCGCGCTCATGCGGCGGAGTACCACCTTGATCCCAACCGTATTGGCGCTTTTGGTATCAGCGCAGGCGGTCATCTGGTGGCGCTGCTGGGTACCACCGATACCTCAGCCGGAATGGAAGGGAACGGCGGTTACGCCGAATATTCCTCTCGCGTGCAGGCGGTGGTTGACGCGTCTGGTCCGACCGATTTTACCCTTTATGGTCCCAAACTGCACCCGCGCAATAAAGACGTGTTTGGTGCAGCCTCGCTCGATGACCCGATCATCAGACGTATCAGTCCATTGACGTATGTAAGCAAAGATGACCCGCCTTTTTTAATCCTTCATGGTGAAAAAGATGATATGGTGGTGCTGAGACATTCTGAAAACCTGGTGGAAAAACTGCAAAAAGAAGGCGTGCCAGCCAGACTGGTGGTGGTGAAAAACGCCGGACACGGTTTCAACCAGCCAGGAGTGGAGACTTCTCCCACATTTACCGAAGTATTAATCCTGATGGGCAACTTTTTTGATGAGCATTTGAAAAAATAAAACCATCCCATCACCTCATTGTGATTTGCCGCTCCACGATGTTCCAGGTTTCATACAATTTGTTCAAAATAAGCCGCACCACTGGTGTTCTGTTCGGACACGAAAATTTATCCGATAAGGTCTGCCATATCGACTACCCAGTCTTCGATATTATGATTATGCCCGTGAGATTGGGTCAATGAGCGTTGGACATGGCGAAAACCAAGGGTAAAGCGAAGTTCATCACTGCGCCGCAGCAACTTGACCAGCAGATGGTTTTCACCCTGTTTCAAGCGCACCCGGTAAACGCAATTAAATGGCGCCCACCAGGTGGATTCTTCCTGCTCGCCTATCTTTTTCCCATTAAGGTAAAGACGAAAACTCTCATTGTTGCCAATCACGATGTACACTTCGCGTTCTTCGGGGGAGATGACAGTGCGAGACAGGTAGGCGCACAGCGGTCCGCGCAGCCCGATCAACTGGCTCAGGTCGATCTCATGCTGATACGAGATAATCAAGGCGGGTCTGCCCAGCTTGCGCGACCAGCTTTCATAAAGAGCGTCTCCGTCAGGAGGTGGTTCAGGAATATATTCGCGCTGCAGGCTGACAAAATGTTGATTAAAGCGCCGCCTTTGTTGCTGGGGAACTTGGGGATCGGGCAGTTCATCGTAATAAACACCCAGGAATTTCCACAAACCTGCCCCCGCAACTCCAAACGTGTATTCGAGAGGCGGGTTTGAATCGAGCCTGGCGGTGAACAGATTTTTCATCGGAAAAGCGCCTGGCGCAGTCGGGGCGCGCAGAGCAAATACTGCCTGGCGCTGCAGCGAGTCGATCACAGCCTGCTCCGGGACAACCGTCCAGCCCGCTGGCGACTGGATGGTCAGCGGCGCAGAGTCGGGTTGTGCTCCCTCTACTCCAACCACCACCTGCACGGTTTCGCCTGGCGCAGCGACAGGTAGGTTGTTTCTTTGGGCGCGGCAGGTTACTTTGAGACGGCGTAGAGGTAAAACAGCAGTTGCCGGGAAAGGTTGCAGCGGCGGGGTATCTGTGATCTCAATGCCGGTGGTCAGTTCTTGCGCGAGCAATACACCTGCCCGGGCGGTGTCTCGCGCCAGGGCAGAGAGGGTCATCTCAGGTCGGTTGTACTGGATGCCCATCACCAACTCGTCACCAACCGGCGTTTTGATAGATTCAGGGATGCGGCTGGCGCCAAGGATCTGCCCCACCAGAGCCGCGGCGCTTGCCAGGGTGCAGTCGGTGTCGTAGCCGCAGCGCAGGGCTGCCAGCATCACCTCTTGCAGATCATTGCCGCCATATAGCAAACCCAGAAAGGTGAAGGGGATGTTGATTTGAGCGTCGCACGCTTCGGGAACGCCAGCAAGCGCCATCAGGCGGTCGCGCGCGTCTCTCAAAGAGAGACCTTCATCGTAACACGCAAAAGCTGTGCGGGTGAGAAGTTCAATAGGGGTACCAGCGGGCAGGTAGTGCATGAACATACCTGCCAGGCGGCGCACATCGGGTATGAAGAAAGCCATTGAAGACATGGCTGCCAGCATCATCTCCGCGCCAATTGATTGTTCGGTGTGGTCGAGCGCGCCATCCATAGCAGCGAATTTTGCCGCCAGGTCGGGCGCACCGGGGAAGACATAGCCCCAGATTTCCGCGCGGATCGGGCAGCCCTCGCCGGTTTCCCAAAACTGGTTGGTGAAACGTCCGCTGTCAGGGGGGTGGATGCCCAGCCGCCAGTTGCGTCGGAAGATGCCGTACTCATTAAATGGATACCAACAACCTTCGAGCCAGGCAGCAGCCAGGTCGTCAGAGGTCAACGCTGCGCCTTTTTCTTCCAGCACCTTCAGCCACAGTACCTGCAGGTCGAGATCATCGTTTGGCGGCATTTTATCGGGAAACATCTCGGTTGGGTTGATTTCGATCCAGCCTTTGTAGCCTTCAAAGCGCGCGCCAATTGCCCCGCCCGCCGACTTGCCAATCCATCCGCCTAAAATTCCATCCAGGTAACGCTCATACGATAGCTTCATCTTTTATCCTTTTTCAGCTTGAATAAAAACAGATCGTATTGCCTGCAGATAAGCCAGACCTGTCTCGGTATCTGGCTCCAGGTAGCTGCCTTCTGTCCACTCATTCCAGGCGTTGATGGTGCAAATGCGCTGCGCAGAAGCGCGACCATCAAGAAATTGTTTAATCATTTTGCAAGCCTGTTGAAAATGTTGAGGGGAGTTATTGCCCATTGCTGCCGAGAAGGGATAGGCTGCCTCCTCATAGGTGTCGCTGGGCAGGGTGCGTGGGCTGGAATCCCAACCCATGGTGATGTTAGGAAAATACGGAACCGGTAGTTGGCGCGCAATATACTCGGCATATGCCAGGTAGGCGTCACGGATCTGGTTATAATCCGTCTCAGGGAAGGTATCCAGCCGGGCATGATGAATCCAGACATACGAGGTAACGCTGTCGAAGTGAAAGGTTCGCACCAGGCTGGCGGCATCCATCACGGTTCCAGCACTGGATAGCGCGTGGGGATTCCACAAGACGCCATTCAAATGTAAGTCGCGAAATCCGCTCGCTTTGACCCGCTGCCGAAAATACGCCAGCGCCTGTTGGGTTGCTTCGATCCCGCCTAATCCAGCCACCAGGCAGGGCAGGTCGTAAATTGAGAAATAGGGGCAGCCCTCGATCAGCCAGTAAGAGGGGTGTGAAAAGTAGCGTTCTAATGCCACATCGATGATTGTGTCAAATGTGGAGCGGGAGACCGCTCCGGGGTAGAGTATAGGGTAGCCGCTGAGGAATCCCTGCCGGGATTCTCCCAGTCGCGCCGGGTGGATATCTTTCCAATCGTGGTTTGCCCACATCAGGCTGAATTTCAGACGGTGGTTGTTGGCTGCGCCTAAAAAACCGCGATCTAAGCCGCGCTCAAGGAAAGCGCCATCGTTATACCAGTACCAGTCAAATATGAAAGCATCAATGCCATGATCTGCTGCGGAGTCGATCTTTTTTGCCATCACCAACGGATCCGATTCGTCCTCATATCCCCAAAGCGGTACGCGTGGCTGGCGGTGACCCGGATAACGGGGCTCAGCTCGCCGCACCAGCGCCCATTCACTCCAACCTTTGCCATGTACCCGCTCATTGCGCGGGTCGACATGATAGTTCGGGAAGTAATAACAAGCAACTGTCATTTCGGCAGGCATAGGAAACGCTCATTCTCCAGGTAATAAAATTTGTTGTTCATGGTGATGGAATACAGGAACAATTATATAGGGTTTATTGTTTTCTGGTTCGGCAATACGAAATACCCCTCTTGCGAAAGAGGGGTATTTTAAATTGTAAAGAGGCTGCCCCCTTTTTGGACAGCCCCACGAAGGATGAAACCTGTCTGTCAGTTTATCGCTGTGCCTTCAGCGCGTCCAGGTTCGCCTTGGCTTGCGGCACCATCGCGAAAAATTTTTCCAGCTCTGCGCAGGCATAGTCGGGGCAGTCGGCGCAGGTCTCATATGCTTTGTTGATGGCGCAGGCGCGCACCGGGCATTCAGCGCAATATCCACCGGCACGCGGACCGCGACATCCGTCGCAGATCACCGCCGCGAAGGGCATATCGGGCGCGTGATATTCTTCCCGCCATTTTGCCAACACCCGCTCCTGCCAGGCTCGGTCATTTGCCTGGGTTGCCTGATACGCCTCGCACTGGGCGCAATCAAGCCCACAAAACACGATCATCGTTGCCATAAAACCCTCCCAAAGATAAGATGACCCAATTATAGAACAAATTTTCTTGTTTGAAAAGAGGTGTTAATCATGAGTTTGGTAGTTGATATTCCTTTATCCAATCCAGATCATCATTTTGTACTTCCAGTTAAATTAACCACCATGATCCCCCCCAACACTGCCAGTCCGCCCAATATCTGCCAGAGGTTGAGCGGCTCGTTGGCTAAGGGAATCGCCAGCAGCGAGGTCATCACCGGAGCAAGGATCATAGTGGGCGAGACGACCGCAGCCGGAAGGTGACCGAGCGCATAGGTCAGGAGGAAATGCCCGCAGATTTGGGTAAACAGCGCCGCGCCCAGGATGGACAGGTAAGTGGCAAGCGGGTAGCCTGTCACCGGTAATCCCAGAATTCCTACCAGCGCGAAGAGCATCAAGCCGCCGCTCAACGTTACCATTGCGATATAGGTAATTGCATCCATGTATCGGCGACCGACAGAAGTGGCGAGAAAGTAGCTTGCCCAAAACAGGCTGGAGAACAACCCCAACAGATCGCCAGCGGTGAGTTGGGGGTTCGAAAAAATGTTGCTCCCCAACACGATCACCGCCCCGCTCATGGTAAACCCCAGCCCCACCCAAAACCAGCCGCGAGGGCGCTCTCCCCAAAAAATAACAGCGAACAAAACCACCCACAACGGCGCAATGTTGTTGAGCAGGGTGGCGTTGGCAATGCGGGTCATGGTCACTGCCGTGCTCCAGGTGCCGATATCCAGCGCCATGCACAATCCGCCCAGCAACCCCAAGAGCAGAATTTTGCGGCTGAACAAGGGGGTGCCTGTGGTCGCATGGATTTTTTGACGCGAGCGCACAGCCAACGGGATGAGTATCAGCGAAGCGATCAACATGCGCAGGCTGGTTGTAACAATGCCCGGCGCTTCTGACCAGCGGGTAAAAATTCCAGACATGCTCAGAGCAAGAACTCCCACCGCCAGCGCAATGTAGGAGAGAAACTGATTTCTATGAAGTTTGGTCATAATCGATCCGTATCAAGCGCCCCCGCCGTTAGATTGGACATATTCATCGAAGCTCCAGTTCAGGGGTTTTTATCTCCAAAACACCTTCCTGATCCATAGCCGCTCCAATAGGAACCGATCACCTGCCGCCCGCCGCCGCTTCTATGATCGAGACGCCCATTCCACTTTGGGCAGCGCGGGTGATCGCAGGTTGATTATTTTGTAACTGCCCAAGCTGGTTCAAAAGTCCCCCGCTGCGTATTCTTTTCAATCGGCTGAGAAGTTACTTCGTTCTGGGTAGAATTGACATTATTCTACCTTATTTTGTCCCCCCTTTTAGAAATAAGAGAGAGCTGAGGTCTGGAAATTGGCTTAGAAAGCAGCCTGGAATCAGTCCCAAATGTCCAGGATGAATAATTTCCTTCACATTCGGCAATTTATGCTAAACTTGCATTCGTCAGAAGGAAGTCTCTCCCTTAACTTAAGGAGTTTTCATGGAATTTCAAACATTGTGTGTTTTGGGGTTGGGTTACATTGGGTTACCAACCGCCAGCACCTTTGCGACATATGGCATGCATGTGGTTGGGGTTGATGTCAATCCGCAGGTGGTGCATACCTTGCAAAATGGAAATGTGCATATCTACGAGCCAGGGCTGCGCACGCTGGTTCAGGCAGCTTTGAAGAGCGGCAATCTGGTGATTGCTTCGCAGCCAGAGCCTGCTGATGCATTTATCATTGCGGTGCCTACCCCTTTTAAGGATGGAAAAGCCGCTGATTTACAGTTTGTGGTATCAGCCAGTCAGGCGATTGCGCCAGTTCTAAAGAAAGGTAATCTGGTCGTGCTTGAATCAACCTCTCCGCCGCGCACCACGCTGGATGTTGTGCGTCCAATCCTGGAAGGGAGCGGATTAAGAGCCGGTGAGGATTTCTTCCTGGCTTATACGCCGGAACGGGTGCTGCCCGGTCAAATTTTACGCGAATTGATCGAAAACGCGCGCGTGATTGGCGGCATCGACCGGGCTTCAGCAGAGGCGGGGCAGGCGCTTTACGGAAAGTTTGTGCGCGGCGAGATCATCCTGACCGATGCCACCACGGCTGAAATGGTCAAGCTGATGGAGAACACATACCGTGATATCAACATTGCGGCTGCCAATGAATTTGCTCGCCTGGCAGACCGCTTTGGCGTAGATGTGTGGGAAGCGATTCAACTTGCCAACCGCCACCCGCGCGTAAACATCCTTAATCCAGGTCCCGGTGTGGGTGGTCATTGCATCAGCGTTGATCCCTGGTTTCTAGTCGAAGCTGCTCCCGACCTGGCGACCTTAATCCGTACGGCGCGGATTGTAAACGATTCACAGCCGGAATATGTGGTTGATTGCATTGAACGCTGCGCAGGAACATTAGCGGGGAAGCGCCTGGCGGTGTTGGGGCTGGCGTATAAAGCGGATGTTGATGACATGCGTGAAAGCCCGGCGATTGAGATTGCTCACCGATTGAGTAAACGCGGGGCGCTGATAAAGGCTTATGAGCCATTTATGCGGGGGGGGAATCTGGCAGGCTTGCCTGTTGAGCCGTCGTTGGAGGCAGCCATTCAGGATGCAGATATTCTGGCGTTGTTGGTGGGACACAGCCAATTACGCCAGCTCAATCCTGAAGTCGTCGCTCGCCAGACTTCTGCCCGGCTGGTGTTTGACTGCACCAATTGCTGGCAGCCGAATAAATGGCGGGCTGCCGGATTTCAAATTGTGCGTTTGGGAGCGATGAAAAAGTGATACGAATTTTATCGATTTTTGGCACTCGTCCTGAGGCGGTAAAAATGGCGCCGGTGGTTCAGCTGCTGGCGCAGACAGCAGACATCGAATCTCAGGTCTGTGTTACTGCCCAACACCGCCAGATGCTGGACCAGGTGCTGGAGGTTTTCGGCATCCGACCAGATTATGACCTCAACCTGATGAAGCCCAACCAGAGCCTGGCGCAGCTTACGGCAGCAATTTTTACCCATCTCGAACCGGTTTTAATGCAGGCAAAACCGGATTGGATCCTGGTGCAGGGCGATACAACTACCGTCATGGCTGCCAGCATCCTGGCTTTTTATTTGCGCATCCGCGTAGGGCATGTTGAGGCAGGTTTGCGCACGGGCGACCGCTGGCAGCCATTTCCAGAGGAGATCAATCGCCGCCTGGCGGGGGTAGTGGCTGACCTGCATTTTGCGCCGACGGAGCAAAGCCGCCAGAATCTCTTGCGCGAAGGGGTTGATCCGCGCATCATTGCCGTTACAGGAAATCCTGCGATTGATGCGCTGAACCAGATCTCAAAATTACCCTGCCCGCCAGTTGCGCAAGCCCTGCTGGATGAACTGGGCGTTGGTCAGAAGGGACGGCGTTTGATCCTGGTTACGGCGCACCGCCGCGAGAACTTTGGGCAGCCGATCGAGGACATCTGCCATGCCCTCCGGCAGATTGCCGAATATCTGTCTGGCAAGGTGAGCCTGCTCTACCCGGTGCACCTTAATCCAAATATTCAGCAACCGGTTTACCGTTTATTGGGTGGCGTGCCGGGCATCAAATTAATAGATCCCCTCGATTACCTGCCAATGGTGCACCTGATGCGTCGGGCGACTCTGGTGCTGACCGATTCCGGCGGCATCCAGGAAGAAGCCACTTCGCTGGGCATTCCCACCCTGGTGTTGCGCAACACCACCGAACGCCCTGAAGGAGTCGAAGCGGGTGTGCTCAAACTGGTCGGTACCGACCGCGAGCGAATTGTCACCGAGACACTGCGCTTACTGGAAGATCAGGCAGCGTACCATGCCATGTCTACGGCTGCTAACCCATTTGGCGATGGTCATGCGGCAGAGAAGATTGTCTCCGCACTGTTGCGGTATAACAGGTAACCCTTTTGGCTGTTTCTGCGAATTCCGCTGGCTCCATCTGTATTTTGCCCCGCCTGCAAGGGCTTGGAGGACCTTCCTCATTTCAAAAGAACCTGATTGCAGGCTTACAGGCGCGCGGAATTGAAGCTCACCACGACCCTGACCGCCCAGGCTGCGCTGCGCTTTTGGTGATTGGCGGAACGCGCCGCCTCGACATGGTCTGGCGCGCGCGCCGCATGGGCATTCGGGTTGTTCAACGTTTGAATGGGATGAACTGGATCCATCGGCTGCGCCGGACGGGTTTGCGCCATTATTTGCGAGCCGAATGGGGCAACGTACTGCTGGCGTTGATCCGGCGCAGGCTGGCTCAGCGCATTGTTTACCAGAGTCAATTTGCGCAGGATTGGTGGAAGCGCGCTTATGGTGAAGTGTCTGCATCCAGCAGGGTAATTTACAATGCGGTTGATCTGACGATGTATCACCCGATGGGTAAGCATCACCGCCCTCTTGACTGGCTGCGGCTGCTGGTAGTCGAGGGCAGCCTGGGCGGGGGATACGAGGGCGGGCTGCTGAATGCGGCGCGGCTGGTGCAGTCGCTTAACCAGATGAGCGACCAGCTTGCAGGAAAATCGGTTGAGCTGCAGGTTGCGGGTCGGGTGCCTGAAACTTTACAAAAACAAGTGGAAGGTATTTTGCCTGGCAAAGTGGCTTGGGCAGGGGTGTTGCCGCGCGCTGGCATCCCCGATCTTGACCGTTCGGCACACCTGATGTTCTCTGCTGATGTCAATGCCGCCTGTCCAAACTCGGTGATCGAAGCGCTGGCGTGTGGATTGCCGGTAGCGGCGTTTGAATCCGGTGCGCTGCCGGAACTGGTGGCAAACGGCGCGGGGGTCATCGCACCGTGGGGCGGCGATCCCTGGCAGCTCGATCCGCCGGATATCCAGGCGTTGGCGGAGAGAAGTATTGAACCTCTCACCCGCCAGGACATGTACCGTACCGCAGCCCGCCGCCAGGCGGAGAAGTGTTTTGGGCTGGATCGGATGGTAGAGTGTTACCTGCAGGAATTGCTGGGATGAGCGACCTTGAGGTGTTTGGTACCCCTCTCGCTGAGGGTCGCACAGCGATCATCTATCCCTGGTCAGAAGGGCGGGTTCTCAAATTGTTTCGAAGCTGGGTTGCGCCTGAAGCGATCGAACACGAATACCGCATCAATGCTGCGATTGCCCAGGCTTCGCAGCAGACGGGTGCGAGATTGCCAGCGCCTGGGCAGGTGGAGCGGATTGAACTGGGTGGAAGGGTGGGCATTCTGTTTGAGCGGGTCGAAGGACCCTCGGCGGCGGATGTTATCCTTGCTGATCCTTCCAGGGCAGCCGAGATTGTGTGTCAGATGGCGGAAATACAGTTTGCATATCACCAACTATCACTGGAGTGGCTGCCAGAAGCCCATGACTGGCTGGCGAAAGGGATTCATACCGCGCAAGATTTCCCTGACCCATATAAGGTGATAACACTCCATCTGTTAGCCAGATTGCCAAAAGGCATAGCCCTCTTGCATGGTGATTTTCATCCTCTCAATGTTCTGCTATCCCCGCGTGGGGCAGTGGTCATCGATTGGTGCAATGCCTGCCGCGGCGACCCGCTGGCAGATGTGGCGCGTTCGTTTGTGATCGCCCGTGTCGGGCGTCCGCCAGTAGATGCGCCAAAGATGTTGCTGCGTGATTCATTCCGGCGCGCCCTGGCGAATATTTATCTCAACCGTTACCTGGAATTGAGCGGTAAAACCGCCGCTGATGTTCGCCCCTGGATTTTGCCTATGACTGTGGCGCGCTGGGCAGAGCGCATCGAAAACGAGCGCGAGGATCTCTTACAATTATTTCTAGAGGAACATGCGTTGTTTTAACCTGGTTGAAAGGATTGCTGTGGATTTCATGAAGGAATACCGGCGAGGAATCATTCCATCAGATGAAGCGGAAATCATATGTGTCGAGTGTGCCATATCCTGCGGATTGATGGGGTTGGTTTTCTTACCTTTAGCGAGGGATTTGTCACGCCCTGAATCGGGTTGATACTTTTTCATTCGGCTTTCTGGTTATCCTCACTTTGGAGGTGATTCACCTGTGGCGCAGCGCGCGTTCGTGATTGGTTTGGATGTGGGTGGGACGAAAATCGAGGGCATCCTGGTGGATAAAGCGAAGAACCAGGTGGCTGCCTGCCGGGCAGCGATGGATGCTACCAGCGTCGAGCGGGTGGTGGAGTCGATTGCAGCGGCAATTCAGACGCTGCTTGATTCAGCAAACCTGATGCAGGAAAGCCTGGCAGGTATTGGGGTCGGAATACCGGGGCAGGTTTTGGAAGGGGTGGTGCATCTGGCGGTGAATCTCAAGATGGAGCGCTATCCGCTGGAAGAGGAGCTTACGCGCCGGTTTGCATCGCCGGTGCGGGTGGAAAATGACGTGCGTATCGCAGCGCTGGGCGTCTATCAGCGGTTGTTTGGCGCCGGGCAGATCCGCCACCTGGCATACTTGAGCGTAGGAACCGGAATCTCCGCCGGGGTGATTTTGGATGGGCGGCTGCACCGTGGCGTGGGAGGCATGGCGGGTGAGATTGGGCATGTTCAAGTTGATCCACGTGGAGCGCGATGTGGCTGCGGCGCTTATGGCTGCCTGGAGGCGTTTGCATCTGGCAGCGGGATGGTTGCCAGCGCCCGGAAAGCGCTGGTAGAGGGAAGACCGAGTGTACTGGCGGAAATAGATCCCTCGATTCTGACTACCCATCAGCTCTTTGCAGCGGCAGCGGGGGGAGACACGCTCGCGGGCGAAATTGTGAAAACCGCTGCGCGATATATCAGTCAGGCGTTGCAGTGGCTGGTAATGGGGTATGATGTGGAGCGGGTGGCGCTGGGCGGGGGGGTGTTACGGTCACGGGATGTAATGACGCCTGCTGTACTGCGCGCCATCCAGCGCTTGCGCGAAAGCTCCTTGCTGGCAGCACACATGCTGCCTGAAGATAAAATTGTCCTGCTTCCGGAAGATTTCAATCCGGGTGTTTGGGGGGCTGCCGGTTTAATCTGATAAGAATGATTTTCTATTAGTCCTTTCTTACCTGTGGTAAACTTGAAACAATTAACAAGATAAATCTGACCTTGTAAGGATTTTCTATGTTAAATGAATATCTTCCCCTGTTTATTTTGATCTTCCTGTCGGCTGGTTTGGGGTTTCTGGTGGTTGCCCTGGGGCATTTATTCGGTCCACGCCGACCGACGTTGAAAAAATCTCTGCCGTATGAATCGGGTATGCTGCCGTATGGTCCGGGTGCCCGGCGCATAAATGTGCGCTATTATCTGGTTGCGGTGTTGTTTATCCTGTTTGATCTTTTGGTGATATTTTTCCTGCCCTGGGCGGTAGCGCTCGAGACGCTGGGGGTATTTGGGTTGATTGGAATGATCGTATTTGTAGGGGTTTTATTGGTTGGATATGTGTATGCCTGGAAAATAGGAGCTTTAGAATGGGAGTAGAACAAAAAGCGGGCGATATGGGCGTGGTTACGACCACGCTGGAGCAGGTTGTCAACTGGGCGCGCACTGGTTCGATGTGGCCGATGTTGTTTGGGTTGGCGTGCTGCGCGATTGAAATGATGGCTGCTCAGGCTTCCAGCAATGATATGAGCCGCTTTGGTATGGAGCTGATGCGCGCCAGCCCGCGCCAGTCGGACTTGATGATTGTGGCAGGTCGGGTGAGCCGCAAGATGGCGCCGGTGCTGCGCCGTCTGTATGACCAGATGCCCAGCCCCAAATGGGTGATCGCAATGGGCGATTGCGCGGCATGCGGTGGGGTTTTCAATAATTATGCCATTCTGCAGGGGGTAGATGAAATTGTCCCGGTGGATGTATATGTGGCGGGCTGTCCGCCCCGCCCTGAGGGGTTGATCCATGGTATTCTGACCTTGCACGAGAAGGTGCGCAAGGAAAAACTGAAGGAGTGGGCATAGGGTATGGCAATCTCAGCAGAGTATCAACCGGTAATCGCTGCCTTTCAAGAACGATTTAACGCCGAGGTGCGCGAATTTCGCGGGGAGGTGACGCTCATTTTATCTTCGGAGCATAATGTCGAAGCCGCGCAGGCGCTGCGGGATGAGTTTGGATTTGAAATGTTGATCGATATCACTGCGGTCGATTATTGGCTCAAGTCGCCGGAACGGATTCACTTAAATTACCAGTTTTATTCGATCAGCCAGAATCGTTTGTTGCGTTTGCGCTTTCCGCTGCAAGGCAACGCGCCCCGCGTTCGCACGGTAGAAACCATTTATCCTGGCGCGAACTGGTATGAGCGTGAAGTGTTCGATATGTTTGGAATAACCTTTGAAGGGCATTCTGATCTGCGCCGCATTGTGCTGCCATATGAATGGGAAGGACATCCCTTGCGCAAAGACTATCCGCTGGGATATGAAGAAGTCCAGTTTACCTTCAATGCGGACGAAATCCGTGTTCGCAAACCCCACCCACGCGAGTGAGGAAATGAGAGACGGGAGAGAGAATCCAGCATGACTGATATTCGCGAAGTTTCTGTTGACGAGCTCCGCCATCTGGTCTCTGAGCGAGCCTTCAGTGGAGAGACCATGCTGCTTAATATGGGACCGCAGCATCCCAGCACCCATGGGGTGCTGCGTCTGCTGCTCGAACTGGATGGAGAAATTCTGGTCAATTGTATTCCAGATATCGGTTTCTTGCATACCGGTGTCGAAAAAACGATGGAATCTAAGACGTACCAGAAAGCCGAAGTACTAACGGACCGCCTGGATTACATGAACCCGCCGGGGAATAACCTGGTGTACTGCCTGGCGGTTGAAAAACTGCTGGACCTGGATGTGCCGCCGCGGGCGCAGGCGATTCGGGTTATCCTGGCGGAACTGACCCGTATCTCTTCTCACTTACTCTCGCTTGGTACATCCGCGTTAGACCTGGCGGCGATGTCCCTCTTTTTATATTGCATGAGGGAACGCGAAATGATCCTCGATATTATGGAACTGGTTTCGGGGCAGCGCATGATGACCACCTACATTCGCCCGGGCGGGGTGTGGCGGGATGTGCCGGCAGAGTTTGCCAGCCTGGTAAACCAGTTTGTCTCGATCATGCCGCGCCGCATCGACGAGTATGAGGGTATGTTGACCCACAATGACCTGTTTCTCGACCGTACGCGTGGTATAGGGGTAATCAACACGGCGGACTGCCTGCGTTATGGCGTTACAGGTCCAATCTTGAGAGCAACCGGTGTCGCACATGATCTGCGTAAAGTGCGCCCGTATAGCGGCTATGAACAATATGATTTTGTGATTCCTACCCAAACTGAAGGGGATGTCTATAGCCGGTATCTGGTGCGGGTTGAAGAAATGCGCCAATCAGTGCGCATCATTGACCAGGCGTTGCGGTTGATGCCAGGCGGAGCGGTGCGCAGCAACAACCGAAAGTATGTGCCGCCGCCGCGTTCTGAGCTGGGGGTCAGCATGGAAGCGCTCATCCACCATTTTAAATTGTGGACAGAGGGGTTTGATGCGCCAGAGGGATATGTCTATACCGCTATCGAATCGCCGCGTGGCGAATTGGGTGTGTACCTGGAGGGAGATGGTGGACCAAAACCATACCGGGTGCATTTCCGTACACCATCCTTTGCCCATCTGCAAATCATGCCGCTGGTTACGCGGGGGCATTTTGTGGCGGATACGGTCGGAATCATTGGGAGTATCGATATCGTTTTGGGAGATGCAGACCGGTGAACCAGCTACTCAGCCAACATACGGAAGAGATCAAGCGTATTCTTGATAATTATCCTGCCAATCAGAAACGATCAGCCGTGATGCCCTTGTTATACCTGGCGCAGGCGCAACGGGGCTACATTAACAAGCAGACATTGACGGAAATCGGTGAAATCATTGGTATTTCCCCTACCGAGGTGGCGTCGATTGTCGGCTTCTACACCCTCTTCTACGATGAAGCGGGTGGACGATACCGTATTCAGGTGTGCACGGATTTGCCATGCGCTTTACGGGGCGCGGAGGAGTTCCTGGAAAAACTGTGCGCGAATCTGAATATTAAGGTCGGCGGTACAACGGCAGATGGATTGGTTACAGTCGAGGAAGTGACCTGCCTGGCGGGCTGTCACCGGGCGCCGATGTTTCAAGTCCAGGATGAGCATGGGCTGAGTTATCACGAGAATCAGACCATTGAGTCGGCGATGGCGTTGGTTGAAGAACTGCGTAACCGGCATCTTCAGCCCGGCAAGGAGGATGCAGAATGAGCGCTTACGCTTATCAGCTTCTGCGGCATCGCGCTATTCCCAATCTTGATCGGTTGGAGGTTTACCTGGAGCATGGCGGGTTCAAGGCATTCCGTAAAGCAGTGACAGAAATGAAACCGGCAGAGGTCATCACAGAAGTGCGGAATGCTGGATTACGCGGGAGGGGTGGGGCTGGCTTTCCTACGGGGGTCAAGTGGAGCTTCCTGCCCAATACCCTCTGGCCGCACTATGTGGTGGCTAATGCGGATGAATCGGAACCCGGCACGTTCAAAGACCGCGAAATATTAGAGGGAAATCCCTTTCAATTTTTAGAGGGGTTGATGATTGCCTGTTACGCCGTGCAGGCGAACCTGGCGTACGTCTATTTGCGCGGTGAATACTGGCAGCAAAACCAGGAATTGCTGAAACGCATCGGTGAATTGGAGCAGGCGGGATACCTGGGCGACCACCTGTTTGGCAGCGATTTCGCGCTGCGCATTCGCACCCACCTGGGCGCTGGCGCGTATATCTGCGGCGAAGAAACGGCACTGTTGGAATCGCTCGAAGGTCGTTTGGGGCAGCCGCGTTTGCGCCCGCCTTTCCCGGCGACCTACGGTTTGTTTGGCAAACCGACGGTAGTTAACAATGTAGAGACGCTGGCGAATTTACCGGGCATTATTGAACATGGAGCGGTCTGGTTTCGGTCGTTTGGGACGGATAAAAGCCCGGGCGTTAAAATATTCAGCCTTTCTGGCAGGGTAAACCGACCGGGAAATTACGAACTGCCTCTCGGCACGACCTTCCGTGAATTGATTTTCAACCATGGAGGGGGAATTCCGGATGGCAGGACAATCAAAGCCATTCTGCCAGCCGGTGCTTCATCTGCCATCATCCCGGCTACCGAAAAGGCTCTGGATACCCCTATGGATTATGAGTCATTGATGGCTTTGAATTCTGCTTTGGGGTCCGCTTCGGTGATTGTTGTGGATGATACCGTCAATATGGCATGGCTGGTACACAAAACAGTGCACTTTTTCAAGCACGAATCGTGTGGAAAATGTACACCCTGTCGAGAAGGCACATACTGGATGGAGCAGATCACCCGGCGGATTGTGCATGGGGAGGCTTCCGAAAACGATGTCGAGTTGTTAAATTCCGTTGCAAGCCAGATGCAGGGAAAATGCCTGTGCGCTTTGGGTGAGTTTTCGATTATGGCAGTGCTATCGGGATTGCAGCATTTTAAATCGGACTTTTTCGCCAGCATGAGGAGTTAGCGGGATGTCGAAAATGGTTACATTAAAAATTGATAACCGCCAGGTTACAGCGCCGGAAGGTATGCTGATCGTAGATGCTGCGAAAAAAGTAGGGATCAACATCCCGGTTTTTTGTTACCATCCCAAGCTGGAACCGGTGGGGATGTGCCGCATGTGCCTGGTTGAAATCGGGCGTCCTGTGGTGGACCGTGCGACCGGGCAGGTGCTGCTCGAAGCGGATGGCTCGCCTCGTATGCAGTATAGCGCCAAGCTGGAGACTGCCTGCACCACCCCGGTGGCAGAAGGGATGCATGTGCTGACCGAATCGGAAAAGGTGCTGGCGGCGCGCAAAGAAGTGTTGGAATTTATCCTCACCTCGCACCCCCTGGATTGTCCTATTTGCGATAAAGGCGGTGAATGTCCGCTCCAAAACCTGACCCTTGGATTTGGTCCCAGCACGAGCCGCTTCTTATTCAATGAAAAAATGCACCTGACCAAACATGTGCCGTTAGGTGAATTGATCTGGCTCGACCGCGAGCGCTGTATTCAATGTGGGCGTTGTGTGCGTTTTCAGGAAAAGATTGCTGGCGACCCGGTGATTGGCTTTTACCACCGTGGGCGTTCTTTAGAAATTACTACCTGGTCTGATCCTGGATTTGACTCAATCTTCTCAGGTAATACGACGGATATCTGCCCGGTAGGCGCGTTGACGACCTCTGATTTTCATTTTAAAGCCCGTCCCTGGGAGATGAATGCCGCAGCTTCCCTGTGTACCCACTGCCCGGTGGGATGCAACCTGACCATGAACATCCGGCGCGAAGCCGCCTCAGGCGGCAAGGTGGTGGTAAAACGCATCTTGCCGCGCCAAAACGAATGGGTCAATGAAATCTGGATTTGCGATAAAGGACGGTTTGCGCATCATTTTAGCTGCAGCCCGGAACGACTTACTCAGCCACTGGTGCGCAAAGGAGATCGGCTGGAACCAGCAGCCTGGGAGGAAGCGCTGGATGTGGCGGCGAAAAAATTACAGGCAGCCGGTGCGGGGTGCATGACGCTCGCGGGTGGCAGGCTTACCAACGAAGATTTATTCAACCTGAAGCAATTTTCCAATAACCTGCAGATAAAGCCGGTGCTGTACTCCGTGTTGGCAGGCGGTGACCTTACTCCCCTGGTGGGTCTTGACAGTCAAAGCAACCTGGTAGAGCTTGGCAAAGGATCAGTGATCCTGGTGGTGGCTTCAGACTTGCATGAAGAAGCCCCCCTGTGGTGGCTGCGCGTCAAGCAGGCGACTGAACGCGGTGCTGCTTTGCTCTTGATTCACCCCCGTCCGACTCGTCTGGCGCAATACGCCGAAATTCACTTACGTTGTAATTACGGCGAAGAAACGAGTCTCGTCCAGTCGCTGATGAGTGCGGCGGACGCTTCGCACCCGATGGCGCAGGCGGTTCAACGTATTGCAAAGGCGGATAATGTCGTGATTTTCTGCGGGGGTGAAGGACAGACGCCGCAGAGTTCAAATGCGCTGGCGCTGGCTTGCGCTCATTTGCTGGTGAAGACCGGTCATATCGGTAAGCCAAACAATGGCTTGGTCATGGTTTGGGACAAAGCCAACACCCAGGGCGCCTGGGAGATAGGCTTTCGACCGGTAAATGATCTGGCAGAAGCCATGCGTGCTGCAAAAGGATTTTATATCGCAGCGGCAGACCCGGCGGGTGATGACATGCGGCTGGCGCAGGTGTTAGCGCAGCGCAGCGAGAGTCCGCTGATTGTTCAAGAGCTGTTCCTGACCGAAACTGCCAAACTGGCGGATGTGGTCTTCCCTGCCCAAGCCTTCACAGAGCGCGAAGGCAGTTTTACCAGCGGTGAACGGCGTGTTCAGCATTATTTTGCAGCGGTGCCGCCTTTACCGGGCAGCCGACCAGATTTTGTGATAACGGCTCAAATTGGCGAACGGCTAGGGATTCACCTGGAGCAGCGAGCTGCCTGGCTGGTTATGCAGCACATTGCTTCATCGATAGCTGCTTTTGCAGGTATTTCTTATGAAAAGCTTGGTGAGGTGCGCGAGCAATATCCGATCATTGGGCGGCATGATTTGTATTATGGCGGCGCATCTTACGAAAACACGCAGGGTCTCGGTGTGAAACTGCCCGCAGCGCATGAAAGAAATGAAGAAATCCATTTACCTGAGTTGGAGAGAGTCTTTGCCCCGGTGTTTACACCCGATACAGTGCATGTGGTACCGGTTCCGCGCCTGTATGATCGGGGAACAACCGTTATGCCTTCCAATCTTCTGCATCAGCGGCTCAGCAAACCGCTGGTGAGCCTGAATCGGGCAACCGCAACGCGCATTGGAGTTACTGACAACGCGTTAATCCAGTTATTTGCTAAAGATGAAGCGTATATGCTGGCAGAGTTGCCATTCAGGTTGGATGAATCCGTTCCGGATGGGGTAATCACGCTGCCATTAAGCACCGGCATTCCAATCCGATATGGCTGTGCGGCGCGCTGGAATGTTGTTGCTGCCGGATTGCCGGTGATCGAGTGAGGTGAACGCGTATGGATGTGGAAATGATGGTTGAAGCGTTGCTTAAGTCAATATTCATCCTGGCGTTTTTTACTGTCGGGTTTTCGTACACCACCTTGTTTGAACGAAAAGTGTTGGCGCGAATGCAGGTGCGGATTGGTCCCAACCGGGTGGGTTGGCAGGGTTTCTTGCAGCCGGTGGCAGATGGTATCAAGCTCATTTTCAAGGAAGAACTGATCCCCAAATATGCGGACAAGGTGGTTTTTATCCTGGCGCCGGTGTTGACGGTGATTCCAGCCCTGGTGATTACGGCGGTCATTCCCTGGGGCACCCAGGTGACGATTGGGGGCAGGGTCATATCGCTGTATCTGGTGGATATTAACGTTGGGGTACTATATATCATGACCATCGCGTCCATCGCGGTGTATGGCATCACCCTGGCGGGTTGGGCTTCGAATAACAAATATGCTACGCTCGGCGGACTGCGTTCGACGGCGCAGATGATCAGCTATGAATTGGCGCAGGGTTTGACCTTTGTGGTGCCCATTTTATTGGCAAATTCGATGAGTCTGGTGGATATCGTTGAAAAACAGCGTACTTTTTGGTTTGCCGTCTTGCAGCCAGGAGCGGCGCTGATCTTTTTGATCGCCGGGATCGCTGAGTGCAACCGCGCGCCGTTTGATATGCCCGAAGCCGAACAAGAGCTGACTGCTGGTTTTCATGTCGAATATTCAGGAATGAAATTTGCCCTGTTTTTCATGGCGGAATATATCAAGATTATCGCCATCTCGATGATCTTTGCTACCCTCTTTTTAGGCGGGTATTTATTGCCGTTTGAGGATGAATTGGTGCGCCTGGTTCCGCAGATCAAACCAGTAATCCCATTCCTTGGTCCGGTTGCTTTGATTGCCAAGGTACTGGGTGGGCTTTTCTTCTTCGTTTGGTTACGCGCGACTTTACCGCGTTTCCGTTATGATCGCCTGATGGCGTTTGGCTGGAAAATCTTGTTCCCCTTTGCCCTGCTAAGCGTGCTGATGACTGCGATTGTCAAGATAATGGTTGGAGGATAGAGCGATGCTCAAAGGATTATTGACGACGCTCAAAGCGTTTTTTGAAAAGCCAATCACCGTACCATATCCCGAAGAGAAACGACCAGTGCGCGAGCGTTTCAGGGGGCGGCATGTATTGAAACGGTATGAGAACGGACTTGAGAAGTGTATTGGCTGCGCTTTGTGCGCGGCAGCCTGCCCGGCGGATGCTATCTTTGTCGAAGCAGCCGAAAACACCGATGAGGAACGGTATTCCCCTGGCGAACGGTATTCGCGTGTGTATGAGATCAACATGCTGCGCTGTATCTATTGTGGATTTTGTGAAGACGCCTGCCCCACAGAGGCGATTGTGTTGGGACATGAGTATGAAATGACGTATCTGGATCGATATTCTGCCATTTATACCAAAGAGAAACTGCTCGAAGCAGTGCCCCCCAACGGAAAACCCACTCCCCAGAAAACAAATCCAGGGGAATTTACCCGTTCGGTGCCGGAAATGAAAGACCCGGTCGATTAATTCAAGGAGGCGAACGCGTGGTTGGTGAACTGGTTTTCTACATGTTGGCGGTTGCAGCGGTTGGCACAGCCATTGGGATGCTGGCGAGCCGTAATGCCGTTCATTCTGCGCTGTTCCTGGCGGCGAACTTTGTGACCATCGCTTTGCTCTATCTCAACCTGGGCGCGCCTTTGATCGCCTTTACCCAAATCACGGTATATGCGGGCGCGATCATGGTGTTGTTTTTGTTTGTCGTAATGCTCCTGGGCGGCGAATCGCTGCCTGTGTCGCCGCTGGTGAAAAACCGTCGCGCAATCGCCGGGCTGCTGGCTGTGGTTTTGATGGCAGAACTCGTTTTGGTGCTGCTGCGTCAATCCAGCCTGCTTCCTGGGTTGGATACCGCGTCAGCTTCGTTTGGCGCGCCGCGGGAGGTGGGTGTTTTGCTATTTTCCCGCTATGTATTGCCGTTTGAAATTACATCGGTTATTTTATTGGCTGCGATGGTGGGCGCAATTGTCCTGACCAAATCGGATCAAACGGTCAGTCGATTAACCCCTCGCCTGCCAAAGGGGAACGCAGATGGAACCGGTCATTAACTATTTGTTGCTTTCGGGTGTTTTATTTTCACTGGGTGTTTTAGGCGTGTTAATGCGCCGAAACGCGATTGTGGTTTTCATGTCGCTGGAGTTGATGTTCAACGCTGCGAACCTGGCGTTCATTACCTTTGCGCGAATGTACAGCGCGTTGGACGGGCAGGTGTTTGTATTTTTTGTCATGGCGGTGGCAGCGGCTGAAGTGGCTGTCGGCTTGGCGCTGATGGTGGCGATCTTTCGCTCCCGGCGTAGTATTGATATGGATCAGCTCAACAGTATGAAAGGTTAAGCAAAATGACCTTTGTCCAACTGATGGAAACGGGGTGGAATACGGTTGGTCTCGCGCCGTGGGTGGTGTTTCTTCCCATCGCCGGATTGCTGGCAAACCTGATGTTTGGGAAATACCTTGGAGAGCGCGGCGCAGGAGTGCTGGCAAGCCTGGCTTCCGGTCTGGCTTTCGGGGTCTCGATTCTTATGGCACTGAACTTAGCCAGCTATCCAGAGCCGCAGGTACTTAAATTAGCGCAATGGATCAGCGTCGGCAGTTTCAACGCAGGCTGGGATTTCCGCGTGGATACCCTCTCGGTGACGATGATGCTGGTGGTTTCGGGTGTGGGCACTCTCATCCATATTTTCGCTATCGGGTATATGCATAGCGATGTGCGGTTAAACGGCGATCCTGGTCGATATTCGCGCTTTTTTGTTTTCTTCAACCTGTTTATTGCAGCCATGATGGTGCTGGTAACCGCCAACAACTACCTGATGTTGTTCGTTGGCTGGGAAGGCGTGGGTTTGTGTTCGTATTTGTTGATTGGTTTTTGGTTTGAGAAAGGCAAAGACGGAATTGGAAATGCGCTGGCAGCGAAAAAAGCGTTTATTACCAATCGAATAGGGGATTTTGGCTTATTATTGGCGATTTTCCTGCTGTTTTGGAACTTTGGCAGCCTGGATTTTGACGCCGTGTTTCAAAAAGCACATGAGGTCGCAAAGGTCATGCCGGGCGTTATCCAGGCGATCACGCTGCTCATGCTGCTGGGTGTAGCGGGAAAATCGGCGCAGTTACCCTTGTTTGTTTGGTTGCCCGATGCGATGGCAGGCCCAACCCCGGTTTCTGCCTTAATCCATGCTGCGACGATGGTAACCGCAGGTGTGTACCTGATAGCTCGTTCGGCTGGTTTGTACGTCCTTGATGTCAGCGCCCAACTGGTGGTAACTTGGGTAGGCGCGCTGACAGCTTTGTTCGCCGCGACGATTGCTCTGGGGCAAAATGATATCAAAAAGGTTCTGGCATATTCCACCATCAGCCAGTTGGGATACATGGTTGCCGCAGTTGGCATGGGAGCCTTTGTGGCGGGGATGTTTCACCTGGTTACCCATGCGTTTTTTAAAGCCCTGCTGTTCCTTGCTGCTGGTTCAGTCATTCTCGGCATGGAGCGCAGAGCGCTCGAAGCGGGTTCGCATCACGGAGAGACCCATACGGACGGGCATGCAATCGACCCGCAGGATATGCGCAACATGGGCGGATTGCGTTCACGCATGCCGTTGACCTTTTGGGTTTTCCTGGCTGGCGCGTTAGCACTGGCGGGCGTTGCGCCGCTTGCGGGCTTTTTCTCCAAGGATGAAATCCTGGCTTATGCGCTTGTGCACCAGCCAGCGGTGCTGGTGGTGCTGGCGCTGACTGCGTTGTTGACCGCTTTCTATGTGGCAAGGCAGGTGAGCCTGGTCTTCCTGGGTAATCCGCGCAGCTTAGAAGCTCATACCGCTGTGGAGAGCAAGCCTGTCCTGACAATTCCGCTGGTCATCCTGGCGCTACTGTCGATCTTTGGCGGGTTGGTGAACCTTCCGGGAATTCATTTTCTGGAGACCTGGCTGGAACACAGCGTTCAGGCAGCCGAAAAGGGTGAATTCATTTTGGGGGTTGTGCTTGTTTCTCTCATGTTGGCTTTGAGTGGTTTGCTGTTGGGGTGGTGGGTATACGGGCGAAGACCTGTTTCATCAGCAGCCAGCGCAGATCCTCTGCAGGCGGTATTGGGCAGGTTGTTTGTCGCGGTGCAAAATAAGTGGTGGGTCGATGAGTTCTACGATTGGTTAATCATCAAACCATTCCAACGCTTGTCACACTTCTTTGCAAAGGCAGTGGATGAGATGGTCATTGATGGTGTTGTCAACGGTTTGGGCTATGCGGCGATTTTTGCCGCGAGTTTGATCCGTTTTTTACACGGCGGATTGGCGCGCTCATACGCCCTGATGATGGTGGTTGGGGTAACAATAATCCTGGCGTACCTGATTTTGCGCTAGGTCAGGTCAAATTCGAATCGAGGGCTGGTTATGTTTCATCCTCTCATCCTGATAACCTTCTTTCCCCTGGTGGGAGTGTTGCTGTTGTTGGTCATCCATTCTGAGCAAAAATCGGTGATCCGCTGGACTGCCTGGGGCACTTCTTTCATTACTTTTGGTCTGGGGATATGGGTGTTGCTGAACTTCAACCTATCCGATCCATCGATACAAATGGCGATTAATCAGCCTTGGGTGCAGTCTGGCAGGATGACGGTCACCTTCCAGATGGGCGTGGATGGGCTCAGCCTGATCATGGTGTTATTGACGGTGTTTCTCACCCCGCTGGCGCTCTTATCCTCCTGGAAGGCGATTCAAGAGCGGCTTAAGCAGTTTATGATCCTGTTCTTGCTGCTGGAAGTGGGAATGATTGGTGTTTTCCTGGCGCAGGACTTGGTTTTGTTTTACATATTTTGGGAGTTCACTCTTGTTCCCGCTTATTTGCTGGTGGGAATGTGGGGCGGTGAGCGCCGCATCTACGCTGCGGTGAAATTTTTTATCTTCACGATGGCAGGTTCGGTGGTCATGCTGCTGGCGATCCTGTACCTGGGTTTGAACCAGGGCACGTTTTCGATTTCATGGCTGGCAGCAAACCATCAACTGTTCAGCGGGGCGCAGACCTGGTTATTCCTGGCGTTTGCCCTGGCTTTTGCGGTAAAAGCGCCTATTTTTCCCTTGCATACCTGGCTGCCTGATACCTATACCGAGGCGCCTGCGGCAGTAACGGTTATTTTAGCGGGGATCCTTTCGAAGCTGGGCGCTTATGGTTTTTTGCGGCTGAATTTGCCATTATTTCCTCAGGCGTCGGCTCAATTTGCCCCCTGGATTGGCGCTCTGGCAGTGATTGGCATCCTATATGGGGCGATTGTCGCGTACTACCAGGTGGATATGAAACGTCTGATTGCTTATTCATCGATCAGCCATTTAGGTTTTATCATCCTGGGCATTTTTGCCATGAACCCTCAGGGCGTGACAGGCGCGGCGCTGCAGATGGTCAACCACGGATTAAGCACCGGTGCGCTGTTTCTGATTGCTGGATTTTTAGAAGAACGGCGTGGCTCTCGCATCGTGTCCGATTTCGGCGGTGTCTGGAAGGTGATGCCCTGGCTGGGGGGCATCGCGCTGGTGGTTGTGTTGTCTTCTGTTGGATTACCCGGTCTCAATGGTTTTGTGGGTGAGTTGACGATTTTGCTGGGCGCATTCGGTTCAAGCATTAATGGATTCATGGTCCTCGCGGTTGGGGCGGCGCTGGGTGTTATTCTGGCGGCGGTTTACTTGCTGCGCTTATTTGAGAATGTCTTCTTAGGGAAATTATTCATTCCAGCAAATAACTCCATGCCCGACTTACAAAGCCGCGAAGCCGTCTTGCTGGCGCCAATCCTCCTGTTCATCTTTTGGATTGGGTTGTATCCATATCCGTTCTTGAGCCTGTTGAACCCAACTATGAATCAATTGTCATCCGTTGTCCTTGCAGCGGCTGGTATGAAGTAACATGAACAAATCCCTGGCACCCATTGGAGGGGAGTAAACCGGTATGGACTTGATTGACCTGCTTAGTATTTCACCCGTTGGTTTCCTGGTCCTTTGGGCATTGCTTGTGCTGCTGATTGACCTGTGGCTGCCAAGACGGTTCAAAGGGGTAACGCCTCTTTTTGCATCGCTTGGATTGGCAATTGACCTGGGGCTTAACATCTCACTCAGCGCCCTCCAGGTTTCTGGTTTTTCGGGCATGATGAGGTTAGATGGATTTGCGGTTTTTCTCAACCTGATTTTCCTGGGCAGTGGTCTGGTTGGCGTGGCGCTGGCGTATGATTATTTGAAACGAATGAATGCAGTGCGGGGGGAATATTATGCGTTGATCTTGTTCAGCGTGTGCGGAATGATGTTAATGGCGCAGGCGGACGATCTGATTTTGGTCTTCCTGGCGTTGGAACTGTTGTCCATTCCACTGTATGTACTGGCAGGGTTTTTGCGGGGAAATTTGCTGTCTCAAGAAGCCGCATTAAAGTATTTTTTACTTGGCGCTTTTGCTTCTGGTTTCTTGTTGTATGGAATTGCGATGGTTTACGGCGCTACTTCTTATACCAACCTGACATCAATCGCTCAGTTGGTCAATGGAGCGCATTACCCCGGTCTTTTATTGCTGGGCGCTGGATTCATCCTGGTTGGGTTCGGTTTCAAGGTGGCGGCTTCGCCGTTTAATCTGTGGGTGCCCGATGTGTACCAGGGTGCGCCAACTCCGGTTACAGGTTTCATGTCCGTTGCAGTAAAAGCGGCTGGGTTTGCGGGGTTGATGCGTGTTTTCATCCTTGCTTTCCCGAGTCTCTCCAGTGACCTGACGCCGCTGCTGTGGGGGCTGGCGGCGTTGACGATGCTGGTGGGTAACTTGGTCGCCTTGTTGCAGACGAATATGAAACGGATGCTGGCATATTCCAGCATCGCCCATGCCGGGTATCTGTTGATGGGATTTGTTTCTTTCGGCAATGGCGCGGTGGTGGGGAGCGCGGTATCCGCTATGTTGTTTTACCTGCTCGGTTATGGGCTGACCAGCTTCGCCGCCTGGGCGGTGGTGATTGCGTTGGAACAGGTGGATGGTAAGGGTGTGAGCTTATCTGATTATAAAGGTTTGGGCAAACGTCAGCCGCTGCTGGCATTGACGATGGCGGCTGCCATGCTTTCCTTCACCGGAATACCGATTACGGTGGGATTTTGGGGTAAGCTTTTCCTCTTCCGCAGCGCGTTGGAGGGCGGCTTTATTGGCTTGGTGCTGGTGGGTCTGGCGGCGGCAGTCGTTTCCGCCTATTATTACCTGCGGGTAATCGCAATGATGTACATGCACACCGGCGAACCGGAAGTCCGGCGAGATGGCTGGCTGAACCTGACCGCTTTGGTCAGCGCTTTGGCGGTGGTAGGGTTGGGTTTTATCCCCTATATTATCTTGCAGGCAGTATCGACGGCGGTGATCCAACTGCCCTGATTCGCCCAGATTTTTCTTTAGCAGGATATTGAAAAAGGGGAATTGGGATGGAATCTATCAATCTTCTATCTAGAGGGTATCTGAAAAGAAAAAGAAACAACCCCTGTAGAGTATGCAGAAAGCCAAATATAAATTACTGGTTGCAAGCTGCTGAGTTGGCTGGCGGGTATCCTGGATGATTGAAACATTCCGATGTACTTCTGCCTATCAACGCGGAGTACAGGAAATCCATGTGTTGCTTCCCGATCGATATCAGCCCGATCCTGCGGCGCGGGTAGTGTATGTGTTGCCGGTTGAAGCAGGATTTGAGCGCCAATATGGATATGGGTTAGGTGAATTGGCAGGGATGGATGTCCACAACCGGTATGGTTTGATCTGTGTGCAGCCTGGTTTTGCGCAAGAACCCTGGTACGGTGATCATGAGACAAACAGGGAGGTGCGCCAGGAGAGCTATATTCGAGATTTTGTGGTGCCGTGGGTCGAAGACCGTTTTGGCGTTGCCCGAACTCCACACAATCGGCTGCTGTTTGGGTTCAGCAAGAGCGGCTGGGGCGCATGCAGCCTGATCTTAAGAAACGAAAATTTTTTCGGAGCCGCAGCTGCCTGGGATGCGCCGCTCATGCTGGATCGGCTTTGCTTCAGAATGGCAGATGTATTCGGAACGCAGGAAAACCTGGATCAATATCGTCCTGATCTACTTGCGCTGAAAAAGAAGGAACTCTTTCGCGCTGCGCCGCGTTTGCTGCTGGCGGGAGAGAGAGTGTGGGGTGCGCATATAAAGGCTTTTCACACTTTGCTGGTGCGAGAAACGATATCTCATTTGTATTTAGACCCAATATACGCGCCCCACCGCTGGGATATTCGCTGGATGGAGCCGTTGTTCGCCGCTTTCCTCCATGGAATATCCTGAAAATATTTATCTTCACGTCAGTTCGGGATAGCGGTACTTTTCCACTATCCCGAACTCAAGTTATCTTAACACTGCTTGTACGGCGAAAAGCAGGACAACATCTTCATTCGTCAGCACGGTCTCTTCCGTAATGGGAACTTTGAGGGTGGGCTGCACACCCACGCCTTCCAGCCAGATACTGCCGTCTGGCGCAATAAAGCGACCGGTGGGAACTTGCAGCGACATTTTTTCAGGAAGCAAGAACTGACCCCGAGCCACTTCGGCTTCGACGCCTGCTGAAGGGAACATACCCACAACGATCATGCCAGGCACCTTGCTGAATCCGTACGATTCAATTTCGCAGGCGCTGGCGCAGGATTGATCGACCATTAGTGCCATTTTCTTAAATTTATACGTTACAGGCATCGGCAAGACCCTGTCCCGCGGGCGATCCGCCTCAAATTTTCCGGTCCTTTCACTAAAGTACTGCAATTGCCCAAGTGGAATTTCTTTATCATACAGGAAACCAGCCAGACCGAGCGGCGCACCACCAGAATTCTGGCGCATGTCGATGATAATGGCGTCCAGTTCATTGGCTTCAAAGGTCTTCAAGGCGCGTTCAAACAGGCGGATGATCAGGTTCAGATCATCATAATTGGATGAAATTTTTATATATCCCACCCCTGATTCGAGAATGCGAAAAGTGACCGGCAGAGCATTGGAATCGAAACCACGAAAAGTGGAGGTAAAGCTGAAGCTTTGGCGCTCTGGGATGGCTGCCAGTTCTACTGATTGGGCTTTGGTTTCATTCGGATTGGTGAACGTCACCTTGGCTTTATCTCCCTGTCTGGCGCGCAGCAGGTAGCGAGCCTGTTGATAGCGCAGAGCAAAATCAGTGGAATGGGGCAGCGAGAGCGGCTTGACCTGACCGATAGCATCTTTGATCGGTATGCCATTAAATTCGGAGATGACTGCCCCCACCTTCACCCCGGCTTTGGCGGCTGGTCCGCCTTCGAGGACATATACTACCACAACTTTACCGTTATCCAGTTCGCGGATTGCAAAACCATAGCCGTTGGATATCGTCTGGGTGAATATAGTATTTTCAATTTGTCCGCCGTCCAGACCAACATGCCCGTCCTTAAATGCGTATGTGAAATCCCTCAAAGCCAGATAAAAGGCGGTCGGGTCGCGTTTAGTTTCGGCTTGTTTCACTTTGGCAGAAATATCTTTATAAACTGCATCCCAATCCGGTTGTTTGCCCTTGATCCCGTTAAAGGCATATTCTTTCTTGATAATCTCGAACATTTTCTCGAAGGCTTCGCTATAGGAAAGCCTGGAAAAATCCTTCAGGGCGACATCTTGCGGTTCGTACAGGGTGACCTGGGGTTCAGGCTCGCGGATGAGTTTGAACGGTTTTTGATCCAGGTCAATAATGGAATACCCGGCAGGCACAGGCGCGACCGGATCATCTTTGGTGAAAAGCAGCCCATCGGCGCCAAAACCCGTTGGAAAACTTTGTTTATCATCCGGCGCCCAAATGATCAGTTTTCCGCCGATCACCTCGTCGTTATTCTCGGTGTCATGTTTTGTGGATGCCAAATAAGCTGGCCAGCCGAAAGATGGATCGTATTTATCGGAAAAAGGTCCGCCAAACAGGTTGGGCCAGTATGCGACCACAAAGACTTGCACACCGATATCCTTTTTCTCGTTGTTGTCCACATCGGCAAAAGACCCAATCGGACGAGCAGGCAGATGGAGGAGATAACGGGCTTCTTTTTTCTGTTCATCGATGGTGAGGTAGCCCAATATTTGCATATCTACGGGTAATTCCCACTCTTTATCTCGTTTGATAAATCCATATATATCAACCAGCGCAACCGCGTGTTCGACATAATAGTCGGTGATGATGGAATTGGTGTATTTAAATCCGCCTCGGATTAAAACCGGCGGCTGAGGGGGGGTAGCGAGCTGCGGGGTGGGTGTAGGAACTGGAGTGAAGGATGTCGCTCGGGTAGGTTCTACACTGGTTGGCTGAGGGGCGAGTGTGGGATTTGGCGGCGGCACCATTCCAGGAAAAACGGCGCAGGCGCTGAGTAAAACGATGATGCATGAGGTGAGGATTAAACGGTTGATATTCATACTATCTCCTCTGCTGTCTACGGGATCTTGTATAGACCTTAAGTACGAAATATACTTTTCAATAACCCCAAATTTACGTTAAATATGTTTCTTATCATATTTTTGTAGTTTACCTTTTTGGTGAGCAGAAATCAAGGAAAACGATCGGAAATCATAACCTTACAATCAATAGATTTCTCCTGGATATATTAGAGATCAAGCAGTCATGCCTGAGTTAAGATGATTCTGGCAGAGCAGAGATCAAAAAGCCCTCACCACCTGTTTCGGTGTGAGGGCTTGCAGCCGGAATAAGATCGGCAATCAGCTAATTTTTTCGAACTTGCTGCCGGGCGCGCCGCATACCGGGCATGAATCAGGTGCGCCGCGTTCGTGGGTATATCCACACACCGGGCAAACGTAATAATCAAAAGACTCCGCAGGCTGGTTAATCGATTCCAGGGCTTTGCGATAGAGTTGTTCGTGAACTTTTTCGACGTCGAGAGCATAGCGGAATGAATTTTGAGCGCGCTTATCATTGGCTGCTGCAGCGCTTTCGACAAAGGGGGGATACATAGAGGTCACTTCATAGTTTTCACCGCTTATAGCTGCTTTGAGATTTTCGGCAGTGGATTGGACGCCGCCCATTGCGCGGAAATGGTTTTGGGCATGAATAAATTCAGCGTGGGCAGCCGCGCGGAACAGGCGGGCTACCTGAGGGAAGCCTTCTTCCTCCGCTTTTTTTGCAAACGCCATGTATTTGTTGCGAGCCTGCGATTCACCAGCAAAGGCAGTTTGAAGATTTCCTTTTACGTCAGACATTCATTCCTCCAATTTATTTGTGTTTTTAAAACTATGACAATCTCGATAAATATTGTCTCTATGTTATCTTTGCCTTAAGCCGCCGTCAATTCTTCTGAATACGACATCTATCACCTTTCGTGGGTGACATTTCTCATGGATTTTTTCTATGCTATAATCATGCCGGAATTCTATCCTCCTGGTTGAGAGCGGGAACCTATGCGTTTTTTAATTACCGGAGCGGCTGGTTTCTTGGGTTCAGCGTTAGCAAATCGTTTGGTGCGCGAAGGGCATGAAGTTCGAGGCGTTGACGACCTGTCAACCGGGGATCCAACGGTTTTAAGCCCTGAGGTGCATTTCACGCGCGGCGATATCAATGATCGTCCTAAATTATGGACTTTATTACAAGGTGTTGACTGTGTTTATCATCTGGCGGCGCGGGTCTCTGTGCCCGAATCCGTGCTTTACCCCAGGGAGTACAACCAGGTGAACGTAGGGGGGACGGTGACGTTAATGGAGGCGATGCGCGATGTGGGGGTAAGAAGGGTTGTCTTCATATCTTCTGGTGCGGTGTATGGTGAACAGAAGGTAGTGCCAGTAAATGAACAGGCGCCGCCCGACCCGCGCTCCCCCTACGCGGTTTCGAAACTATGCGCTGAATATTACGTGCGCACGATCGGCAGATTGTGGGGAATTGAAACAGTGGTGTTGCGTGTGTTCAATGCCTATGGACCGGGGCAGCACTTACCTCCCGTCCACGCGCCGGTAATCCCCAATTTTTTACGGCAAGCCTGGTTAAACGGCACAATTGTTGTTCATGGCGATGGGTATCAGACGCGTGATTACGTGTATGTGGATGATGTCGCTTCGGCGATGGTTGCTGCTTCGACTGCGCCCGATGTGAACCAGAAAATCATTAATGTGGGCAGCGGAGTGGAGACCAGCGTGCGCGATCTGGTGCGGAAGGTGCTTGAGGTTACCGGGGGAGACCCTCAGGTGCTGTATAATCCCCGCCACGATGGCGGGTCGCAGCGTCTGTGCGCTGATATCCTCACAGCCCAAAAGTTACTCAATTACCAGCCGGCAATCAGTCTGGAAACCGGTCTGCGTCTGACTCTGGAGCGCGATCCCCGCCTGCGCTAAGCCTTATCGGCGCACCCTGTGGAAAGCCTAATAACGTTGATAACGTCCGACGTATTGGGCTTCTTCAATGATTTTTGTGGCAATCTTTTCCCTGAGTTGTGCGGCGGTTAAACCAGGCGGCAGGTTCGGTTCAATAGAAAGAGCATACAGCCTGAATATGTACGTGTGCATCGAGCCGGGCGGTGGGAAGGGACCATCATATCCATATTTTCGAAAATCGTTGATCCCCTGAGTCCCCAAGTCGCGCAATTGAGCCGTTTTGGGTTGTCCTTCGGGCAATTCACGAAGATTGGGTGGAATATTGTACAACACCCAATGGATAAACAATCCGCGCGGCGCTTCTGGGTCTTCCACAATGAGCGCCAGGCTTTTTGTTCCAGTAGGCACGCTGCTCCAGCGCACATGAGGTGCGCGATTTTCACCTTCAATAGAGTAACTGGAAGGTATCAAACCTCCGCTGGTGAAGTTGGTGCTGGCAAGGGCTAATGGCATAAAATGCTCCTCACATCTGTGATTGACTTAATCATACCCGAAAACTTATCTCCATGATGACAGCAAAAAACCAACCAAACAACCCAAAATTGCGCCTATTAATGCACAGGCTGTATTTACCCAGTCGTTATTTAACCAGCGCCAGCCCCGTACCTTCTGAGTGGGGGTGCCGCAAGAATGGAGGGGATGGCGTTCGGTTTCTTTCTGGCAGGTGGGGCAGGTGTAAATTGCCTGATATGTTGCCCCCAGCCACGAATCGACAAGGCTGCCGAGTATGCCTGCGAATGTCACTCCGCCTAAAGCGATCAAAATCCAGACAGCGGATGTGGGCGGCGGAATAATTAACAGAGTCGATGAGAGGGGTTGTATGGAGAGAGCCAGGATACCAATAAGTGCGATCAACAGCGATCCACTGGCTGCAGCCAGGCTGCCGGTCGGGCTGATTGCGCCGGATGTGCCAGCCTCGACTGGTTGTCCATTGGTAATCAGGCGTGGTTGAGAACGGTTCAGCACACCTAACTCTGTTGCCCAGGTATCGGCGTTGACGGCTGCTAACGATCCACAGTATGCCAGCCAGATGATCGAACCATTCGGGATAATCAGGCTTGCCAGAAGGCACAGTCCCGCGATCCCGCCGTTGGCGAATACCTGACCCGCGTCGCGCTGGGAGCCTTTCGAAAATTTTTCGTCGTATCGCTTTTTCCGCTGGCGAAACAGGCGGGATAATCCGCTGGAGGTGATAAAAAATACCATTAATACCAGAGCCGCAGGCAGACCACCGATTCCAAAAACGACGCTGCCCAAAACGGCTGCTGCAACCGCGCCGCTTTTATTGAGGGCATGAGCGCGGTATGCCAGGAATGAAATGATGATTGCAAGTAGAATGCTAAAAAGAAGATGTTGAGGGTTCATAAGGAAGTGATGAAAATCGCAGCAAGGATGAGTAACACGGGGGATATGACGCTGCTGCCCCACACCAAATAAGCAAGCGAGCGGTATTCTGCCCTCCGGTATAAAAAGAAACCTGCCACCAGATCCGTAATAAAAATAAAACCACCTAAAACCGGCAGTAAAAACAATCGGTCTGGGGGAACCAGCGGAAGAGGTTTGCCTGTGGATGAAAAACCAAGGGAGATGCCTGACCGACCGGGTATTGCCAGGCTGACCCATAAAAAAAGGAGCAGTGAGAAGAATAGTCCCAGCAGGATAAGACTGCGCGCCCATCGATCTTTCCATACGCCTGCCAAAAAACTGGTGGCTAAAACAGAGCGATAAGGAAATGGAGACAGACTGCCCATTTCAAAGGCACGTTCAAACGCCTGAACAAACACCTGCGGGTCGGAAGGCGATACAGCATATACCTTACGCGAAGTCGCTACCAGCACCAGGCAGTGAAGGTCTGCGGCAATAAATTCCACTTCTCCAATTTCTGGAACGCTGGCAGCGCCGAAGATCGCGCCAGGCATCTGCATACGGGGCAAAGGAAGATCAAACACGAGGTCGTAGGCAGGTCGTACCCATTCAATTTCCAGCATCGGGATATCTTCTGCTCTCAACCCCCATCGGATACGCAAGCCGTCTCGCTCGAGGATATATTCAGCGCGCAGCAGCGCATATAGCCGGTATATGACCAGCGGTACAGGCGTAAAAAGCACAAATGATGCGATCAGCAGCAAGGCAAAGTTCGAGGTTACCTGCTGCTGCACGCTGGACCACAGGCAAAAGGCGCTGCCGCCCAGTAGAACCAAGAGGGCAGCGCCATGCACGATCAAACCGGTTCTCAAGGGGGGATAAAAAACTTCTCGCACAGAGATTAGCGGCTCACAGAAATCAGAGGGCTTTGAAGAGAGCGCGGCATACCGTGTCCACCTGTTCTTCGCTCATCAAGCCTGAAAATGGCACTGCTAAACCTCGTTCTCCAAGGTCTTCGGTCACCGGAAAGTCTCCAACCCTATAACCGAACTTTTCAACAAGGTAAGGCTGCAGGTGGATCGGCAAGAAATAGGGTCTAACTGGAATCCCCTGTTCTTGCAGGCGGGCTGCAACCGCGCTGCGGTTGATACCTTTCGCCAGGCGGATCACATAAACAAACCAGCTTACACGGCTGGTCGTAGGAGCGATGGAAGGAGCTTCGACTCCCGGAATTTCTGGCAAGCGCTGTTGGTACCATTGAGCGACCCGTTCCCGCTTTTGGAGCAATTCCTCGAGGCGCTGCAATTGCGCCACGCCTAAGGCGGCGCTCATCTCATCCAGGCGGTAGTTGTATCCCAGGTATGTATGTTGCAACCAGGTGTCGCCTGGCGCGCGCCCCTGGTTGCGCAAGGCTGCCATCAGCGTAGCAGCCTGGTCATCGTTTGTTACAATCATTCCTCCTTCACCCGTGGTGATTTGTTTGTTGGGGTAGAAGGCAAATACGCCGTAATCGCCCAACGTACCTGCCAGACGTCCCTTATATTTTGCGCCTAAAGCTTCGCAAGAGTCTTCGATCAACTTCAGGTTAAATTCACGCGCAATACCGGCAAGGGTATCCATTTCAGCAGGTTGACCGAAAACATCAACCGTCAACAGCGCTTTTAGACATCCGCCGGAGCGGGGCACTCCTTTGCGCGGCAGCCAACGCTCAGCCGCCTTTCCTCCATTTATCAGGTCACGGGCTGTCTGGCGAACCAGGTCTGGGTGGATGTTGCCCGTCAGCGGCTCGACATCTACGAAAATCGGGACAGCTTTTTCGTACAAAATCACGTTGGTTGAAGCGACGAAGGAAAAAGGCGTGGTGATGACCAGATCAGGTGCATCGGATTGCTCAAATTTGCTGCCGTCGATGCCTGCTGCGCGGATGCATAAGTGCAGTCCCGCAGTGCCAGAGCTGACTCCCAGAGCATGGCGCGCGCCGCTAAATTTTCTAAATTCTGCTTCGAAGGCTTGAATCCGAGGACCCATGCTCAAATTAGGTGTATTGACCACAGCCAGGACAGCCTGCCGTTCAGCGTCCGTTAAATCAGGCAATGACATCGGAATGATGGGGGGGGTGGGGATGCTCATGAAGTTCATTTTAACCGAAAAAAAGGTTACTTTACCAGTATAATTCGTGCTTATGTTTCCAGGTCTTAATACCCTGTTGGCAGCCATTCCCATCCTGATGGTGATGGGGTTGATGGTGTTCAGGCGTTGGTCTGGGCAGCAGGCAGGAGTTGCCGGCTGGCTGGCAGGTTTGATATGCGCGGTTCTGGGTTTCTCTATGACCTGGGATGCCTGGTGGGTTTCCCAGCTAAAGGGGCTTTACCTTACCTTTTATGTGTTGGCGGTGTTGTATCCGGCTTTGTTTCTCTATCATCTGGTGGAACAGGCGGGCGGGGTGCGGGCGGTCTTGCGGCAGCTTGAACTGTTGGTGGTGGATAAGGGGCTGCTGTCTTTGCTTCTGGCGTGGTGTTTCAGCGGCATGCTGGAAGGACTGGCGGGATTTGGGATGCCGGTGGCAATTGTATCTCCAATGCTGGTTGGCTTGGGGGTTTCACCGGTGAGGGCAGTTGCGGCAGTTGCTGTTGGGCATGCCTGGTCGGTCACTTTTGGCGATATGGGCGTCATATTCCAGACGTTGGTCAACCTGGTCAATATTCCCGGCGCAGAGCTGGCGCCTTTAAGCGCAATCTTATTGGGAGTTGCCTGCCTGGGATGCGGTGTGGGTAGTGCGATTTTATTAGGACAGGGACGGAGATTGGCTCTGGTATTGGGGTTGGGTCTGCTGATGGCGGTGACGCAATATGGTCTGGCAACCAGTGGATTGACCAACCTGGCGGCGTTTGGCGCAGGGTTAGCGGGTGTGCTGGGGGGAATCTTGTTAATCCGCCTCACCAGTGCTCAGACCGCCGGGCAGCCATCAACTGCCAGCAAGCAGGAATGTGAAGACAGGATTGCCTTGCGCGGCGCTGTATTTAGCTACGGCGGCTTGACTCTCTTAATGGCTTTGGTGACATTCATCCCTTCATTAAAGGATTATTTGAGTAGAACGGCGTTTGTTTTTGATTATCCTCAGGTGGCAGCAGGTTCTTATATCACCCCCGCGGCAGTGCAGATTCTGCGTCCATTTTCCCATCCCGGGGCTTTGATCTTGTTGGCGGGTATTTTGAGTTCGCTGATGTATTCATGTGGATTACCCCAGCGGAAACAGGCGGGAGATCATCGGGTTCGGCGTGCGCTGTGCGAAACCTGGCGTTCTGCCGCCCCTTCCAGCCTGGGCATCGTTTCAATGGTGGGACTCTCGACATTGATGGAGCATTCGGGTATGACGCTGCTATTGGCGCAGGGATTAACTCAATTGGTCGGGACTTTTTTCCCGGTGATTTCTCCTCTGGTGGGGATATTAGGCGCATTTGCAACGGGAAGTAATAATAACTCTAACGTTTTGTTTGCTTCCCTGCAGCAAAACGCCGCCGGTTTGCTGGGGATCGATCCGCGTTTATTACTGGCTGCTCAAACAGCAGGCGGCTCTTTGGGCAGCCTGCTGGCGCCTGCCAAGTTAATTGTCGGTTGCAGCACGGTTGGCGCGAATGGTAAAGACGGTGAAGCGCTAAAACTCACGCTGCCGTATGGGATCATTATTGGGCTGGTGGTGGGGGTGCTGGTTTTTTTGATCAGCAAGCTTGGTTAATCCAATTACACAAGCTAAAGATGCCTGTTTTAGCCTTTCATCAGCATTGCGCCTGTTGCATTAAATAGGGGATGACTTTATCCATCTCGATCAGGCTCTTTTCTCCGTTTTTACGGATCTTCACTTCGACCATTCCTTGCTGCAAACCGCGTTCACCCACCGTCAGGCGGATGGGGATGCCAAGGAGGTCAGCATCGGCAAATTTAACACCGGGGCTGTCTGGTCGGTCGTCGATCAAGGCGTCAATGCCAGCTTCGGTTAAAGCGCTTTCCAGCCTGTTTAATGCAGGGGTTATGTCAAACGACTTCCCGGGCAGCGCGACCACATGAACCGCAAATGGGGCAGCACTCGCAGACCAGCATAACCCGCTGGAATCATGATGCGCTTCTGCCAGGCAGCCGACAATTCGGCTGGTATAGAGGTTCAGGCAGCCCAAGATGACCGGTCGACTTTTCCCAGCCTCATCAATAAACACAAAGTTTTGTTGTCCCGTGAAATCGGGAGTGTATTGCTTCAGCCGGGCTGCCACCACTCCCGTGACCGTCTGAAGTTCCTTCCCGCATACTGGGCATGGGTCGCCTGGTAATGCCGAGGCGATTGGCGCGGTCTGAGAGGCGGTGTAATCTCGCTCGTAGTTGACATTCAAAAAGTGGTAACCGGTTTCGTTTGCTCCAGAGACAAGGTTCGGCAGCAATGGAATTTCGCTGTCGACAATGACCCGCACTCCTTTTAATCCAATGGGCGAAGCGTAACCCGCGCAGGCGCCAATTCGTTCAATCTCTGCGGCGGACGCTGGACGCAGCGATGAGGCGCTCAGAATGCGCAACAATTGGTTCTCGTTAAGCTCACGATCACCACGCACTACCACAAAAACCAGTTCTTCTCTTGAAGCCGGTTTCCATCCATATTTCACAACCACGAAAACGGCTTTAGCCGTACGTGATTCGGGCACGCCTAAAAAATGGGCTAGTGATTCGATGGTAGGGCAGTCAGGGGTGGCAACTTTTTGCAGCGGTTGAGGGGCTTCGGGCTGCGTGCGGGGGAGACGCTGAAATTCAGCGGCTTCAGAAGAGGCTGCGTAGCCGCAGGATTGACAGGAAAGCGCTTGATCACTGCCGCCTGGCAATTGGAAAAACCATTCAAGGATTGATTCTGAAGCGGGGTCACGATCGCCCAATTGAAGCGCAACCGGACAATCCCAGATCTCAAACCAGCGGCTAACGGCATTTTTCCATTCGCCTGCCTCAGATTGCCAGCTTTCAGTAGTCGGATAAAGCCCGAAGACTTCGAGTTTATATCCAGTGCGCGCGCCGCATATCCCCGCGCGCGGACGGGATGAGTCTTGCCAGGAAACAGGATGATGGAAAAGAAGTTGTGGAAGCTGGCGGTAAGAGCGGATTTGCGTGCGCGCCGCCTCGATCAAGGGGACTTCGTACCCCGAAACCAGCGCCAGTTCCCGGTTGTTCGCGTCTTTCAATCGTGTGTCAAGACCTTGATTGATCGAAAATTGATCGGCTGGTGCCAGGTATGGCAGACCTATTGGCTGACCACCCTTTCTTCGCACTTCCTGAATTGGCAGCGCTGCCAGGCGCTCTAATACCCGTTGCCCCAGCGGCAGCCAGGCGTACATGCCAGCGCTGATGGGATGGACGTATCCGCCGCGCGTCAGCCATTGCAGACCGGGTAAATCGACATCCGCTGGCGCTTCGCGCCGCGTTTGAAGGAGCAGGTCAGATAACCTCATCGATGTTTACCCTAAAATCAGGAACCATTCTGAAACAGCATGGTATATGGCAACCGGCAAGACATGCCCGGTTTTGTGCATCACCCAGCCCAGCACCAGCGCCTGCCCGGTGGCTATCGCCAGGTTCGTCCAGAGCATGGGAGTTGGCAGCGTAAGCCAGAGCGGCAATTTCCAGACCACGCAGAGCAAGGCGGTGAGAAATAAACCGCGCCAATCACCGAGCCACCATTGCAGCCGCATTTGAAGATAGCCGCGGAAGATGGTGTTTTCTACCAGGGCGATGCCCAGCGCCAGGAAGAACAGGTTGCCTTCGCGCAGATCAATGCCGTCCAGAATCATCCCGGCTTTTCCGCGCAGAAAGATCGCCATGAGCAGCAAGGCGAGCGATACCTGCAATGCCGGTCGTAATGTGCTCAGATTCCAGCCGATACTGCGGATGGGCTGTTTGCGCATGAACAAAGCGGCGATAAAGGGTAAAAGCGAAATAGCACCCAGCGCCAGCATTTGCTGCGGTCCTTCGGATGGAATGACCAACAATGCCGCTGCGCCTGGCGCGGAACGGAAAAAGCCCAGCGCTGCCAATACGGTTACAGCCAACGCCACGGCATAGAGCGATAACGCCACCGTGCCATCGCGCTTGGCATACTTGAAACCCACGCGCGGCACTCTTAAGCGTGGACTGGCGGATAAAATCCAGGCTACAGCAACTGCCCCCAACCATTCACTCAACAACGATACCCAACTCGTCCAAATCACAGGTTCACCTCTGAAAATAATATTTTTCGGGGATCATGGAAAAGACCGGGTGGATTACTCCTCTTGCTGCTCGCCAGCTTGTGGATTCTGTTCATCCCTGGGTGCTTCCTCTTCTGTATCAATTTCGATCTTCTCTTCCATGCGCACCTGCCCGCGCAGAAATGCGCCTTCTTCGGTCGCCAAAGCCACCACACATACATCTCCCCATACCCGCCCGCTTCCGCGAATTTCTAATTTTTCGGCAGTAATGTTGCCGCTGACAGCGCCTGCGACAATAACGGTGTTGGCGCGCAGATTTTTGCAATTCACGCGACCGGTTTCTCCCACCACAACCAAACCGCGCAGGATAATATCTCCTTCAAATGTCCCTTCAATGCGGATTCCACCGCTGCCGCGCAGGTTTCCCTGCCAGTTAATTCCCGATCCTAAAACCGAATTGACTCGTTCAGCGGGTGTTACAGAAACTGGCTGCGTTGGTTGATTTCTGCGAAACATAACGTTGCTCTCCTTTTTTGTTTTAATTGGAAGGAGGAGAAACAGGCGGAACAGGTATACGCGGAGGAGGCCAGATTGCGCCTGCATATACTCGCCCGTAATCGGGCACATCTGCCTTGACCGTAGCGCCATTGCCTACCCGCGCCATGATTCCAATGCGCACACCGATATTAACGGTTGCCGCCATGCCAATTTGGGCATAATCTTCTACTACCACCGAGCCAGCCAGCATTGCGCCCGGTGATAGGTTTACCACTTTACCGATTCGGCAATCGTGGGAGACAACCACACTGGGCAGCACTACCGACCCAAATCCCACCTGCGCTTCGCTGCTGACATGGCTGAGCGCCAACACCTGGACACCGTCTGCCAGGGTGGCGCTTGGTTCAACTACCGCAGATGGATGCACCAGGGTCGGAAATTCAAAACCAGCAGCGATCAACGTGTCAAAAACCTTGATGCGGATCGCAACATTATTAATGCCGCCCACCGCATTGACTGCCAGGCGGATACCGGCGGATCTCAGCTCTGGCAGAAGCGCAGAACCGCCCAACACAGGCAGTCCCATGACCTTTGTGCCCGGCTCTAAACCATCATCAATATATCCTAAGATATCATAAGTCCCCAACCTGCGCATCAGGTCTACCAGGATTTTGCTGTGTCCACCTGCGCCATAGATGATTAATTTTGAAAGCGGAGATGTGTTCATTCTTCTTTTATATCATGATTCGATGCTGCGTGGGCTGCCTGCCAGGCTGGCAGATTAACCACGAATCGCCACGGCGCACTCAGCCAGGGTTCGGGGGTGGCGCCGAGACCAATGCGCGGCGTGGCACTGACAAACCAATCCGGGATGGGCTCTGCCTGTTCAATGGTCAGCTCGCTTGCCGGGTCGCAAAGATCAACGCCGTTGAATCTGCGATCGATCGCCAGGGCGCGGGTCAGTTTGGCAGGACCGTTCGTCCATTGGGATGGTTCAATGCCCAACCGCCGCCTGCGGATATAATCTGTGCCTTCCACAGGCAAAATGGCGCGCAGTAACACTGCTGCCGGGTACCCCGGTTCTCCTGTAACGCAATTCAACATCCAGTGCATACCATAAGTGAAATACACATATGCTTTACCGGCAACCCCATACATGACTTCGTTGCGGCGGGTTTTACCGCAGCGGGCATGACACGCCAGGTCGGCTTCGCCATCATAAGCTTCTGCTTCCAGGATGATACCGCCGATGCGGTTCCCCGCTTCGCGGCGGATCAGGCGCATGCCCAGCAAGTCGCGCGCCACTTGTTGGACTGGACGTTGATAAAATGACCGTGAGAGAATGTCAGGCTGCATAAAAACTCCCCCATTATACCGGGAAAGGCTTACCAGGATGAATAATTTGCTTGAATTCTCCGGCTAACTGGCGCATAATTTTTATAAATACAAATCAGGGAGGTACGGATTGTTACCATTAAAAAACCGAACAGCGGTGATTACCGGCGCAACCGGAGAATCAGGCGCAACACTGGCGCGCGACCTGGCAGCATTGCAGATCAACCTGGCTCTCATAAGCCGTGATTCTACCAGGTTGAGTACCTTGATCCGGCGATTGAATCTGGATGACAGACAGGTCTATCCTTATGTCGTTGATTTGCTCGACCCGGCGGCAGCGCAAACTGCCGCTGCTGCAATCGCTGCTCGTTTTGGCAGGGTGGATATCCTCATCCACCTGGTGGGAGGGTGGATCGGCGGGAAGACCATCCTTGATACGCCCCGGCATGACCTTGACGCGATGATTCAGCAGCATGTATGGAGCTCATTCAATTCAGTCCAGGCATTTTTGCCGTATATGATGAAAAATGACTGGGGCAGATTGTTGATGGTCTCTTCCCCCTCAGCGGTTTCTCCCAGCGTGCGCGGCGGAGCTTATGCGATAGCCAAAGCCGGGCAAGAAGCTTTGGTGATGACTCTCGCCCAGGAGTTAAAAGGAAGCGGGGTGACCGCCAACCTTTTGGTCGTGAAGATGATTGATGTGGAGCGTCAAAAGGTAAGGTCGCCTTCAACCGAGCGAGCTGCATGGACAACGCCGGAGGAACTGTCGAAAGCGGTGATGTTTTTACTTTCTGATGAAGGCGGCGCGGTCAACGGGGCGCGGATTCCGCTCTACGGTGGATAAAAGAAAGTATGCGTTTCTTTGATCTTTCCTGAGTGTGGGGTAAGGGAGTAAAAAACGCTGCTATTCCAGTATCCCGAATTGAGGTTCTTATTAAATTAAACTCCCCCAAGAGCATTGATCTTGGGGGAGGTAAGGGGGGGGTTCAATCGCCCGGATTTATGAACGGCGCAGGGTCAGGATGGCAGGCACATAATCAAACATCCAAAACCCGATGGGCAAGCCGATGACCGACATGCACAGCGCGTAAGCCGCTTCCATCCACAGGGCGCTCAACCACCAGCCGATCAAGACAAAGTAGAGCGCGCGCAGAATAATGTTGATTTGCTGCGGCTCTACCGTTTCCCTTCTCAGCGAGCCGTCCCCTTTGGTGTAGATCTTCACTTCGCGCGGGGGCTCTCGCAGGGCAATCACTTTGGGCAGCTTATTCAGCATCAGGACGCCGAAGGGAATGCCAACAATGGTGACCATCAATATCCAGGCGGCTACCATCCATGCCTGTCCCAGCCACCAGCCGACGAAGGCAAACCATACGATTTGCACCAGGCAGCCTGGATTTTTCTTGGTTTCTACAGTTATTGCGCTCATTGCGATATCCTTTCTCAAGAACGAGAGTCTTGGCTAAAATATTTTCATATCCTCAAAACCATATACGCAGAGTTCTTAAATTCGTTGCAGAGAGGTGATTTTTGTATAATATTTGTATATTATTGGTGTTCGGGATAAGCAGCGCTTTTTCACGATCCTGAACTGACGCAAACTGCTAATACAAGGGAAATGAACATGAACGGAAAAGTGATCTTAGTTACTGGTGCAACCGCGGGAATTGGAGAAAAGACCGCAGAGGCTTTGGCGCAAATGGGCGCAGTTGTGGTAATTCATGGGCGGAAGGAGGGCAAGACCCGCCAGGTGGTTCAACATATTCAGGACAAAACGGGCAACCGCCAGGTGGATTACCTGCTTGCGGATTTTGCTTCTTTGGGGGAAGTGCGGACGATGGTGGAGGAATTTCGTCGCCGCTACAGCCGCCTGGATGTGTTGGTGAACAACGCAGGCGGATATTTTCACAACCGGCTGGAAACGCGTGACGGATTTGAAATGACCTTTGGGGTTAATCATCTGGCGCCGTTTTTGCTGACGAATTTGCTGCTGGATCTGATTCAAAACAGCGCGCCTTCGCGTATTGTCAATGTTTCATCCGGCGCGCACCTGGGAGGTCGTATCAATTTTAACGATCTGCAAGCCCAGCGGAATTACAACGGTTGGCAGGCGTATTCACAATCAAAACTGGCGAATGTTTTGTTCACCTATGAAATGGCGCGCCGTCTGGAGGGCACTTCAGTGGCGGCGAATGTGTTACATCCCGGTTTTGTCGCAACGAATTTTGGTAAAAATAACGGCGGATGGATGGGAGCATTTATTAAAGTCAGTCAATTGCTGGCATTATCACCGGAAAAAGGCGCAGAAACCTCGATCTACCTGGCTTCTTCTCCAGATGTGGAGGGTGTAACGGGCAAATATTTTGTCAATAAAAGAGCCGTACCTTCCTCAAGGTTGTCTTATCAACAGGAGATTGCCCGGCAATTGTGGCAGGTGAGTATGGAAATGGTAGGATTGGGGGAAAAAAGTATCCCATAATGACAATTGACCCTAAAGGCTTGCTCTTTCAACAGCCTGCCTTTAGGGTCAAGTCTACAATGCTTAATATCGCAGCATCGCTCCGATATTTCCGGCTTTTTCCAGGTCGGGGCTTGCTGAAATCACTTCGATATTTCCCCCTGTGCGTAAGACCTGGTTGACCGCCAGTTCAACCACGTCATACACCACTTCCAGTTCATCTCCACAAGCCACATCTGGATCGTCGCGGCTCAGGGTTAGAATGCCATGTTCTTTGCAGAAGAAGCCCCGTTTGCGAAAACCATCCAAAAAGATCAAAATCTGCACGCGACCTTGTGAGATAGCCTTTAAAGTGGCTTCGAGCCCGGTTACGGCGTTACCCCCCTTGGCAGACAAAGTGATAAGATCCTCAACCAGGCGCGCTTCTCTGCGCAATTCGGCTTCGCGACCAACTTCCAGGGCTTTGTTGAGAACTTCGGTATGCGTGGCGGTCATGCTCATTGGAAAACTGCCCACCACCAGGCTCTGCCAGGCTTTGGGGAGCATATTGCGGAACATGTTGATGTTTTCATCTGTGCCGCAAATTAAAACCCGGCGGACTTTGTTTTCCTCAAAAAAGCGGGTGATAAACTCTACCGAGTCTTTCATGTTTCGTTCAACCAGTTCTTCAGCATAACGGGTGCGTCCGGCGACCCCGCCCATCCTGCCGGGGTAGGAAGAAGCCCCGCCTCTTTTGGTGTGTTTTACTGCTTCACCGAGAACCCCCTCTTGTTCACGTAATTCACCCAGATGAAAATAAAAAGCGCGCGCCCCCTGTTTATCGACCAGTGCTACTCCATAACCGCCGTAGGTATCGAACAAATTCGCCAACGGCTTGACAGCGGGTCGGTCGCCAACATAAACCATATTTCGTACAGGTACAGCCAGCGGATACGCCCGGAAAAAGCCATCAGCATGGCATGAAAAAACCGCCACGCCTCGACCGGACCAGTTATACTGGTGCGTGAAATAATGCTCGACCGCGGATACATCCTGTGGAAGGAGAATGTCTTTCAGCATGGTGCGCAAGCGCAGCCGATAGGCATCCGCATTTCCTTCTGAGGGGTCTGTGTTAAGATAGACGCTTAACACCGGCGATGATGAGGTAAAATCGAGCAGTTCGCGCAGATCGCTTTCTGACAGCATGGCAACCTCCTGATAGGAAAAATATATTCGATTGTGTTTCACAATTGCCCAGGTTGACGGAAGAACGGGCAATGATTCATCAAGGTCGTTTACCTAAGGTAACCATCACCTCCTTTTCTTTATTATCTCGCACAATAAGCAGTTTCACCGTGTCGCCGGGGCTTTTATTGGTCATGAGGTAGCCCAAAAGATCGCCAAAAACCTGGACAGGCTGACCATCGATGGCAATGATTAAGTCTCCGCCTGCTTTGAGACCGGCAATGCTAGTGCTGCGAGTTCCTCCCACCAGACCGGCTTTGTCAGCGGGACTGCCAGGAGTTACCTCAATGACATAAGCGCCTGTCATGCGTTGTATCCCCAGTGCTTCTAACACGGCTAATGGCATTGAATCGCGGCTGGTGACCCCCAGGTAGGGGTAATCATATTTGCCTTTTTCAATCAGCACTGGAGCAACGCGGCGCACGATATTCGATGCCACTGCAAATCCAATCCCCGTGTTCAAGGGGTCGCCCATGGCGGTTGTGCTGGTGGTGCGAATGGCGCGATTGACCCCAACCACCTCGCCGCGCAGGTTCAAGAGCGGTCCGCCTGAGTTGCCTGGGTTGATCGAAGCGTCGGTTTGGATGATTGCGCCGGAGGAGAATAAGGAGCCACCTGGCGCCTGGCGAAGCGACCCCAGGGTGCGCCCTTTGGCTGATACGATTCCCAAAGTCATTGTGCCAGCCAATCCAAACGGATTGCCAATGGCAACCACAGCCTGCCCCACCTTCAGTTGATCGGAGTCCGCCAGAGGCAGCGGATTTAACGCATTTTCAGGTGCGGAGACTTTAACGACTGCCAGGTCCGAATCGGTATCGGTACCGACGACTTTTCCGCGGACTTTTAAACCACTCAAGAAATGAACTTCTATATCGCTGGCTCCGTCAACCACGTGAAAATTGGTGACGATGTGCCCTTTTTTATCCAGGACGAAACCAGACCCCTCACCGCCTCCCTGGTTCGTAACCACCAGGAGCGAGACAACCCCCGGACTGACCTGTTCATAGAGCTTTACCAGTTGTTCGTCTGAGGCTATCGCGACCCCGCGAAGAGCTCCATTAGTGGTGCGTGGAACTGCTGGCAGGGTTGGAATAGGCGCCGGATTAGCCTTCCCTCCCCCAGAGAGCGGTGTTGCTGCAGCGCCTGGTGTTGCGGTAGGTTCCAGCGCTTTTTCGACCACCGCCAGGGGAGTGGCTACCAGCGCAGATGGATCTGGTAAATTTGGAATTTGAAAACTGGCGCTGCATGAAAGCGTAAGCGCCAAAGTAACAATTAAAGGTATCCACCAATGATTTTTCATACTTCACCTGCGATGAATATTAATTATTTAAGCCGGGCGAGCTGCTCAAAAAGCGCCCGCTGTTGCGGGGTGAGATTGCGCGGGATTTGGATGCGAGCCTGCACGTATAGATCGCCGTGAGTTTGGGGATCCTGCAGTTTCGGCATTCCTTTCCCTGCAAGACGGAATTTTTGCCCGGGTTGAGTGCCTGCCGGAATGGTCAGGAGGACATTGCCTGAGAGAGTGGGGATACTGACCTGCCCGCCCAATATTGCCGTGTATAGATCAATATTGACTTCCGAATGGAGATCATCCCCTTCTCGTTTAAAGCGGGGGTCTGGTGTAACCTCAACCACCAGATAGATATCTGCCTTTGCGCCGCTAGAAGAGACCGGTCCAGCGCCAGCCATCCGAACCCGCGTCCCGGTTTTTGCGCCAGCCGGAATTTTCACCCGTAACTGGCGCCCCTCTACCACAATGGTGCGTTCGGTACCACGATACGCTTCTTCCAGGGTGATGGCGATCGGTTGGTCGATAGAAGGAGTGCGTGAACTGCGGCGCGATGTGCGCATGCCTGGAATGTCGCTGGTTGTGGTTCCCGCTGCTCCTCCAGCCATCCCTCCAAAAATGGCATTGAAGAAATCAGAAAAGCTACCTCCTGAGAATTTTCCACTGCCGAATAAGTCGCCCAGGTTACCAATATCGACTCTAACCCCGCCTGGTGAACCGGTGAACCAGTCGTTCCAATTAAATGAACCAGGCTGCCCGCCCATTTGCTGCCATTGGGCATAAGAGTCGCCCAATTGGTCGTAACGCCCTCGTTTCTGCGGGTCACTCAGCACTTCATAGGCTTCATTTATATCTTTAAACTTCTCCTCCGCCTGTTTATTTCCAGGATTGCGATCCGGATGATATTTCATAGCCAGTTTACGATAGGCGCGTTTAATTTCATCTTCGCTTGCGCTGCGTTCCACACCTAAAGTTTTATAATAATCTTTGTATTCCATAGTTTATCAATCCCAATTCTAATTGTATGACGTTGAGGTAGTGCGAGTCAAGCGCAATCGGAAAGTCTTATAAACCTCTTATTTTTTCATTTGCAATTGACAAAATTGAAAGTTTAGCGTTTGTGATACAGAAAATGTTGTAAATTACCCAGAAACGAGAGAGATTCGCCAGTATATATGGCGTTTATGCCATCCATGTACACCATATATGCTGGTGAGTTCTTTTAACCTCACTTTTTTTCAACATTCTGTGTGAGATACTCATTTGGGAGCATCCATGCTATGATAATACTATGGCTGATCAGAAAGATCGTATTTTGATTGTCGAGAGTGATCCAATCATCAGCGAAGTGGTGGGTCGCCAGTCGCTGCAGGCAGTTGGCTACCAGGTCGCTATGGTTGCAGATGCTTCCCTGGCGATTAATCGCGTCATTCAGTGGTCGCCGGATGTTGTGATCACCAATTTGCAGTTGCCGGGCTTAAGTGGTAAGGATTTGATGGTGGCGATTTCCTCCCAGGGCATTCAGGTGCCGGTTGTTGTGCTGGCGCCGAAGGGGTTGGAGGCGGATATTATCCAGATGTTCCGCCTGGGAGCAGCCGATTATTTATTATGGCCTGCCCGCGAAGCAGAAGTGGTAGCGGTGGTCGAACGGGTGTTGCGCCAGGTTCATGAACGGCGCGAGCGCGAGATCTTGCAGCGCCAGCTTCAATCTGCCAACCAGGAAATGCAGCAAAGGGTGCGCGAACTGACCACCATGTATTCGATCGGCAAAGCCGTCACCTCGATTACCGACCAAACGATTCTGTTGGAGAAAATCCTCGAAGCGGCAGTGCGGGTGACCCAGGCGGACTTGGGCTGGTTTTTGCTGCGCGAAGATAGCAGCAAACAATTCATTCTTTCGGCTCAAGCGGGTCTTCCACCCAGTTTACTGGAGCGGATGCGCCAACCCTGGGATGACGGCGTCAGTTCGCTGGTGGCAATGTCTGGCGAGCCATTATTGATCCATGGTGAGCCCTTGCGGCGGTTCAAGATCGCATCCTTGGGGCAGGCGGCGATGATTGTGCCGATCCGGGTTCAAAAGCAGGTGATTGGACTGGTCGTGGTCATGCGCCGCCAGGCGCTGCCCTTTACTCCGGGCGACCAGCACCTCTTAGAAGCGCTGGCGGATTATGCCTCGATTTCATTGGTCAATGCGCGATTGTTTCGGGTGGTAGAAGAACGGGCAAAATCCTCGCAAAGCCTGGCAGAACAGGCGTTGTTGGCTGAAAAGCTGAATAATGAAGTGCTGCGTTTGGTGAAAAAACAGGTGTTGGGCTCCGTATCAACTGGGCGCGCGGTATTAGAACGCCTGGGAAAGGACCCTACAGCCCGTTGGCGACCGGACCAGAGGCAAATGCTCTCTGCTATTCATGATCAATTTCTGGTATTGAGCGCAATGGCTGAGGCGATAGCGCCTGCTCCTGCTCCCTTGCCCTCTTCCACTGAGACGAACTTAACAGATTTGCTCAATCGGATTGCCCGCCGCTGGCAATCCGTGGCACAGCAGAGTGGTCTCTCGTTTAGTTCTCATATTGCTGGTGAGGGCACCCTGACCCGGCTGGATGCTGGAAGGCTGGAGCAGGCTGTGGATAGCGTCTTGAGCAATGCGGTTAAGTTCAGCAATGATAATGGGCAAATATCTTTGCGTCTCGACCTGTCTGCTGACCGCCAGGCGATTATAACGGTATCCAATACCGGTGCTGGTTTGGATGAGCCGATGCTCAAACGAATTTTTGAAGAGAATTTTCAACCTTCTCCCGATTCTGGACGTCGATTTGGTGGACTGGGTATCCGTCTGTTTCTTGCCAAAAAATTAATCGAATCGCAGGGCGGGAAGATCTGGGCTGAAAGTAAACCTGGAAAAGGCGCAAGTTTTTATATCCAATTACCGGCAAAATAAATGGGGGGGTAACGGGGAGATCGTATGGTTTTAAATCAGACCCAGCATCATATCCTGATTGCTATCACGGATCACCAGATTCGGGTGCTTCTGGAACGGGTACTGCGCTCTGCTGGCTATCTGGTTACGGTCTGTGCTGATCGCGAATCAGTGATCACCCTGTTGCAAAATTATCCTGCCGGGAATGATCCCCCCGATTTATTTATTCTGGGGGAACGAATTGACCCGAATGGGGGGGTAGACCTGGCGGCGGACTTGATCGGGCGTTTGCCAAATTCAGGTTTAATATTGTTTGTTAGCCGAGACAATCCCGAATTGCTTAAGCGCGCCATGCGCCTGGGGGTGACAGACTATCTTTGCCCGCCGTTGCGCAGCGATGATATCATCCGCTCGGTGCGCAATGCGCTGGAATTGACGGACCGGCGGAAAGAGTGGCTGGTCGGAAAGACCAAGCGCACTACTGCCGGGTTGCAGCGGCAGGTGGATGAGCTGGAGACACTCACCCAATTGGGACGCTCGATTACTGAGTCGCTGGATCTGGATATGGTGTTAGCGGCAATTGTCGAGGCTGCGGTGCGTTTTACCGGGGCAGAAGAAGGCAGTATCTTGCTGCTGGACGATGCTACTGGCGAGTTGTATATGCGCGCCTCTCGTAATTTTCAAGAAGAATTCGCCCGCACATTTCGCCTGCCGGTGACGGATACCCTGGCGGGATCAGTCATCCAGACCGGAAAACCGGTGTTGTTGGATGACCAGGCGCCACAAAAGATAAAAACCTCTTACCTCGTTCAAAGTCTGGTGTATGTCCCTCTGACTTTAAAAGGTCGGGTGATTGGGGTGTTAGGGGTTGACCATCGGCACAGCCATGCACCTTTTACCGATCGGCATGTCAAGCAGTTATCTGCTTTAGCAGAATTTGCGGCGATATCCATTCACAACGCCAATCTCTTTAGCAGCACACGCAGCGAGCGCAACCGGCTGGAGACATTGCTTACCCAGGTAAGTGATGGCGTCATTGTTACCGATCAGGATCTGCGGCTGGTGTTGGTAAACAAAGTCGTTCGTGAGCTGTTTGATCTGGGAACTGAGAACCTGACAGGGAAGCCATTTCGCGACATTTTTTACCAGCCTGAATTGGTTGATCTGGTGTCGGGTGATAATACTGCTTTGTCGAACCGGGTTGACCTGGAGTTAGGCGAAGGTCAGATTTTCAGCACCCGCTTTACCCGTATTCCAGAGGTGGGAAGTGTAATCACCATGCACGACATCACCAACCTCAAACGGCTGGATCATATCAAGAGCGAGTTTGTCCAGACGGTCTCGCACGACCTGCGTTCTCCCCTCACGGCAATCCTGGGGTATGTCGAATTGGTAGGACGAGCCGGACCGGTAACTGAGTTGCAGCAGGAGTTTATCGAAAGGGTGCAAACCAGTGTGCAGAATATTACCAATCTGGTGGATGACCTGCTCAACCTGGGCAGGATAGAAGCTGGTTTTGATGCGCGAAAAGAGATCGTGCCGTTAGCCCAAATCATCCGCTTCTCTAGCGAAAGCTTAAAACCAAAAGCGGCAGAGAAAAACCAGGTGATTAACCTCGTGCTGCCAGATCCATTCCCCAATATTGTCGGGAATCCGGTGCAAATTCGCCAGATGCTTGATAATCTGATTGAAAATGCGATCAAGTACACGCCGCCGGGTGGGATCATCTCGGTGATTGGTGATGTGGCTCAAAATCAGGTGATTTTACAGGTGCATGACAACGGTATTGGTATCCCATCCATTGACTTACCGTATATTTTCGATAAGTTTTACCGCGCCAGCAATGCTTCTCCTGAAATTGTTGGATCGGGATTGGGGCTGGCTATTGTTAAATCCATTGTCGATAATCACCAGGGGCGCATTTGGGTTGATTCGACGGTGGGCAGTGGAACCACCTTCACTGTGGTGCTGCCCCTGCAACAACCCGGAATGTGATGTCGATCATTTCCCCCATAAAATTGGGGAATTGATATGAAGAAATTCAGACGGTTCAAGCAGGTTTCTACTTTCCTGTGCTGGGCAGGACTCTGCGCGGTTCTTTTTCAACTGCTCTGGTTGCTGAGCCGATTGATCGATCAAGGGATTCGGGCGATTTTAGCGCCATTTCCTGTCGATTATGGAGAGGGACCACTGGTAGAACATGCTTTACGGCTGGCGCAAGGATTGGCGATTTATAACTATCCTATAATTGATCCACCCTATCAGGTGGTTAATTATCCCCCGCTGTTTATAGCAGTCCAGGCGCCTTTGATGTATTTTTGGGGCGCCAGTCTGGCTTACGGTCGCTCAATATCGTTGCTTTGCACACTGGCGGCTGGGGTATTTGTCGGTTTGACAACGGCTCATCTGACTCATCGGCGATGGCTGGGTTTGGTGTGCGCTTTGCTGCTGCTTTCTTTCCCGTGCGTTTTTCATTGGTCGGCGCTTAACCGGGTGGATATGCTGGCGTTGGCATTAAGTTGGGCGGGAATATGGATTATCCTGAAAGGAAAATGCGATCGGCATTCTTTGATTTTGGGCGGATTCCTGCTTGCGGCTGCAATTTATACCCGCCAGTCTTATATGCTGGCAGCTCCTCTGGCGGCGTTCATTTTTACCTGGCGCCAGGTGAATTTCAGGCGTGCTCTGAGACTGGCAGGCTGGGTTTTTGGCTTGTGCGCAGCAGCGTTTCTGATCTTGCAACGTATGACTGGCGGTGGTTTTTTGTTTCATATTGTAACCGCTAATGTAAATCCATTAAGAATAGCCTGGTTGATTCGAGCCGTAGTTGATGCGATGCGTTCGTATCCCTTGCTGCTGGCGGCGGGGGGAGTGGTGATGGTGGTCGGATTGCGCCGGTGTATCCAGTCCATCAACATCTCTTTCAGGAAAAATCTCGATCGAGACAAGCCTTTAGCGGATGACCTGTTTTCGGACTCGATCTGGTTGGTGTTTCCATACCTGGCGGGCGGGTTTGCTTCCGCTTTGACAATTGCCAAGGATGGGTCAAATGTCAACTATTTGCTGGAGTTTTCGGCTGCCTTGTGCCTGTGCGCCGGGGTGTGCCTGAAGTGGGGATTGGATGTAGCCGATCATGCATTCAAAAGGGATCGAATATCCATAGGAATTTTTATTCCTGCGGTAATGCTGATATTGTTGGCTCTCCAGGTGAGGCTGCTGTGGTGGTGGGGAGACCGGGATTTATACCAGCGGATAGCTAACCGCCTGCAGCCGGCAGCGGAGATGGCAGTTTTATCGCAAATGGTGCGGTCAGCGCCAGGGGCGGTACTGGCAGATGAAATGATGGGGTTGCTGCCGTTGAATGGCAAGTCGATTGTGATCCAGCCTTTTGAGATGCGCATGTTGTGTGAAGCGGGTTTATGGGACGATCAGGCAATGGTTCAGGCAATCGACCGCCGGGAATTTAGCCTGTTGATCCTCTATGAGCCAGAATACTGGGATGCCCCTCGCCAGCGTTGGACGAAAGGGATATTATCTTCAATATATCGGAATTACACGCGCAGCGAAACCCTTGCCCGTATGGGAATTTATCGTCCTGATCCTTAAGCAGGTTGAGCAGAAGGGGTTATGCCTGCGGATAGTCTAATAGATCGCGCTGCATAACAAGCGCCATCCAATCCCCATTTTGACGTTGAGAAAGCAGGTGAAGCCCGTGTTGGTTGCCTGCCATAATGACCCCCGGCGCCTGGTCCGCAAGTATACCTGATAAGATGATCTTTCCCCGCTCTACGACCAGATTTGCCAGACCAGCCTCCACCAGGCGAATGATGACCGGCGCGAGGATATTTGCCAGGACAAGAGGCGCCTGTCTCAGCGAGAAACGCCCCGCCAGGATTTCTTGCACCGACCCCAGACCTCGCTCAATCAGGTCTTGCACATTGTTTGCGCTGGCATTTTCAAGCGTAGAGCGCAGGGCTGCGTTATCAATATCCACCGCCAAAGCCTGGCGCGCTCCTAATTTGACTGCTGCAATTGAAAGAATGCCTGAACCGCATCCCACATCGATTACAGTATCTCCGGGCTGAATCGTTTGTTCCAATAATTCGAGGCATAGCTGAGTTGTAGGATGCGTGCCAGTACCAAACGCCATGCTTGGGTCGATGCGCACGACTTCTCGGTCTCCTGCGGGGGGTTCCAGCCAGGCGGGCAAGATGAGCAGCCTGCGACCTATTGGAATGGGGTGGTAATGTTTCTTCCAGGCTGCCATCCAGTCTTCATCTTGAATAGCGCGGTATTCGGGCGAGGGCAGTGGCTGAATCTGTGACAGGTGCCAGAGTGATTCTTCGAGTTTCTGGCGGGTTTCTTCGGTGTTTTCATCGATCACAAGATAGCCATAGACTCGCACAGGTCCGACGGGTGTGCCTTCATCTTCAGTATCGTTATAGATGACACCACTCTCGATGACTACTCCATTGGGGATAAAGCGGCTTAACACTTCGCTCAGCGCTTCAGCAAGTTCTGGCTCGACGGTGATGGATATTTCTAACCAGCGCGCCTCAGCCACCTAATACCTCTTTGAGTTTATCAAAGAAACTTTTTTCTTCGGTGTGCGCCGAAGTGCCGAGGGATTGGGATAACTGTTCGAAAAGCTTTCGTTGTTCACTGGTCAAGCGGGTTGGGATTTCGACATTGATAATGACAAACTGGTCGCCGCGCCCGCTGCCGCGCAAATGGGGCACCCCTTTGTTGCGCAGAGTAAACACTTTGCCGGGTTGAGTGCCTGCTGGAATGTTTAATTTGGTTGTTCCATCGATCGTTGGCACCTCGATTTCAGCGCCCAAAGCTGCCTGAGCAATGTTGATGGTCATGTCGAGCAATATATCATCTTCCCGGCGGCGGAAGAACTGGTGGGGTTTGACTTGAATTTCGAGGTAGAGATTACCGTTTGGTCCCCCAAAGGCGCCTGGTTGACCTTCACCTGGAAAGCGGATCTGGGTGCCGGTGTTTACTCCGGCTGGCACAGCGACCACTTTGCGTAAGGTTTTTCGTTCTTGCCCGCTGCCGCGGCAGGCTCGACAAGGTGTGGAGATGACTTCTCCCTGACCGTTACACGCCGGGCAGGTAGTAACCTGCACCATAGAGCCTAAAAAGGTTTGACGAACCTGGCGAACCTCGCCCCGCCCACCACAGGTGCTGCAGCGCGTCGGCGAGGTGCCGGGTTCTGCTCCGCTGCCGCGGCAGGCAGAGCAGATCTCATTGCGGACAATTTCAACTTCCTTTTCTACTCCCGCCACAGCCTCTTCAAAGGTCAATGTCAGGGTGTAGCTTAAGTCAGCTCCCCGGCGGGGAGCATTGCGGGAACGCCCGCGAGAACCCATGCCGAAGTTAAAGAAGTCTTCGAAGATGTCGCTGAGGTCGATGGTTGAAAAGTCTGGCATACCTGAACCCTCCAGCCCGGCGCGCCCATAGCGGTCATAGGTGGCGCGTTTTTCCGAATCAGAAAGCACAGCGTACGCTTCGTTGATTTCTTTAAATTTCTCTTCTGCATCGGCAGCTTTGTTTACATCTGGGTGATACTGCCGTGCCAGTTTACGAAAGGCGGACTTGATGTCGTCTGGTGAAGCATCGCGATTTATGCCTAAGATTTCGTAGTAGTCCCGAGAAGCCATTCCAACTTCCAATTCCATTAAAGATTTACAGACAGTAGAGCGACATCGCCGCTCTACTGTCTGATCGATTATATCCCTTTCTGTTGGAAGGGGAAGGGAGCAGCAACCTGCAAATTAGATCAGGCGTTGCGAAATTCCCCATCCACCACATCATCCCCGCCCGGCGGCGTGGATGGACCGGCTCCACCCTGCGGAGCGCTTCCGGCAGCGCCCGCGGCGCCTGCGCCGGGCTGCTGTTGGTACATCACCTCGCCGATTTTCTGCAGAGCAACTCCCAGTTCTTCAGCTGCTTTGCGGATGTCTTCAGCTTTTGAGCTATCTTTCAGCACCTGGCGAGTCTGATTGATTTTCTCTTCGATTTGCTTTTTTACATCTGCGGCAATCTTATCTCCGTAATCGCGGAGCGCTTTTTCAGCCGCATAGATTGTGTTGTCGCAATGGTTGCGCGCCTCTATTAATTCTTTGCGTTGGGCGTCTTCAGCGGCATGGGCTTCTGCTTCTTTGCGCATGCGCTCAATTTCTGCCTCGGTGAGACCTGACGATGCGGTGATCGTAATATGTTGACTGCGACCAGAGGCTTTGTCTAGGGCTGTCACTTTGAGAATGCCGTTTGCGTCGATATCGAAAGTCACTTCAATTTGCGGCATTCCGCGCGGCGCGGGAGGAATACCATCCAGGATGAATTTGCCCAATGATTTGTTGTCGGCTGCCATGGGGCGTTCCCCTTGCAAGACATGAATCTCGACCTGGGTTTGTCCATCTGAGGCGGTCGAGTAAATCTGGCTTTTGCGGGTTGGTACTGTGGTGTTGCGCTCGATCATAGGAGTGGCTACACCGCCCAGCGTCTCAACCGAGAGAGTCAAGGGGGTTACGTCGAGCAGCAGAATATCTTTGACCTCTCCACCCAGCACCCCTGCCTGGATGGCTGCGCCAACAGCTACCACCTCATCAGGATTGACACCCTTGTGAGGGTCTTTGTTAAACTCGCGTCGAACCGCTTCCTGAACGGCAGGCATACGCGTCATCCCGCCGACCAGCACCACCTCATTGACATCGGATGGTTTGAGGTTGGCATCTGATAAAGCGCGCCGAACCGGGTCCAGCGTTCGCTGCACCAGGTCGCCGGTAAGTTGTTCGAGTTTCGCGCGGCTCAGCGTGCGCACCAGGTGTTTTGGACCGGTGGAATCTGCGGTGAGATAGGGCAGGTTGATCTCGGTTTGCATCATGCTCGAAAGCTCGATCTTGGCTTTTTCGGAAGCTTCGCGCAGCCGCTGCAGCGCCTGCCGGTCGGAGCGCAAATCGATGGAGTTCTCTTTCTTAAATTCTTCGATCAGGTAATCCATTAAGCGCTGGTCAAAATCATCGCCGCCCAAGAAAGTATCACCGCTGGTCGAACGCACCTGAAAAACACCATCGCCCACGTCAAGAATAGAGATATCAAACGTGCCGCCGCCAAGGTCATACACCGCAATGACCTCATTCTTTTTCTTGTCCAGACCATAAGCCAGCGAAGAGGCGGTTGGTTCATTGATGATTCGCAGGACTTCGAGACCAGCAATTTTTCCGGCGTCTTTGGTGGCATTGCGCTGGGCGTCATTGAAATAGGCTGGAACCGTAATGACTGCCTGGGTGATCGTCTCGCCGAGATAAGCCTCGGAATCCGCTTTGAGTTTGGAGAGGATCATCGCAGATATTTCCGGCGGAGAATACTCGCGTCCATCCAGAATGACCCGTACATCACCGTTTGGCGCTTTTGTCACTTTGTAGGGGACTCGGCTGATCGTGCGCTGGACTTCTGGGTCATCATATTTGCGTCCCATGAAGCGCTTGATCGAGAAAATTGTGTTCTCCGGGTTAATGATTGCCTGGTTGCGGGCGGCGCGCCCAACAATACGTTCATGATTTTTATTGACCGCCACAACCGATGGCACCAGACGTTCGCCTTCGGCTGATGGGATCACGGTTGGTTCGCCGCCCATCATCACAGCGGCGACTGAGTTTGTTGTTCCGAGATCAATACCAATGATTTTTCCCATTGAATACCTCCTATCGAGCTACTCGCACCAGCGCCGGGCGAATGACCCGATCGCCGAGTGTATATCCTTCTTGAACGACTTCGATGATCTGACCGCTGTTGTGGGTGGGGCTATCCTCGTGGGTAATCGCCTCATGCCGGGTCGGATCAAAATCTTCTTTTTCTGCTTCAATCCGTTTGATTCCCTCTGCTTCCAGGATGTTGGTTAATTTTTGCGAGATCAATTCAATCCCATTGGCCCACGATGCAGAATCTGTGCCGGATGGTTTTGCCTTTAATGCGCGTCCCAGGTCATCCAGGATCACCAGATATTTTTTGATGATTTCTCCCTTGATCATCTGGGCTTGCAGCATTTGATCTCTTTCAATGCGCTTGCGATAATTTGAAAAATCGGCACGCTCCCGCGCCCAGCCGTCAGAAAATTCCTTAACCTGGTTGCGAAGCTGGTTGAGTTCATCCATCAATGCCTCGAATTCTGCTTTTGGCAGCGTTACTCTCTCGTCTTCCGGTGCAGGCGGTTGCGCTTCACCCGTTTCTGTTTGCACATCAGAAGCAGCATGGGCTTGTTGCGTGGATTCGACTGTTTTATCAGGGGGTGGGGGTGCTTTGCTTTTTTCTCGTTTCATTCACATCACCTCTTTGTTCGATGTTTTTTCTCTTATTCCACCAGAGTTTCTGCTACCAGGTCGCTTAATAATCCTGACAGGAACCGGATCGTAGAGATTGCTCGACCATACGACATGCGCATCGGACCCAACACACCCAGCGTGCCGGTTGCAATATCAGGAGAGCCATATCTTGCCAGGATGAGGGAACACTTGCGCAGCTCCTCATAAGTCCCCTCGCCGCCAATCAAGACATGGACGCCGCTGGCATTTGGACCTATTAATACCGTCCGGGCAAGCAGCTCTTCAAGGCGCGACCGCTCTTGTATGACTCGGATGGCTCGTTGCGCCTCTTCTGGACTGGAAAAATCTGGTTCGCTTAACACGTTGCTGATACCATCCAGGTATACTGCTCCTGCTACCAGGTTATTGGATTGGCGCATTTCGGCGATGACCTGTTCCAATATTTCGCTTTCAACTCCTGTGTATTCGGCGATCCGCTCTTCGATGGCGGCTACGTCTTTGCCCTGGAAACGATTGGTCAACCGGGTGGCGAAACCGGAAAGATTTTCTTGTGAAATGGGCTCGCTAAGGGTGAAAAACCGTTGTTGAATTTCTCCACCCATTAAAACCATTACCATTAACACCTGCGTTCCTCGAGTGCTGATTAATTCGATATGTTTGATGAGGGATCGCTCTGGATGCGGCGCTGTTACCACGGAAGCGGCGCGCGATTGATGCGCCAGCACCGAAGCTGCCAGCCGCATCCATTGTTCCACATCATCACTCATCTGGTGAAACTGGTGCGTGATCGTTTTGCGCATCGGTTCGGGTAATAACGTATCTTGCAGCAACTTGCCAACGAAATAACGGTACCCTTCTTCGGTGGGGATACGACCGGCTGATGTGTGCGGCTGGCGCAAATAACCCAATTCGGTCAAATAGGCTAACTCATTGCGCACCGTAGCCGAACTCATATCAAGGTGATATCCCTCCACCAGGGATTGGGAACCAACCGGCATCGTGGTGCGCGCATATTCATGCACCACCAGCGCCAGAATTAGTTTTTGTCGTTCCGTTAATTCGTCCATTTTTTTGTCAATTTTTAGCACTCTCACACCGAGAGTGCTAATACCCTGTGTTCAATCATACCATGCCGCGAATGAGATAGTCAAGACGGGCAGCATCCCACTAATAAAATTCTGATATTTGGGGGCAGGTATAATAAAGGTAAATGCGAAGCAGGATGGAAAGGGAGAAAGCAGCTCATGCCGCGAATTCGGATTGCCTATTTAACATCAACGATAAACAGCCCAGTGATGCGCCAGGGTTGGTTGGGTGTCCATGATGCAGCAAAAACGCATGGGGTGAGCCTGGTCACCATTCCTGGCGGTATCGTAACGAGTGCGCCGCCTTATCATGCAGAAAATATCGCTTTCAGCTTGATCCGCCCAACCGATTTCGACGGGATCATTCTACACGGTTCTTCAATTTTGCCAGACAATGATTCAGAAAAAATTGGTCGGTTTGTTCGTTTTTTCCAGGGAGTGCCATTGATCAGTTGCGCCGGACCTTTGGGAGATATTCCCTGTGTCAGCGTAGGACGCTACCAGGGCATTTATGATATGATGGCGCATTTGATTGAGCACCACCATTATCAGCGAATCGTATACCTGCGTGGACCGAAACACTATACAGGCGCTGAAGACCGCTGGCAAGGTTATCGCGATGCCTTAGCTGCTCATGGTATACCCTATCAAGAAGAATTGGTAATCCCAGTGCCTTTGTCTTGGAATAGCGCGGTTCAACAAATTGAACCTGCTCTGCAAATATTGTTGGAAGAACGACAGTTGAAGTTTGGCAGCGATATTCAAGCCATTTTGGCGGATGGTGATGATCTGGCTTTGCGTATGATGGAATGTCTCACCCAACGAGGATTCCGTATTCCAGAAGATGTGGCAGTGTGCGGGTTCAACGACATACCAGAAAGTGGCTTATCTTTTCCGCCTATGACTACGGTTCATCCTCCCTTTTATCAGAAAGGCTGGAAAACGCTGGAATTGCTGTTGAAATTGATTCGCGGTGAAGAAATTCCCCAACAGACCTTCTTGCCCTCCGCGTTGGTCATCCGACAATCCTGTGGCTGCCCTGATTCAACCCTGGCAGAGGTTCATCGCTTGCTCACAATGCAAGAGAAGTATATTTTGGATGGGTCGGAAGGCGGTTCATCGCAGGTGATTGCAGACCTGAAGGGCTCGACATGGCAGCAGCAACAATGGAGTGAGAAGCTGGCGCACCTGTTCAACCAGGCACTGATCGAAACTGAATCGCCGCAGATTATCCGTCAGGCGGAATTTCTTTTTCGAGAGATTTGTCGATCTACGACCGAGCTGGGAGCCATACAATCCTGGATAACTCAAACCCAAAAGGTATGTCTGAACACTTTATCCAATTCGGTTCGCAATACCCCAAGGGTCGATGGCTTTTGGCACCAGATGCGCATCCTGGCAGGGGAAATATTGAGGCGTATCCAGACCAACCACTATTTATCTCATGAACATCAGATGATCGCTTTGCATCAGATTGGTCAGGGAATTAGCGCCTCCTTTGAGTTTAGCGCTTTGGTGAAAGAACTCTCACGAGGATTAACCACGATTGGAATTGATACAGCTTTTCTGGCTTTATACGAATCGGCGGTTCCTTATGAGTTTGGGTCTGACCCACCCGAATGGAGCCGCCTGGTCTTTGCCTGGCTACGAGGTGAAAATATCAAACTGCCTGTGGAGGGACAGCGATTTTTGACCAAAAAGCTGCTTCCTGACGAGTTTTTATCGGAGATGCAGTTTAACTGGGTAATCAACCCGTTGTACCTGCGCGATGAACAAATCGGTTTTCTCTTCCTGTCGACAGAGTCGCGGGATGCGATGGTGTATGAAGTGCTGCGGTCGCAGATGAGCAGCGCGCTTAAAGGCGTGCTGCTATTTACCGAAGTGAGAGAGGCACGACTCTCAGCAGAAAAAGCCGATATGCTCAAAACCCGTCTGTTGGCAAATGTCAGTCACGAGCTGAGAACCCCTTTGAATATGATAATTGGATTGGCGGATCACCTGTTGGCTTTGCCAGAACAGGCAGATCCAGAGCGTTCGCAAGAAAGATCCCAAATGATTTCCCGGATAAAAGACCATGCAGCGCACCAAAAACGGGTGATTAATGATTTGCTCGATCTTTCAAGGGCAGAGATTGGCGAATTGGATTTATACCCGGAGTGGTTTGACCCGCGACCCTTGATTGTGGAGACATATTCTAGCATGGTGCAGGGGAGCACTATCCCTGGTTGTGAGTGGCAATTGAATGTGCCAGACCTGTTGCCGATGCTCTTCGCAGATCCGCTGCGCCTGCGTCAGATTCTGCTAAATTTATTGAGTAATGCGCTCAAATTTGGGGAAGGGGGGCAAATCGAATTGGGTGCCGCGGTGAGCCTGCCTTTTTTGCATATCTGGGTGAAGGATAGCGGCAAAGGGATTTCGGTTGAATTACAGGAAAAAATATTCGAGCCCTTTACGACACTTGAACAATCCAATCGTCGATTGGAGGGTGTCGGACTTGGGCTTACCATCACTCGGAGATTAGTGGCACTGCATAAAGGTTTCATGCGACTCGAAAGCGCACCGGGGCAGGGAAGCACTTTTCATGTGTACCTGCCATTGCCAGCCCTTGCAGGTGAGACAGGGGCGGCGGATGCCCAGCGCAAACGAGCCTTGTTTTATATTTTCCCTCAGACGCCGCTATCAGAAGTCCCATGCCCAGAAACGGAAATGGAAATGGTGGCGCTTGACGATTCTTCTGATTTAGAAGGTTTGCTGAAGCTCTATTCACCACAAGCGCTGGTCTGGAATCCCATCCGGCTGCACACCAGGGAATGGGCGCTGGTAAAGCGTTTGCGCAGTCACCCGGCAACAGCAATGCTGCCATTTTTGTTCTATTCCACTATAAATAAGGAAGTCCCTTGTGAGTCGTTAGAACCCGGTATGACAGGTTTTTTGGTGAAACCGGAGCAAAAACAGGTATTGTATGAGGTCCTGAAACAATTTTTTAATCAAAATCAACGCGCGCAAATCCTGATCGTGGATGATGATCCTGTAATCGTAAGCGAATATAAAGACTTATTAATGTCGGATAACCAGCAGGTAGAAATTCGATGTGCTCAGGATGGAAAGGCTGCATTGAATTTGATGATGGAACAGACACCGGATTTGGTCTTGCTTGACCTGACCATGCCAGAAATGGATGGTTTTGCTGTGCTGGATTGGATGCGCGCCAATCCGTCTACCCGCTGTGTGCCGGTCTTGATCCTGAGTAATCGCGTATTGAGTCTGGAAGATGTTGAGCGGTTGCAGCAACACGCGAGAGTAACCGTGCAAACTAAAGGAGTAATTGCCGCTGCGGAAATATTGCAAAGCGTCAACCGCTCTTTGTTCGGGCGTGAAGACCTTCCTGTTTATACAAGCGCGTTGGTTAAGCAATCGATTCAATTCATACAGTCCCATTACGAGCAGCCTTTTTCGCGCGCTCAAATGGCGGAGAAATTTGGCGTCTCGGAAGATTATCTCAGCCGGGTTTTCAGCCGAGAGATGGGCATTCCGCCGTGGGAATATTTAAAACGTTACCGCGTTCTGGCTGCCCGGCAGTTGCTGGATAAAACCAATCTAAGTGTCGAAGTCATTGCGCGCCAGACGGGGTTTGAGGATGCGGCGTATTTCAGCCGGGTGTTTAAACAGGTAGAGGGGATGTCGCCGCGTCAATTTCGTGAGCGAGACCCTAAAGCCTAAGACAGGATTCTCCAATTTTCGCGCAAAATAATCCAAGTTGAATGTGGTACGATGAGAGCAGGTCAGCCTGATATCTGCTGGTCTGACCATCCGCCTGACTGACCATCTTTTCGACAAAGAGTGTCAAATGTTTGGAGAAATCGAAAGAAGCACCGTAGCCCAAACGATTGTCAATCGCTTTAAAATCTTGATTCAACAGGGGCACTTGCAGCCTGGACAAAAATTGCCCTCAGAGCGAGAGCTATGCAACCGGTTGAATGTAGGCAGGTCCTCGGTAAGAGAAGCCACCAGTGCCATGTTGGCGATGGGCTTGATCGAAATTCGACCAGGAGAAGGTGTTTTTATTCGCCAGGATTTTCCCCATTCGCTGCTCGAGTCGATTGATTGGTCAACCATTGCCGCCAGCCAGATTGCTGAAGATTTGCACGAAGCCCGGATGGTGATTGAAGCGAACACAGCTCGTCTGGCAGCGCTCCGCGCAGTGGAAGAGGATAAAGTTGACATCGAACGAATTGTAGATCGCATGAGATACGCTGCCACCCTGGATGAATTAATTGAGCAAGATGTAGCCTTTCACATGGCTTTAGCGTGTGCGTCGAAAAATGTTGTCTTACGTTCCATTGTGGCGGGGATGCGCGATTTAATGCGCCGCTCGATGTACAACACATTACAGCAGGAGCCAATTCGCCAACTGGCTTTCTCACAGCATGAAATGCTTTTACAGGCGATCAAAGGAGGTGAAGCAGAAAAAGCAGAGAAGATCATGCGAGCTCATTTAGAAAAAGATAAGTCCGTTGCACAAGTACTATCCGAAAAAATAACCATTCAATCTATCCCTCAGGAGGACCTATGACTAATAAACTGACAAAAGTAATGACACGCCGGCAACTGCTAAAAGCAGCAGCCCTCGGAATCTCCGCTGCAGCGATTGCGGGATGCACACCCCCAGCTACCCCAGCCCCAACCCTGGCTGCCGCTGCAACTGCCACTGCTGTACCGCCAACCAAAGCGCCAGAGCCAACCAAGGCGCCAACTACCGCGCCTACTGCCGCTCCTACCAAAGCGCCTGAACCAACCAAAGCGGCTCCATCTCCAACTGCGACCCAGTTACCTGCCGCCAAAGGCAACCGCCTGGTGATTGCCGTCGCCCAAGAACCTGGGCTGGTTAGCCGATTCTTTAACTCGCAAGGTGGTGGATGGGTTTCATTCCTGGCGCAGGAACCGTTCATTGATAATAATATCAAAGGCGAACCCATACCAGTTTTGGCGGCGGAGGTGCCCTCCCTTGAGAATGGCGCCATCTCCAAAGATTTTTTGACCATCAAGTACAAGCTGAAACCCAATCTGAAGTGGTCAGATGGGAAACCCGTCACTGCGGATGATCTCATTTTTACTCAGGAAGCGTATAAAGCTTCTCAGGTAGCGCCGAACGTCAACAACGCCCATCGCCTGATGGATACGGTCAAAAAGGTGGATGACCTGACAGTAGAAGTCAAATATAAAGAGCTTTCGATAGATTACCTGAACGCTTTTGTTTGGATATTACCGAAACATAAGTTTGATTCTCCGGCTATTCCGAAGGATCATCCTGAAACGCGCTTACCGACCGGCACCGGTCCTTTTGTGTTCAAGAGTTGGAAAGCTGGAGATGAGATCATCGCTGAGAAAAACCCGAATTATCGCGTTGCAGGTAAACCAGCAATCGAAGCAGTGACCATCAAATTTACTCCGGACCGCAATACAATGCTGGCAGCTCTGGCAAATGGTCAGCTTGATTACATTCACTTTGTTACAGCATCCGACATGGTGGTTTTAGATAAAGCGAAAAAAGAAGGCAAAATAAATTTCGAGACCAATCCCGGACCTACTCAAATTGAGGGATTGTGGCTCAATCAAAGCACCAACGGTGATATCAAAAAACCGCATCCGGTGCTGAGCGATAAAGCCATCCGCGAGGCGATGGATTACGCTATTAACCGAAAAGAGATCATTGATACGGTGCTGGGTGGTTTTGCGGTGGCAGTAAGCAGCCATGTTCCGGCGGGTTGGGCAGCCTTAGATCGTCCAATGACGCCGTTTGATCCCAAGAAAGCCAATGACATCCTTGAGGCTGCTGGCTGGAAAAAAGGCACTGGTGGTATCCGCGAGAAAGGCGGGGTAAAAGCCAGCGTGAAGTGCACCACTCCGACGGGTGATAATACGCGGGCTTTGTATCAGCAGCTCATCCAACAGTATCTCAAAGATGTGGGTATTGAAATGATTATAGACAACAAGCCCAATACCAACATCTTTGGCGGCTGGCAGGGCAATGGTATGCTGGCGCGCGGCACCTATGACATTATCATGAGCCGCTCAGGTGGCGGGGTCGATCCGCATGGCTGGCTGATGAACTTCACTACGGAAAATATTCCCAGCGATGCCAATCCTGGCGGGTCCACGTTTGGTCATTATTCCAATCCGAAGTTTGATGACCTGGTAAAGAAGGGCGGCTCAACCCTGGATATGGCAGAGCGTAAAAAATATTACAACGAAGCCACGAAATTGCTGGCGGATGAGCGGATTTCAATTTTGTTGTATGCCAACATTCGCGGTGTCGCATACAGCAAACGCCTGTCTGGAGTAAAGATCAATTGGTGGCGTTTGGAATCTTGCGCATTGCAAGATATTGCTGACTGGGTCATTACTGCTTAATTCGAATAAAATAAAAAGACTGAGACCACGGATGATCTCTTAGTGGTCTCAGTACCCTTTTTCTCCGACGGAGCGTGTATGACGCAATATATTATTCGACGATTGCTGCAAGCCATTCCGCTGCTGGTGGGCATCAGCCTGATCGTTTTCTTACTGATGCAGTTATCACCTGGAGGTCCCCTGGCGCTTACCGAAGCCGTGGGGTCTGGAACCCGAATGACTCCGGAAGAGCTAGAACGACTTCGAGCGTCCTTCGGTTTGGATGCTCCTATTCATATCCGTTACATTCGTTGGTTAGGCGCAGTTTTACAGGGTGATTTTGGTAATTCGTATAACACAGGCAGACCTGCGCTGGTGGTTGTGCTTGAACGACTACCCGTCACGCTGCTTGTTACTTTAACTGCCTGGGCAATTGCGATTTTTTTGGCTTTGGTGGGCGGAATCCTGGCTGCGCTGTATCACAATTCGGTGATCGATTATGCGCTTACTACCACCGCATTTTTGGGAATATCGACGCCGCGATTTTGGTCGGCGATTATGCTGCTGTTTGTTTTTTCCTATTCTCTGAAGTGGCTTCCGGCGGTAGGACTGTACGACCCGCGCCAGGAATATAGCGGGTTGGCAGCGGTTTGGGATCGGATTTTACATTTGATTTTACCGGTCACAGTAATGACTTTTTATACTTTTGCCAGCCTGACGCGCTATGTGCGCTCCTCGATGTTGGAAGTCTTAAACTCGGATTATTTGCGCACCGCCCGCGCGAAAGGGGTATACGAGCGGCAGGTGATCTGGGTTCATGCGCTGAAAAATGCCGCTATCCCGGTCATTACAGTATTAACCCTTCAATTGCCACACCTGGTCGCCGGGTCCGCGATTGTGGAAGCGATCTTTGCCATTCCGGGTATGGGCAGGCTATATCTTGAATCTGCTAATTCGCGGGATTATCCGATTCTTTTAACTGTCATGATGTTGATTTCGACTTTAATTATTCTTTCGAACCTTTTAGCGGATATCCTGTACGGGTTGTTGGATCCGCGAGTCCGTTATCAGTAGTGAGGTTACAGTCAGAATGGAAAAACCTTTGCCATCTACCGGACAGGAAGCAGCAGCGAAAACTTTGATCGGTAAATCTGGATTGAAACCGCGCTCCTTGTGGATTGATGCGTTCAGGCGTTTTCGTCACCATCGACTGGCGGTTGTTGGGGCGGTCGTTCTTCTTATTATCACCCTGTTGGAAATATTTGGTCCTATGGTGATTCCTTACGAACCAACCCGGATTGACATTCGTTCGCGCAATCAGCCTCCGTCGCTGCTTCATCCCTTTGGAACAGATGAATTGGGTCGTGATCAATTGATCCGCACGCTCTATGGGGGAAGAATCTCACTCACCGTCAGCTTGCTGGTGGTTACGTTTGCAGCCACAATTGGGTTAACGATTGGCGCTATTGCTGGCTATTTTGGCGGGGTGATTGACAACATCTTGATGCGGTTGGTCGATGTGGTGATGTCGATGCCAGGCTTGTTCCTGACAATATTAATTGTTTCCTTATTAGGTGCCAGCTTTTGGACAGTGGTGTTGAGCCTATCCATTCTCTCGTGGGCTGGCACATCGCGTTTGGTGCGTGGTCAGATATTGAGCCTGAAAGAACGCGAATTTATCGAAGCGGCGCGCTCTCTGGGTATCCGAGACCGGCGAATCATTATTCATCACCTCTTGCCCAATGCAATCAGCCCCGTCATCGTCTCAGCGACCTTGGGGGTTGGCGGCGCCATCCTGACCGAATCAGCCCTGTCCTTTTTGGGTTTGGGCTTCCAGCCGCCCAATGCCAGTTGGGGAGGATTGCTGCAAGCCTCTCAATCGCCCGTGCTACACCAGGGTTACTGGTGGATGGCGTTTTTTCCGGGGTTAATGATCTTTTTGACCGTCCTCTCAGTGAATTACATCGGAGATGCCCTGCGCGATGCGCTCGATCCCCGCTGGATTGAAAAATGACAGTTCCATTCAAATCATCTTATTGGAGATAGAAAAATGAATCAACCTGTATCGAAAACCATAACCATGCCGGCAGAAGCGATTCCGGTAGTGGACGAAGCGGATGTCGTCGTTGTGGGGGGCGGCACGTCGGGGTTTATTGCTGCGACAGCCGCTGCCCGGCTTGGAGCTAAAACCATTTTGGTCGAACGATTTGGATACCTGGGTGGTTGCACAACCACTACCTACAATACATCCATTGGTATATTTGTCGATTCCGAAGGAAAACAAATCATTAAAGGGCTGGCGCAGGAGTTTCTGGATCGGTTGGTGAAAGAAGGAGAAGCGTTCTATGTTCCCAGCCGCTCGCCTCAGATCTGGCCGCCGACGACCAAAAAGGTAGCAATGGATATGGTGACCGAATCGGGGGTGAATCTATACTTTTACACAGTGTTGATCGATGTAGTCAAAGAAGGAAAAACCCTGAAGGGGGTGGTGGTGCATAACAAGGGCGGCAAAGGGGTCATTCTGGCGAAGAGTTTTGTAGATGCCAGCGGGGATGCAGACGTAGCAGCGTTGTGCGGCTGTCCTTATGAAGTGGCGGACCTGGATGAGATTCAACAGGTTTCGGTGGATTACCTGGCGTGTGGGGTGAACGCGGCTAAAGTGATTGAGTGGGCTCGTCAAAACCGGGACAAATTGCACGGTGTTCAGGGGATTGACCTTCCGCGCGCTGAATATGGCGCTCAGCCGATGGTGTCTTTCACTATTCCAGATGCCAATTCGAAAAGCGTGGATGGTGTTTATCAGCATGTGGGGGTGATGCCGACTGTCAAGCTGTTGGTTTACAATGAAGCGGTGCGCATTCAGGGGAACAATGATATCAACCCGCTTGATCCGAAGGCGCTTTCATACGCGGAGGTAAACGGGCTATATGGAGCACTGAATCACCTGAAGTATTTAAAGGAGAATGTTCCTGGGTTTGAAGGTGCGTTTGTGGCGGCGCAGAACCATCTGGGAGTGCGCGAGTCGCGCCAGATCCTGGCGGATTATCAGTTGACGATCGATGATGTGAAGCAGCAGCGCCGGTTTGAGGATGTGGTTGCTCTCAATTGCCGCGCATTGGATTATCATTTAAAAGGAACGGTTTTCAAAATATCATACCTTGAAGGGCATCACGATGTGCCGTTGCGCTCACTGCTGCCTCAGGGAGTAGAAAATGTGGTCGTGGCTGGACGGGCGATTTCGTGCGATCATTATGCGCAGGCTTCACTGCGCGGGGCTGCGACCTGTATGGCAACCGGACATGCGGCGGGCGTCGCAGCAGCGATTGCGGCGCGTGGGAACGGAGACATACGCCAACAAAATATCCGTGTCATCCAGGACGCGCTGCTCAGCCAGGGCGCGGTGCTGAAAACCGACTGAACTCATCCTATTTCAGCCAGGAGGTATCACAACATGAAATATCATGTGGCATTGCTTCACACCAGTTTTGTGTTTATTCAACGGGAACGCATGATCTTTGACCTGCTCCAAGAGCTTCTTCCCGAAGCGCAATTAACCAATATCGTTGAAGATACGATGTTGAAGCAGGTTGTAGATCAGGGTGGCATTACCCCCGATGTGATCAAACGCATGTGCCTGTATGTGTTAGCGGCAGAGGCGATGGGTGTTGATGCGATCTTCAGTACCTGTTCATCGCTTGGTCCGACGATTGATGCCGCACGTCCTCTGGTGAAAATACCGATTATCAAGATCGATGATGCCATGGCAGAAAAAGCCGCAGCAGAGGGACGCAGAATTGGGGTAATGGCAACCGTGCCTTCGACTTTAAAACCGACAATCGACCTGGTTCAACAAAACGCCAACCAACAGGGAAAGACTCTCCAAATTCAACCGGCGTTGTGTGAAGGGGCGTTTGATTTGCTGAGCAAAGGGGATGCCCTATCGCATGATCAGATGGTGTCGGCGAAAGCCCAAGAAGTAGCGAAATGGGCTGATACGATCGTGCTGGCTCAATGTTCTATGGCAAGGCTGGCGCCGCGTTTGAGCGAAGAAACGGGTTTGCCTGTGCTGTCCAGCCCCCGCATGGGCGTGTTGCGATTAAAAGCTGTTCTTGAAGGAAAACAATAACGGCATGACCGATATTTTATCTGTTTCCAATCTTGAAACTTCCTTTAAGACACAAGACGGCAGAGTGTATGCTGTCAATGGGGTGTCTTTTTCCTTGAAGGAAGGTGAAACATTAGGCGTGGTGGGCGAGAGCGGCTGCGGCAAAAGTGTTACCATGCTTTCGGTGATGGGATTGATTGCTGTGCCGCCGGGCAAAGTGAGCGCCGATCAGTTGACCTTTTTGGGCAAGGATTTACTATCGATGACCAAAGAGGAAATCCGCGCCCTGCGCGGTTCGCAGATGAGCATGATTTTTCAGGATCCGATGACTTCTTTCAACCCGGTGTTGACGATTGGCAAACAAATAACCGAGCCTTTGGTGATTCACCGTGGTCTCTCGCAGCGTGATGCCAATCGGCGAGCGGCGGAGATGCTGGCGCTGGTGGGCATTCCCAATCCGCAAGATCGGCTGAGTGATTACCCTCATCAGTTTTCAGGAGGCATGCGTCAGCGTGCTATGATCGCGATGGCGTTAGTCTGTGACCCGAAAATGCTGATTGCGGATGAGCCAACCACCGCCCTGGATGTGACCATTCAAGCGCAATTGTTGGATCTCATTCGACGGCTGCGGGGCGAGATGGGAATGTCGATTATCTGGATTACCCACGACCTGGGGATCATTGCCGGACTCGCGCAGCGGGTGATTGTGATGTATGGCGGCTATATTATTGAGGAAGCGCCCGTAAAAGACCTGTATGCCAATCCCTGTCATCCTTACACCCTGGGTTTGTTAAACAGCCTGCCGCGTATGAATGAGATGGGTCGTCGTCGGTTGGAGAGTATTGAAGGGCTGCCACCCGTATTGTTCGAAAAACCTGCATATTGTCCTTTTAAGGATCGCTGCCGCTTTGTTTTTGACCACTGCCGAACCGAGAACCCGCCATTAAAACTGGTCGGAGATAGACATTTCGCCGCCTGCTGGCTTGACCTGAAAACCGGGAGGGAGCGCTTATGAGCGATGATGCCTTGCTGCGGGTGGAAAATCTCGTCAAACATTTTCCTATTATGCGCGGGATCGTGTTTCAACGCCAGGTGGGTAAAGTCCATGCGGTGGACGGTATCAGTTTCTCGATTAAGCGGGGGGAGACCTTGGGGTTGGTGGGCGAGAGCGGCTGCGGAAAATCGACAACCGGTCGAGCGGTGCTGCAATTGCACAAACCGACAGCAGGCAAGGTGTTCCTGGATGGAGTGGAATTGACCGCGTTGAAATCCGAGGAATTGCGCCGGATGCGGCGAAAAATGCAAATCATTTTTCAAGATCCCTATGCCAGCCTCAACCCGCGCATGACCGTTGGTGAAATTATTGGTGAGGCGCTTTTCATCCATGAAAATTTGCGAGGAAAACAACTCCAGGAACGTGTGCAGGATCTGCTGCGGCTGGTGGGGTTAAACCCGGTTTTTACCAGCCGCTATCCCCATGAATTCTCGGGTGGTCAGCGGCAGCGGATTGGCATTGCACGGGCGCTGGCTTTGCAGCCATTATTGGTGGTATGCGATGAGCCGATTTCAGCGCTGGATGTGTCAATCCAGGCGCAGGTGATCAACTTGTTAGAAGATTTGCAACAGGAATTAAACCTCACCTACCTGTTTATTGCCCATGACCTATCGATGGTTAAGCACTTCAGCAACCGGGTGGCGGTCATGTACCTGGGTAAGATTGTCGAACTGGCGCAACGAGACGAGTTGTATCAATCTTCATTGCATCCCTATACCCAGGCGCTGCTATCCGCGGTGCCAATCCCAGATCCGGTTTTGGAGGAAAAGCGTCAACGGATCATTTTAAAAGGGGAGGTGCCGTCGCCGATCAACCCGCCTTCAGGTTGTCGATTTCGTACACGTTGCCCCCTGGTGCAAGAAATCTGCGCCGAAAAAGAACCTGAATTTCGCGAGGCTGCTCCACAGCACTGGGTTGCGTGTCACATGGTGTAGATCGCCTCTTTGACCAGCATGAAAATACATCCGCAAAGCCAGCGGATGTATTTTTTTAACTTCATGGAAGGGCATGCCGGGATCATTGTTTTCGCATCGATTTATCTCCCCGCTCAGGTTAATCAAATTCTCGGATGGCGTCTAAAGCAGCTCCCATTGCTGCATTGGTTTCTCGTTCAACGATAATGTCGATGACAGCGGGTTTTCCGCTTTTTACTGCCCGGTCGAAGGCTTTCTGGATATCTTCTGGTCTTTCTACCCTTTCGCCATAAGCGCCAAAAGAATGCGCCAACTGGACAAAATCGAGACCGCGCTGGCTGGTGTTGTTTGTATAAGTGAGATCGACAGCGTATTCGTATTCATAGGCGAAACGTTGGTTTTGGCGGATCAGGCTGAGATAACCGTTATTCACAATGATCACAATTACAGGAATGCGGTAGTGACATGCCATTGCTAATTCTTCCATAGTGAATTGGAATCCGCCGTCTCCCATGACCGCAACAGCAATTTGATGGGGGCAGGCAATTTTCGCTCCAATTGCTGCCGGGAGATCGTAGCCGAGGGTGCCAGCTCCACCAGATGCAAGGTAGGTGTTGGGTTGAGCGATGGACTGGAATTGCCCGGACCAGATTTGCGTTAGACCGCAGCCAGTGGTAAAGATCGTGTTTTGACCAAAAAATTCGTTGATGTCCTGGTAGATGCGCTGGGGTTTGATCGGTATTTGATCAAAATCTGTCCGACGGGCGAGAGCAGCTCGCCTGGCTGGGATCGCAGCGACGCGCTCAGAAGGTGGTTGCGGGGGCATACGTCGTCTGGCGATATCCAGCAGACCCTGCAGTGCCAGCTTTGCGTCAGCCACAATGCCCAGTTCAGTAGGCACGATTCGACCAATTTGCGACGGCTCGATATCAATGTGGATAAACCGGCGTCCACGCGTGTACACCTCTAATTTCCCTGTATGGCGGTCGGTAAAGCGGCAGCCAACTCCCAGCACCAGGTCTGAATCGAGGAAAAACTGGTTGCCAAAGGGAGAGCCAACCTGGATGCCGATATGTCCCACGTGCAGGGGATGGTTGGCAGGGATGCCGCCAGTTGCCATGTAGGTGGTGATGACCGGTAGAGACAGGTATTCGACAAATTCGCGAAACACCTCAGTGGCTCCGGAGAGTAATACACCTCCGCCCATGATGATAACCGGTTTTTGGGCTGACAGGAGTACATCGAGCGCTTGTTCAAGCTGCGCCGGGTCAGGCGCAGGCATTAATACCGGCAGCGGGGCATGCTGATCGGGAGAATAAGGAATGTCGGCTAATTGAACATCCAGTGGAATGTCGAGCAGCACCGGACCCGGGCGACCTTCTCGGGCGGTTCGGAATGCCAGGCGCATGATCGAGGGCACTTGTGCTGGCTCGGTGATGCACCACGAGGCTTTACAGACAGGTCGGGCGATGGCGGCGATATCGACGCATTGGAAGGCGTCTTTTCCCAATTGGGCGCGAACATTTTGCCCGGTAATCGCAATTAATGGGATCGAGTCAATCTGGGCAGTATATAGCCCGGTGACAAAATTGGTGGCTGCTGGACCTGAAGTGCATATTGCCAGAGCCATGATGTGGCAGGCGCGATAATAGCCGTCGGCGGCGTGAACCGCGCCTTCTTCATGGCGCGCCAGGTAATGTTGAATCAACTTTGATTCGCCCAGGTATTCATACACGGGGTTAATGGCAGCGCCTGGAATGCCAAACGCGGCGCGAATCCCTTCGGATTCCAGTATTTTCACAATGATTTCAGCGACTTTCATCTTCTTCGTCCTCCTGATTGTATGATAAATTATAGGGAAAAATTATTGTGCATACAAGAATAATTATTCTGCATTGCGGAAAAATGGTATAATAGAACGAAGTATTTATAGAATGGAAACTGATTCTTTTCAACCACGTGATGCGACCGTTCAGTCTGTTTTGCGCGCATTTGCCCTTTTTGACGTGCTATCTAATTCTTTGGCACCGCTTTCCGTAACTGAACTTAGCCAGGCGCTTCATTATCAGGTCAGTACTACTTTCAGGCTGCTGCAAACTTTAAAGCGCACTGGATATGTGTTTCAAGATCCACGTACCAACCGCTATTCATTAGGACCAAAAGCGGTTGCCCTCCAGCAGGCAGACACCCAATACGCAGCGCTTCGATTACTGGCGCGCCCCGATTTGGCTCGATTGGTGGAATTAAGTCGGGAGACGGCAAATCTGGTTGTCAAAGGGCAATTCGCTGGCATCTATATCGACCAGGTTACTTCTCTTTATACGGTTGATATGTTCACCCGACCCGGCGCACTGGCGCCTTTTCACTGCACCGGGGTTGGAAAAGTGCTGTTATCTGGAATGGAAGATCAAGCGATAGGACCGTTGCTGGAACTGGTAGGTATGCCCCGCTTTACTCCCTATACTATTACAGACCTCAACCGCTTATGTCAGGAGCTCGAACAAGTACGCCGAAGCGGGATTGCCTATGACATGCAAGAGCGTGAATTGGGTGTAGCCTGTGTGGCTTGCGGAATACGTGGAAAAACCGGTCAGATCACGGCTGCAATCAGTCTTTCGGGTCCGGTTAATCGCGTGAAAGGCAGGTTGGATAAAGAATTTCGCGAATGGATTGTGGAGGCTGCGGAGACAATCTCGATCAACCTGGGTTATCTGGCGCCGGGTAAGCATTAATAGATCTTAAAGAATGGCTGATTGACCCGCTATCTGATTCCCTTTACAATACAGGGGAAATTTATCCGATATTGAGTGTGTGAGGTATGTCATGCAAAAATTCCTCTTTCCTTCTCGGCGCGCTCCAATCTATCAGGATGTGCCTGCTGCTCAGTGGAACGACTGGCGCTGGCAGCTCAGCCACCGATTGAACAGCGCGGAAGATTTTGAAAAGATCTTGACATTAACCGACAGCGAGCGCCGGGCATTAGATAGCCAGGGACTCTTTCGTGTGGATATTACACCATATTTTGCTTCTCTAATCGATCCGAATGACCCGCTCGATCCTGTTCGCAAGCAGGTGATCCCCACTGCGGGCGAAATTGTGCCGTTCACAGGCATGATGGAGGATTCCCTGGCAGAAGACCGTCATTCGCCGGTGCCTGGGTTGGTTCATCGTTACCCAGACCGAGTCTTGATGCTGGTTACCACCCAGTGCGCCTCATATTGCCGCTACTGCACACGCTCGCGGATTGTGGGAGACCCCAATGCTACTTTTTCTAAACAGGAATTTGAATTGCAGCTTGAATATCTTCGGCACACACCTCAGGTACGCGATGTGTTGCTTTCAGGAGGCGACCCGCTGGTGCTGGCGCCGCGCATTTTAGAGGAACTCCTAACCCGCTTGCGCGAAATACCCCATATTGAAATTGTGAGAATCGGGTCACGGGTGCCGGTGTTCATGCCGCAGCGCATTACCCAGGAACTATGCGACATGCTGGGTAAATTCCATCCTTTGTGGATGAATATTCACGTCAATCATCCGAACGAGATCAGTGCAGAACTGGCAGAAGCCTGTGACCGTTTGAGCCGGGCGGGTATCCCATTGGGAAATCAATCCGTGCTGCTGGCAGGGATCAATGACTGCCCGCACATCCAGCGCAAGTTGGTTCAAGACTTGGTGCGCATCCGCGTGCGCCCTTATTATCTTTACCAATGCGATCTGGTGGAAGGCGCCGGGCATTTTAGAACGCCGGTTGCCAAGGGGATTGAAATCATGGAGGCGCTGCGTGGGCATACCACCGGTTTCTCAGTGCCGACGTATGTCGTCGATGCGCCCGGCGGCGGTGGAAAAATTCCTGTGACGCCCAACTACCTGGTCAGTGTGTCAGATCACAAAGTGGTGCTTCGCAATTATGAAGGATACATCACCACCTATGAAGAGCCAATAGATTACCAGGCGCACGATCCGAAAACATGCGCCTTCTGCCAACGCAAGCGGATCGAACCAGGACAGAGCGGCGTGTTTGGTCTGCTGGATGGACAGGATATGTTTATTAAACCGGAAGGGTTTGATACACTGCATAACCGGGGCGGCGGTCAACACCGCCTGCGCGCCGATGAAACGAAATGGAAACCCCTTGGGATAGGTTCTGGCAATGAAGCAGAACACGCGGTAGAGTGAGGAAAGGAGAAAACCATGCATTATCGCAGACTGGGTAAATGGGGATTGAAGGTGAGTGAGATTTCTCTGGGTGCCTGGGTTACCTTTGGCAGCCAGATTGATGAAAAACGAGCCTCGGATCTGATTCATGCCGCGTATGAGCACGGCGTCAATTTCTTTGACAATGCAGATATGTACGCCGAGGGGAACGCCGAGTTGGTGATGGGAAAAGCCATCCGCGACCTTCCTCGTTCAGCGCTGGTCATTTCGAGCAAGGTGTTTTGGCCAACCATGCCTGGACCGAATGGCAGAGGGCTTTCCCGTAAGCATATTATGGAGTCGATTCATGCTTCGTTGAAACGCCTGGACACGGATTATCTTGACCTCTATTTCTGTCACCGTTACGACCCGGATACTCCCCTGGAGGAAGTGGCGCGGGCTATGGATGATCTGGTGCGGCAGGGGAAAGTCTTATATTGGGGCACATCCGAATGGAATGCTGCCCAGGTTGCCCAGGTATTTGGGATTGCGCGTCAATATAACCTGACCTTGCCGGCAGTCGAGCAGCCGCAATACAACCTGTTTCACCGTGAGCGGGTGGAAGAAGAGCTTGCTCCTTTGTGCCGTGAGTGGGGATTAGGTTTGGTTACCTTCAGTCCGCTCTACTTTGGCATCCTTTCGGGTAAGTACAACGCTGGCATCCCGGAAGGAAGCCGCGCAGCGATGCCAGAAATGGGGTGGATCCGTGACCGTATCACGCCGGAACGCCTGGCGATTGTGCGTAAGTTGACTTCGCTGGCGGAAAAGTTAGGACTGACCACCGCTCAACTATCCATTGCGTGGGTGTTACGGCGCAAAGAGGTGTCAAGTGTGATAACGGGAGCCACTCGAGTAGAACAGCTTGATGAAAACCTGGCAGCGGCTGAGGCGGTGGATCGCCTGGATGATACGGTGTTGGATGAAATTGACGTGATCCTTGGAAACAGCGCGGAATAACCAGCCCCTAGCGATCTGGAGTTTTCGATTCGTCTCCCATCTTCAATTGACGGTAGATAATGGCACCCAACGCTGCCAGTATCAAAGAACCCATGAATATGGGTGGTCTGATCCAGGGGTCAATCCTCACGCCTGGTTCTGGCATAGATGGTCGAATAGTAGACGCCGCTGGTGTTCCATCAGAAAGGACATGTTGCGGCTCGCCGACCAGACCGGCGTTTGGCATACCTTCTGTTGGCTGAGGGGTCAGGGTAGGCTGTACCAACGCAGCAGAAGGGGTTGCCTGTGTATTGATCTCGATGGGAAGAGTGGCAGAAGGGACGGGCGTGGCGGCGCTGGTCGCTTTTGGCAAGGGAGTTGGGAGCGCAGCGCCGACGGTGAAGGTTCGTAAACGCCCGCCAGCCGTGGCTTTTTCCACATCCATCTCCCCTGCGCCCAGTTCAGCGCCCAGTTTCACGTGGGTCAGTTCCTCAGGTTTGGTCGAAAAGTAATTCAGGCAGCCATAAGCGTCGATCAGCACAGGGTCGATACCCGCCACCACCTGGTTGAACCGTTTTACTGCTCGCGGGTTGGTTGTATCGGTATCGAACCCGCCGCTTACCCGATTTGATCCTTGCGGCAGTCGGACGCGAATTGCTTCGAGAATTGATAAATGGGCGGAAATTTCAGAAGAGGAATTGAGGTCTGCAATCCCCTGTTCAAGGCGCGTATGCAGATTGCCTGGCTGGCTCAAGAATCCCATCATATGTTTCATCGCCATTGTAAAGCGGGTGACCATATGACATTTTGCAACTGCCAGGTTGATACGTACATCTGCATCCACCGCTGATTTGATGACTTCCACCTTAGGAAAAGCCTTACCCCTGGGCAGATCGATTTCGATCCGGTTCTTTTTGGGTATGCGGTAGCGGTCGAAGAATTGCTTCTCGACATCCAATTTATCCAACGCTTTTCCAATCCCACTCACCCGCAGCGCTTCGGCAGCGCCGGGGTCGATGGAGCAGTGATCCATGATGATGATGTGCCTGGCACCAGCGCTGGCAACCAGGTGAATGAGCGCCACCAACAAATCGGGATCGGTAGAGGATGCTGTAAATGGCGGGTAAGCCCAGGTGGCGTTGGGTTTGATCACCACGACCTGCCCGGGTTTAACAAAACGCTCAATCCCTCCCAGTCCGTCCAGGGCGGTGCGCAAAATATCAGCAGCGGTGTCTGTATTGCTGCCTTTCGCCACTGCAACCGATGGCAGCGGTTGTTCCACGGCTGCAGAGGTCGGCAGGTTGTTAGGAAACAACATTGCGCTGGAGAGCCCGGCGAGCGCGCCAGCAGTGCGCAGCATAAATGCCCTTCTGGTTGTCATGCCCTGTCCTTTTGGTTAATAAACTTGTCAAGTGTATCATATCAGAACATCGATCCAAATTCTATATCTCGACGGGATGATTTTGGGTCTATTGGTTAATGAAAATTCAGAAAAATTTCCTTGCCTCCCACAGAAGAGGATGGTATAATCCTCTTCCGCGCCTGGAAAGGCTGCTATAAAGATTTATCGAAGGATGAGTACGATGAGTGATCTTCTAAAATCGATTGAAGAAAAAGTGCAAGCGAATCCGAATATTCCCCGCCTTCAACCAGGCGATGCGGTCAGCGTACATGTACAGATCAAGGAAGGCAATCGCATGCGCGTTCAGGAGTTCAAAGGGACCGTTTTATACACCCACGGAAACGGTGTCAATTCGACCTTTACCGTCCGCCGGATTGCATCAAACGGTGTTGGCGTAGAGCGCACATTCTTGCTGTTTTCTCCCCGTATCGAAAAAGTGGTGGTCGACCGTCACAACAAAGTACGCCGCGCACGCCTCTACTTTTTGCGTGGACGCACGGGAAAAAGCGCTCGTCTCAAACAGAAGTTTTAACTCAGCTTTTTTGTGATAAGATCAGGGTGCAGTCGGATCTCGGCTGCACCCTTTTTCACTTAGCCTGATCTTTTCGTTGAGGTGACATGTCTGCTCCGATCATCGGTATCACATGCAACCGTTTTCACAATACAGAACAGCAAAATGTACTCAGTTCGTTGGGCGAGGCGTATATTCAATCGGTGCAGCGCGCAGGCGGGGCGCCAGTGCTGCTGCCAGCCAACCTGACTGAAAACGAACTGTCAGTCATCTTCCCTCACCTGGATGGACTGTTGTTAACTGGTGGTGGGGATATAGATCCTGCCCTGTTTAACGGTATACCTCATCCCCGCATCTATGGGATAGAAGCAGGACGCGATTTTTCAGAATTCTGGTTGACCCGTCAGGCTGTGCGGCTGGGTTTGCCATTTTTGGGGATATGCCGGGGAATCCAGGTGATTAATGTGGCGCTGGGTGGCACATTATTTACCCATGTTCCTGACCAACTGCCGGGCGCCTTGCGCCATGACTGCCATCCCGACCACCCGCGGGATTACCTGGCGCATGATGTTCAAGTGCAGCCTGGCAGCCGCTTAGAAAAAATCATCGGTAATGGGAAGGTTATGGTAAACAGTATGCATCATCAGGGCGTCGATCAGACCGCGTCTGTCTTGAGACCCGTTGCCTGGTCTCCGGATGGTTTGATCGAGGCGGTAGAACTGGAAGGACATCCCTTCGGATTGGGTGTCCAATGGCACCCTGAATGCTTGCCAGACCTGCCAAACATGCAAGCGCTGTTTCGTGAATTGGTAGGGGTTGCAAAAAAATAAGCGGGGATGTATCGAATGCAGGGACTTGATGGGGAAACGCCCGTTCCAGTTGGAATATTTGATTCGGGGGTGGGGGGGCTTTCGGTCCTGCGCGCCATACGCCAGCAGATTCCAGCACAGCCTTTGCTGTATTTAGCCGACCAGGCGCATGTTCCCTACGGTCCCCGCCCGCTGGAACAGGTGCGTCTATTTGCCGAAGGGATCACTCGCTTTCTGCTCAATCAAGGTGCCGGGCTGATCGTGGTTGCCTGCAATTCAGCCTCGGCGGCTGCATTGCATTCCTTGCGCAGTACCTTTCCAGAAACGCCTTTTGTGGGAATGGAGCCAGCGGTTAAGCCTGCTGTGGAATTTACCCGCAGCGGCGTGGTAGGGGTGCTGGCTACACCGGCTACTTTTCAGGGTGAATTGTACGCATCCGTGGTGGAACGGTTCGGGCGCAATGTCGAACTCCTGCAAGATACCTGCCCTGGTCTGGTGGCTGAGATTGAAGAAGGGCGGTTGGAAGGGGGGGTAACTCGCCAGATACTGGAACTCGCGCTGCGCCCCATGCTGGCTCGCAAGATCGACACGGTGGTGTTGGGTTGCACCCATTATCCATTTGTTATCCCGGAGATTCAACGAATTGTAGGGTCGGCAGTGCGGGTAATAGACCCGGCGCCAGCGGTGGCTCGCCAGGCAGAGCGATTATTGAAGGAGGCTCATTGGCTGGCTCAAGGTGATTTTCCCGCTGCGATTCGTTTTCTTACCACTGGTCAGGCAGTGCAGCTTGAGCAGCACTTGCCCCGCTTGTTGGGGATCCAGTCATCGGTTGAAATGGTCCGTTGGAATAATCTCCAAATCGAAAAATAACCTTGTTCAGCCGCGTGGGAAATTGAAATCTGATGGATCGATCTGGTATACTAATAAAACAGCCAAATGCTGGGTGAACTCAACGCCGCATGAAGGAGAGATAGGAACCATGCCCGGAATTGAAATTGATTTAGATCCTGTCCAATATATCTTAACTGACGCTATCGGTCAGCCTGGGCAGCGTGTTTTTTATATCCAGGGGAAGAAAGATGATCAGGTTATTACGTTGATTGTTGAAAAAATCCAGGTACAGACTCTGGCAGCGGGCGTTGAGGAATTTCTTAATGAAATTAACAAACGTTACCCCAATTTGAGCCCCGCCAGCGGCGACTATAAAGAAGAAGATATGCGTATCGTTCCCCCGGTAGAGCCGCTTTTCCGCGTGGGAGAGTTGGGTCTGGCGTATGACTCGACGCGGGATATGATGGTGTTGGTCGCGCGCGAAATCGTTACGGGTGAAATGCAAAACGAGGAAGCGAATGTGGTGCGATTCTGGTGTACCCGCTCGCAAATGCTGGCAATGTCACGGTGGGGAGCAGAAATTGTCAGCCGTGGCAGGCAAATATGCCCCTTGTGCGGTGAACCCATAGATCCCGCAGGTCATTTTTGTCCCAAGCGCAATGGGCATAAACATTAAGTGCGGATAATACTGGTTTTGGGAAAAGAATTTCTTTGCCTGACCTTTTACGCAATGCTCCAATTGATGAATTATTAGAGAAGGGGGAAGTTGAGCTGTGTGGTCAGCTTGTGAATGGGTCGAATTATACCTTTTTGGCGCGGGTGACGAACCAGGAACAAGAGGTCATAGCGGTTTATAAACCTACGCGGGGTGAGCAGCCTTTGTATGATTTTGCCCCTGGCACCCTGGCTCGCCGTGAAGCTGCTGCCTATATACTCAGCCGCGCTTTGGAATGGGATCTTGTTCCGCCAACGGTATTCCGGCGAAAGCTGCCTCTGGGTGCGGGGTCGCTTCAGCTTTTTATCCGTCATAATCCTTCTTATCATTATTTCAACTTCTCTGCGCCAGACCGTCAGCGGTTAAGACCGGTAGTATTGTTCGATCTGATTGCCAATAATGCCGATCGTAAAGGCGGGCATCTAATCATCGATCGAGACAATCACCTTTGGTTGATCGATCATGGCTTGTGTTTTCACGTCGAGGATAAGCTTCGCACGGTCATTTGGGATTTTGCTGGCGAAGAAATCCCCCTTGACCTTTTAGACAGTTTACGGAGGCTGCTGCCCAAGCTCTCAGAAAATGGGACGTTAAGCAGCCAGCTTGGTTCTCTGTTGCGACCAGCCGAAATCGCTGCGATTGCTGTCCGTACACGGCGGCTGCTTGAAACGGGTTGTTTTCCCCTCCAGCCTGTTACTCGGCGCTCCTACCCCTGGCCATTGGTGCGTTGATTGATATTTACCAGGAGTTATGGTTTTCTCAATAGAAATACCTGCCAGAGTGCAGCGGCGCAGATATTTTAAATCCCCTGTGTTTACGAAGCCCTGGCGCGCCGAAAAAATTGCCGTGAAACTGCCAATAGGAAGAACCGGTTAGCCTGTTGGGTCACATCGTCCTGTTCACCGCCTGAGCAATTGGCGCAAGGGATTTCATCATCAATGCGAAGCGCGCTGGTTTGAGCGATTGGGCGCCATCGGATAGGGCTTCTTCGGGGTGGGGATGCACCTCAACGATTAAACCATCCGCGCCAGCGGCAATCCCCGCCCGGCACACTGGTTCTACCAGGTCCCATTTTCCTGTACCGTGCGAGGGGTCAATAATGACAGGCAGGTGGCTGAGCTGCTTAAGCAGGGGCACTGCGCTGATATCCAGCGTGTTGCGAGTGGCGGTCTCGAATGTGCGAATGCCTCGCTCGCATAAGATAACCCGTTCGTTGCCGGATGCCAGCAAATATTCGGAAGCCATTAACAATTCTTCGATAGTCGACATCATGCCGCGCTTGAGCAAAACCGGCTTTTGCGATTCTCCGACTGCCTGCAGCAGCGGAAAATTGGTCATGTTGCGCGCGCCAATCTGCAAAATATCGGCGTATTCGGCAACGACTCGCACCAGGTTCACATCGGTAACTTCGGTGGTTACGGGCAGACCCGTTTGTTCGCGCGCCTCTGCCAGGTATTCCAGCGCTTTTACGCCCAAACCCTGAAAACTGTAGGGCGATGTGCGCGGCTTATATGCGCCTCCGCGCAGAATATGTGCGCCGGCTTCTTTTACCGCATGGGCTGTTTCGAGTAATTGCTCGCGGTTCTCCACCGCGCATGGACCAGCCATGATGACTATTGCTTTACTGCCAATATCAAATCCATCTACGGAAAAGACGGTGTCTTCTGGGTGGAACTCGCGGCTGGCGAGCTTGTAAGGTGCGCGGATGCGAACCGCTTTTTCCACACCATCCATGCGCTCGATCTGGCTGATTTCAAGCTTCCGCACATCGCCAATCACAGCGACAATGCTGGTTTCTTCCCCAAGGGTGACGCGGGTTTTGCATCCAAATTGTTCGATGCGGCGTATCACGGCTTCGCGCTGCTCAGGGGTGGATCCATATTTCATCGAGATAATCATAGGTTAATCCTCCAGTAAAAAAATAAAAAAACGTGGAGCGGGCTGCTCCACGTTTTGTTTCACCCAATTGATTGACTTTACAGGTTCAATTTCCTTTGTGAAACCGGAAGCAGCCCATGAAATGGGATCTTAAAAAAGAAGGTGAAGAGGAAATAATTCTGCATTCCGGTCTGTCTGGTAAAGGCTTGTCCCCATATTAATCATGTCTGTTCATTCTGTCAAGGAAATTTCCTGCGTTTTTACCAGCGGTTTTACCGGTCAAGGGTATAATCCATGTTTATTCAAATGTTAACACGCGGGAGATAATTTTGTGTTGTATTCTCTGATTTTCATTGGATTTGGAAGCGTGGGGCGCGCTCTGGCAAGAATCCTCTTGCGCAAACAATCTGTCCTGGCATCTCAGCATGGTGTTGAATTTATCGTGACTGGCATTGTAACCAATCGGCATGGAAGAGCAATCAATCCTGCTGGAATTGACCTGGAAAGCGCCCTGGCGCAAGTGGAGAAGGGTCTATCGCTTGGAGGTCTTTCGGCGGTACCTGCTCCCAGCGATACGCTGGAATTGATCCGTGCCTGTCCGGGGGATGTGTTATTTGAAAATATCCCGACCAACCACCAAACTGGTCAACCCGCCATAGACTATTTGCGCACTGCGCTTGAATGCGGGATGCACGCTATCACGGCGAACAAGGGACCGGTGGTGCATGGATGGCGTGAATTAAGCGCCCTGGCGCAGCAGAAAGGGAAGCGATTTCTCTTTGAATCGAGCGTGATGGATGGTGCGCCAATTTTTTCGCTTTTCCGCAACGCTTTACCCGCTATCGACCTGCGAGGTTTCAGCGGTATCTTAAACTCCACAACGAACCTGATCCTTGATCACCTCGCAGAAGGGGAAACACTGGAAGAGGCAGTGCGTTACTGCCAGGCGGTTGGCATCGCTGAAACCGATCCGAGCGCTGATGTGGATGGCTGGGACGCGGCGATCAAGGTGGCAGCGCTGGTCAATGTATTGATGGGAATTCCTTTACATCCTGAAGATGTTGAACGTACCGGCATCCGCCAGATCACGGTTGAGAAAATTACTGAAGCGCGAGAGGCTGGTGAACGCTGGAAACTGGTGTGTAGTGCGCGGCGCAGCCAGGACGGCGTCGTTGCCAGGGTTGCTCCGCAGCGGCTTGGTCCGGATTCTCCGTTTTTCAGCATCAGCGGCACAAGTTCTTATATTCAGTTTGAGAGCGATGTTTTACCGGGTCTGGGCATTGTTGAGAGCAATCCCACTCCTGAGACCACTGCCTATGGGCTGCTGGCAGATTTGATACACGCGGTTCGCGGAAGCTGAAATGAGTGTAATACCAAGATCCTTTTCCACTTTGATTTATATTGCCTTAGGCACCAACCTGGGAGACCGCCTGGCGAATCTTCAGACTGCCATTGCAGCGTTTTCACCCGAAATTGAAGTGCTTCGAACTTCGCCGATCTATGAGACAGCGCCCTGGGGGTTTTTGGATCAGCCTGCTTTTCTCAATCAGGTGGTTGAGGTGCGCACTCGCCTCTCCCCTCCTGGCTTGTTGGCGCGGTTGAAAGGGATCGAACAACAAATGGGGCGAATGCCGACCTTTCCCAATGGTCCGCGATTAATCGATCTCGATATTTTGTTTTATGGCGATCTGGTGATCGATACTCCGCCGCTGCAGATTCCACATCCGCGCATGGCGGATCGCGCGTTTGTGCTGGCGCCATTAGCGGATATTGCGCCTGACCTGGTGCATCCCATCTTAAAGATATCCATTCGAGATATGCTCAATCAGGTTGATCAATCCGGGATTAAAGTAATTCATCCGCCGCATCTCAGCGGCTTGACTTTTGGCGCTCGCACATTTATTATGGGGGTGATTAACGTCACTCCTGATAGCTTTTCGGGAGATGGTTTATTTCATTCGCCAGACCTGATACAAACTGCGCTTCAGCAGGCGCGTGAATTTATAAAGGCGGGTGCCGATGTGATCGATATTGGCGGAGAGAGCACCCGTCCAGGTAATCAACCAGTGTCTGCCCAGCAAGAAATGGAACGGGTCTTGCCAGTGATTGAGGCAATTGCCGAAGAGATCGATGCGCCAATTTCAATTGATACATATAAAGCCAGTGTAGCCGAAGCAGCGCTTCGCGCTGGAGCGAAATGGATCAATGATGTATGGGGGTTACGCGCTGATTCACGAATGGCGTCTGTTGCAGCCCGCTACCGGGCGCCGTTGATTGTGATGCACAACCGCAGCAACCCGGCTGATGTTGAGCTGCGCGAGCGGTTAGGCGGGCGATATACTGGCTCAACCTATACCGACTTGTTGGGAGATATCAGGGCGGAATTGCGTGAATCAGTCGCCCTGGCTCGCGCGGCAGGTGTTCCGGATACAGCCATAATCCTTGATCCAGGTATCGGTTTTGGAAAGACGGTTGAGCAAAACCTGGAACTGATTGACCGCCTTGATGAAATTTGCGTTCTGGGGTACCCGGTTTTGTTAGGACCTTCCCGCAAATCGTTCATTGGATACACCCTTAACCTGCCTCCTGACCAGCGTGTTGAAGGCACCGCCGCAGCCGTTGCAGTAGGGATTGTGCGGGGCGCTGACATTATCAGGGTGCATGATGTTGCAGTAATGGCGCGGGTGGCGCGGATGACCGATGCAATTGTCCGGAGAAAAAGATAGTACAATAACGATATGAACTCTTAAATCAACTATTCGATCCTGGGAGGTTATACAGTGAGTGAAAATACTGCTTATGATGTGATTGTAATCGGAGCGGGACCCGGCGGATATGTTTGCGCTATTCGCGCGGCTCAACTGGGGTTGAAAACTGCTATCGTGGATAAACAATGGTTGGGCGGTGTGTGCCTGAATGTGGGGTGCATTCCTTCCAAAGCGCTGTTAAAGAATGCAGAAGTAGCGCACACCCTGCGCGAGCGGGGCAAAGAGTTCGGCTTTTCTTTTGAGAATTTGAACCTCGATTACAGCGCCGCGGTCAAGCGCAGCCGACAGGTATCTGACCGCCTGACGCGAGGGGTTGCGTTCTTGATGAAAAAAAACAATATCACTGTCCACATGGGCTCAGCATATCTCACCGCCCGCGATACGGTTCGGGTCACCGCAAGTGATGGCAAGATTGAGGAGTTGAAAGCGAAAAATATTGTTCTTGCGACAGGCGCTTTCTCAAGCGTTATTCCAGGGGTTAACATCGATGGTGAAAAGGTTTTAACCTATACGGAAGCAATTTTGCAGACTCGTCTGCCCGAATCGGTGGTTATCATCGGCGCGGGCGCGATTGGGGTGGAATTTGCCACGATTTGGAACGCCTACGGCACAAAAGTGACCATTGTGGAGATGCTGCCGCGCGTAGTGCCTTTGGAGGATGAAGAAGTCAGCGCAGAACTGGCGCGGGCATTTGCCAAACGGAAGATCCAGGTGCTTACCGGGCATAAAGTCCAGGCGGTGACCACGACCGAAAAAGGTGTGGTGGTTAAGGTGGCAGCGGAAGGTGTAGAAAAAACCCTCGAAGCGGACCAGGCGTTGATCGCGATTGGGTTTAAACCCAATTCGAAAAATCTTGGACTGGAAGAAGTTGGAGTCCAGTTGAATGAACGTGGTTTCGTCCAGATTGATGAGCGGATGGCGACCACTGTGCCGGGGATCTGGGCAGTGGGGGATGTGACCGGGCAATTGCTGCTGGCGCACGCTGCTTCCACCCAAGGAATTGTGTGTGCTGAGAATATCGCCGGGCAGAAATCGGTCGCTCTTGATTATCGTATGATGCCTCGGGCGACTTACTGCCAGCCCCAGGTCGCATCCTTTGGCTTGACGGAGGCGCAAGCTAAAGAAGCTGGTTACGAAGTGAAAGTTGGGCGTTTTGCGTTTCAGCCTAACGGCAAGGCGCTGGGGTTGGGGGATTATGCCGGATTTGTAAAAATCATTACAGACGCAAAGTACGGCGAAATATTAGGCGCTCACATGATTGGTCCTGATGTTTCTGAATTGCTGCCAGAGTTAACCCTGGCGCAAAGCGCGGAATTGACCGCGGCGGAAATAGCGCGCAATGTCCACGCCCATCCGACATTAAGCGAAGTAATCCTCGAAGCCGCGCATAGTGTAGAGGGACACCCCATTCATTCGTGAGATAAAAGGGGTGAAGATTAACTCTTTATCAGCATCCTGAATGCAGCCTTAAATGCAACGCCACCGGTGGATGATCCAGATCCATCGGTGGCGTTCGCCAAAGGAGGAGATAGAGATGGGCATCCTCATACCCAGTCCAACTATACCGGTTTCTATTATTTTTGCAAATTGAATAATGTCATACCTGGTTGGTGACTTTGATCTTCAGTTGTCTGACAATCGAAATGGCGTCTTGCTCAGCGAGACATGACCGGAATGGGAAGCTGGCATTCAACTTGCAACATTGTAGGGAATACCAGAAGATTAGCGGGTCTTCCGCGCTTGACGCGTTGAGATGGTTATGCTACTATCATCTTAATTTATATATACGAAACTGTGAAAATTGGATATCTGACCTTGAATATTCCGCCAGGAACGGATCAGGATCCGACCAGAAGGAGAGAATTCAGATGAGAAAAAATATTTTCCTGTTGATGGCACTTGCAGTATGCCTGGCGCTCATTCTTGGCGCCTGTACTCGTTCAGCAGCGGGTCCAGCCACGGCTGTACCGAACCCTACGGCTGAAGCCCCCTTCCCGGTGAGCACGAAAGTTACCAATTTTGCCACGCAGACCGCCATGGCTGCAGCGCCAAAAGGACCAACCGCGCCCGCGGCGACAGCTCCGCCGCCGCAAGCCACCCAGCCTGCGCCGGTTGTCGCCACGGCAACCAGCCAGCCAGCGGCTCCGGTTGTGATCCCTACCGCGACCTCGGTTCCTCAACAACCGCAATCAAAGCCGAAAGAGGAGCCCGTTTCAATTCCAACCCTCACTCGACCCAGCACCTATACCCTGCAGCGCGGCGAGTTCCCCTTCTGCATTGCCCGCCGTTTTGATGTCGATGCCAACACGTTGTTGTCGATCAATGGCTTGGGGGTTGCTTCGCGACCCGCTACGGGCACTGTCTTGAAAATTCCTCAGAGTGGAAGTTGGAATCCTGTCCATGGTTCACGCGCCCTGCGTGGTCACCCGGATACGTATGTGGTTCAGAGCGGCGACTCGATTTATTCAATTGCCTGTTTGTATGGTGATGTGTCTCCTGAGGGCATCCTGGCAGCCAATCGCCTCAGCGGTGCAGGTGACCTTCGGGTTGGCATGACTCTTCAAATCCCATAAACCAGACGCGCAAGAAAAAATATTAAAAAACCAGCCGATTCGGCTGGTTTTTTAATGTCATCCTTTGTGGCTTCGCCATCCTTTTCGAGGGAAGATTCCCCAAACCTTAATTGAGATTACTCCCACTGGGCAAGAAGCCTTTCAACGCTATCGGAAGCAGCTGGAAGGAATTGTCAACACACTGGCAAAGGAAAATAAGAATGATGAATTATACAGCCCTATACCTTCAAACCGAATTTCGACAATATCTATCCGGATATTTACCGATTCACTGAGAATTGGATTTTCTCCGATTCACCTTCGTTGCCTGCCAGATCGTAGGCTTTTACAATTAATGTATGCATACCGGGTTCAGCTTCCCAGGCATAAGTATAAGGAGGTTGTGTCCGTTCGCTGAGTTGTTTATCGTTTAAATACCACACCACGCGTTGTATCCCGAATGAATCGGACACTTCGGCGCGTAAAACCATTGTGCTGTTGTTTGTTATGGTGACGTTTTGTCCGGCAGATGGAGAAAGGATCCGTACGTTAGGCGCTGTATTATCGACTGTAACCTGCGAAATAGCCGTCTCAACGGTTTGATCCTGGCGTACCACCACCAAACGAATGGCAAATAATCCTTCTTTCCCCTGGGTGTCCCACTCCCCCAGGATGCCTTGAGCAACGGGTGTGCGCACTTCATTTTCAATTTGCGTCCAGGTTTGGGGGTTCAATCCCTGCCCGACCTGCAGCCGGTAGAATGCAAAATCTTTTCCGGATGCGCTGCCTCGCAGGGTGATTTTCCCTCGAACCGCTGAGAACAAGGGCGGAGAAGTCAGGTTCACATTAGGGTTTTCAAGCGGCGTCTGGAGGATATCGTAGGTTTCGGGCGGCAGCGGAATTCCGGCTGATTTTGCCCATTCGCGAGCCTGAGGCGGGATTTGCATAAATACCTTTTCCTGCACCAGAGCGGGAGGAGTAAACACGGTAGCGAGTTTGCCAGTTTCACGATTAACTTGATAGATGCGGTAAAGGGTATCGGGGCTGGTTGGCTCGCTGCCGCTTAAGAATATCTCACTGACAATATTGGGGCAGGCTGATCCAGGCAGCAGACCGGATGGATCGCATACATCGAGCGTTGTTATACCTGTTGGCGCCTGCCAACCCAAACTGGGGGTATTGCGGTGAAGGTTTTGCATGATGGCGTGCCATAGACCGGCTGCTGCCTTGGGAGGGACTTCTGTGTTTTTCCGATTAACTTCCCCTGCACCCAGCCAAAAAGCGACGGAATAAGATGGGGTAAAACCAGCAGCCCAATACTCACCTGGGTTTGAGGTTTTCCCCAATTTCGCGCCAGCAGGTCGTCCGATCTCCAATGGGTTGGGATACCCCAGGCTTGACCAGCGCGCCGCTTCATCACTCAAAACATGTTGAGTCAGATACGATAACCCTTCGCTCAAGATGATTTGCGCTTCAGAAGAACGATGAAGGTAAAGGATTTGCCCATCATCGTCTTCCACTTTTAGAATCAATACTGCCTCTAAAGCGCCACCCGGTTGAATCCGTGCGCCAAAGAGGCGACCCTGAGCGGCAAAAACGCTGTAGGCGCGCGCAATTTCGAGAGGACTAACCTGGATGCCCTCAAATAATAATTCTGGATCGGTCAGTGATGCGTTCCAGCGGATGCCAAACGTCTCAGCCATCCGCCAGGCGCTGGATGCGCCAATTTGATTCAATACCTGGGTTATAGGCGCCAGTTTATCGGCTGCCAGGGCAGTTCGTAAACGCATGGGTCCAAGGTGGCGGGTGTCAGCGGGAAAATACTTTTTTAAATCGGCGGGGATACTCTCTGGGATGTCCCACACCAGGCTGGAGGGGGTGTATCCCCGCGCGAAGGCTGCCGTGGCAATGAAGGGCGTCAATAAAGTGCCAGGGTTGTAGCGCCCAATTTTTTGTGTTGGTCCATTCAGGCTGGTTTCTCCCGAGAAAGCCAGAACTTCTCCGGTTTTAACATCCACAACCACGCCGTTAGCGGATAGATCGGGCGGCAAGGAGGATTCAATGGGCGGCAGCGAAGGAAGCAAGCGGGCTGCCGGGCAGCGAGTTAAGGTCTCAGCCGCGGATTTTCCCTGTAATACTTCCAACTGGGTGTTCACAAGGCAATCGAGTTGTGCCTGCACCGCATGATCGAGGGAGGTCGTCACAATTAATCCGCCCCGCTCGATCCTCTCCCGGCTGAAATGGCGGTATAACTGGTCAGTTGCCAGTTGGAAAAATGCTGGAAGGGGGGGATCGTTTGGCAGATTTTTTTCCTGCAAGGTCAGTCTGGCGCCTCGCGCTCGTTGATAATCATTGTCTGTAATCACCCGCCGCTTGAACAATAGATCAAGTGTCTCTTGCTGGCGTTCCAGGGCAGCCTTGGGAGCATCCAGCGGGTTGAGGGCAGGGGCTTGCAGAACTGCGGCTAAAAGGGCAGCTTCAGCGTGATTAAGCTTGCTGGCAGATTTACCCAAATACAGGCGGGAAGCTGTGTCAGCGCCATAAGCCAGCCTGCCAAAATAAGCCGAATTAAGAAACCACTCGAGCGCCTGTTCGCGCCCATAGGCGGCGATGAGCTGGGCAGACAGAAGACGCATCCGGATTGCCCGGCGTGGGGAATTTGGCTCGTGATTTAACAGCAGGTCGCTGACCAGTTTTTCACTAATTGTCAGCGGCTGAGGGTGCAGGATGGAGCGCAGATTGATCCCTGGACTTTGCCAGAATTCGGGTTCGATCACCCCAACGATTGCCTGGATCAATTCGGGTGCGAATAGTTCACCCCGCTTTGAGTCGAGCGTCAAGAATCGACGGGGAATGCCCGGGTTTTCTAACGTATAAAGCAGCCGATCACCGCTGCGATCATAAAAGCGGGTTGGATGGAGATAAGCGCCATTGACTGGATCCAGCAGGGCGGGGAGCAGTGATAAAGAAGGTAAATCACGCGTCAGGTCAACATAGATCCAGCCGAATATCAGGATTGCCAGAGAGACCAGAGAAAGGACAAATCCCAATAATCCCAAACCAATATTGCGCAATCCCAGCGGGCGCTGGATTAAACGCCGGGCGCTATTCACTTTTCGACTGCGCCGGATTTTGAGAATGCTGTAAAGGTGGGCGATTTGCACGAAATGGGCGAAACCTCCGGGTGACGCCTGCCATCAGGGGGCGGGCGTAAGGGTAAGATCCTTTGAAAATTCGGTGAGCGTTGGTGTTGGGGTCAGCGCAGGGGTAGAAGAAGATTCCAGGCGGGTAGGAGTGACCGCTGAAGTGGTTCTGACCGGCAGGGGAGTGGGTGAAGAGAGCGACTGCACCCGATTACGGGCTTCTTCGCCCCATTCACGGGGGTAGCTGGAGGCTGATAATCCCAGCAGCAATTTCCAATCCCGCAGAGCAGTTTCCGGTTGGTTGATTTTTTCTAATGAGCGCGCCCGCCAATAATATAATGCGGCTTTCTCTGTCTCGCTTTTTGCTGCCGGGACACAGCGCTCGATCTGTAAATAGGCATCTCCTGGATAGTTCAGCATGAAGTAAGCCTGTCCCAACCCGATGCAGGCGTTAAAGCTTTCATCTTTGAGGCGAATCGCGCTGGTAAAATCATTCAGCGCTTTCTGACCTTCTTTGCGGTTCAGGTAGATGATTCCGCGTTGGGTGTAAGCTTCGGCAAAATTGCGGTTAATGCGCAAGATTTTTTCGAGCGTATCCAACGCCGCTTCTTCTTCCTGAGTGGCGGCATATCCACGCGCCAGCCAGACCAGCGCCTCGAAATCCTCTGGGACATAGGTCAGGTATGTATTAAGCGGCGCCAGAGATTCCGTGAACTCTCCCGCTGCTTGCAGGCACCTGCCTAGTAGACGATACGCGGGGAGCAATGTTTGGTCGAGCTGATTTGCCTGACGGGCGTTATCGAGCGCTTCGCGGGTGCGACCAGTCAACAGATAAGCCTGTCCGCGGTACAGGTAGAGCAGCGGGGAATCGAACGCCAGTTTTTCAGCGCCATCGAGAGCTTTGAGTGCTGCTGCGGGATCATTGCGCGACAAGCGGGCGTTTGCCAGTTCAAGATATGCTTCAGCGTATTTGGGATCTCGTTCTATGGCAGTTTCGAGATCGCGGATCACTTCGTCCACCACTTTACCCTGGCGCGCCCACACACTTCGTGCCCGGCTTAGATATGCTGGCGCAAAGCGGTTATTGAGAGAAATTGCCTGATTGGCGAACTGCTGCGCCTGGGCAAATTCTCCCTGGAAGCGGTTTGCCTCTGCCAGATAGAACAAAACATCTACGGCGTTTGGCTCGGTTGTGGCGACCTGGCTCATGTAGGTGATTACACCTTTCCAATCACCGCGTTGATATGCCCGCATCCCAATCGAATACGCTTCATTGCGGCTGTGAGGTGTGTTGACATATAAAGGCGTTGGCGTATACGTTGCCTTCAGCAGCATCCACAAAGGAGTGGGACCCACAAAAGTGGGGGTGGCGGATCGCACCACCGGCGATACAGTTGGCAGGTAGGTTGAGCTTGGTGCCAGCGTCAGCGGAAGGATCGGTCCATAACTGGCGGGTTTTTTCTCCTGACCCCATCTCAATCCAAAGATGCCAACTGCCAGCAGCGCCACCAATAAGATAGCCCCGCCGCCGAACAGCGCTGCCCGCATTAGAATTCTGGCGGAGGCGGGAAGTTTTTCCTTCGCCGTCTGAGCCGCCAATCCTTGTATCTGGATATTCCGTTTCTGAAGATCAAAAGGCAGCGCAAGGGATGGGTCTGGCGGCAATAATCCATGCATGATCATCCCCCAGCGCACCGCGCGGTTTTCGGGGTTTAATTTATATGCTTCGTTCAGGCAATACGCGCGTTCGCGCTGCGAATCAACCACCGCGCTCATCCACAGCCAGTAATCCGGATTGCGTTGATCCGTCTTGAGCAGGCGTGTCAGCAGATCACGGGCGCGGCTGCGCTGCCCGGCTTCAACAGCCGACTTGACCTCTTCGAACATGACCTGTTCAGGTCTGGGAGCAGATTGAACGCGTTGATTCATGTTAACCTGGTGTTTAGTCTAGCATAGGCTGCTTTTTCCAGCAAGCAGGAGTGCCAGATCAGGCGCCAGCAATGGTGATAGGAGGATAAGTGCGGGGATTTGCTGTGATGCGAAGGCGCCTGTGCGTTGTGGTCTTCGTCGATTTAATTATAATCAGAGCCTGGCGAATGGGATTTACATTTTCCTTACAACGTATCGCTCGGTTTCCGCAGGTATAATATTCGCATGATACGCAGATTGCGCTCCAACCTGCATTTTGGTTTGCTTTTGATTCTCATCGCGAGTTGTTCTCCCCACGTGTTGACCGCTTTACCCCCCAGCCCGGCAGCCACTCGACCTGGCGCTTTGACCTTCTACCGTACTCTTACCCCCTCTGCTTCTCCAACGCTTACACCGACGGTTCGTTCATCACCCACTCCGCTGCCATCTCCTACCTCTACACCGCGCATTCATCGGGTGGCAAAGGGCGAAGACCTGATTACGATTGCCTTGCGATACCGGGTCAGCCTGGATGCGCTGCTGGCAGCAAACCCAGGAGTTAACCCGCGGGCAATGAGCATAGGGCTCGAATTAAAAATTCCCGCGCCTACCGCGCCGCCGCCCGGCAGCCCGGCTGGCGCTCAAGCCGGCACATCGCTTCCACCCACGCCCACTCCAGCCCCGCTTGAGGCTGGCAGCGTGGTTTGTTACCCTTTACCCGAACGTGGCTTGTTGTGTCTGATGCCGGTGCGCAATAATAACACATATCCGCTTGAAAATATCACCGCAGCGGTGCGCCTGGCGGATCAAAGTGGTGGAGATTTGCGCCAGAGAACTGCTTTTTTGCCGCTCAACCTGCTGCTGCCGGGCTCTGAGCTGGCATTGACAGCGGTGTTTGAGCCGCCAGTGCCATCACGCTGGCATATCAGCGGCGAACTGCTTACCGCTTACCCATTGCTGCAATTGGGAGACCGCTATCTGAAAGCGCGGTCTCAAATCGATATGTTCATTCCTGCTGCGGATGGGTTTTCTGCCGAGGTGCGTGGTTCTGTGCAGATGGAGGATGAAGGCAAAACAGCCCGCCAGGTGTGGGTGGTGGTGTCTGCCTATGATCGGATGGGATCGCTGGTCGGCTACCAGCGCTGGGAAAGCCCTCAGCCGCTGCCCTTTGGTCAGAAGCTGGCTTTTATCACCCAGGTTTTCAGCCTGGCAGGTAAAATTGCCCGGGTTGAAAGCGTGGCGGAGGCGAGACCTTGAACAAGACATACCTGGATGTGATATACTTGCTCCCATCTATTTTGGCTGATGCAGGGGATTTCCTTGCGATTCCCAATTTTTAACCAACGAAAACCGATTCGATTGCCACATGGCAGTACTGTTGTGGTGTTGTTTGTTCTTTGCGCGGTAGTTTATGCATGGCGCGGATTGCGATTGGGATTTTTCTGGGACGACTTGCCGTATATGTGGTTTTTCCATGGCTTGGGCGCACAGGGGATGGGCGCAGTATTTGGCAGCGACCGTCCTTTTCTCGGCTTAACCTATCAACTGACAACCTCGCTGTTTGGCGTAAATCCCGCTGCCTGGCAGACCTTTGCCGTTCTCGTGCGTTTTTTATGCGCTGCGAGCCTGTGGTGGCTACTGGTTGAACTGTGGTTAAAACGAAAAATGTTGGCGGCGATCACTGCTCTGATCTTTTCCGTTTACCCAGGCTTCAGTCAGCAATGGATCTCGGTGATTTACGGACATGCCTTCTTGATCTTTACGGTCTTTTTTACCTCACTGGCTTTGATGGTGCGCGCTGCCCGCTCTGGCTGGCTGGCGCAGACAAGCGGGCGGGTGTTCACTGTCCTTAGTGTGCTGTGCGCTGCCTATGCCATGTTTTCTACCGAATACTTTGTGGGCTTAGAAGCACTGCGACCGATTTTGCTCTGGATGATCCTGTTTGGAAGGGACGCCCAAATACCAGAGGTTGCGCAAAATGCCAGAGGAATCTCTGCGAGTTTTGCCGGGTTTGTTCGTCGCTTAAGGCGATGCTGTAAAGATTTATTGCTTGCCTGGTCGCCTTACCTGCTATTGATGGGGGGGTTCATGATCTGGCGGTTATTGTTGCACCGCTTTCCTGGGCGCGACCTGCTGGGAAACCAGGAGACGGCATTATCTCCGCAGGCTTTGCCCGCCACATTGACCACCATATTTTTTGACCTGGTGGATACGGTTTTGACTGCCTGGCGTTTTCCTTTGCAGTTCGACTTGCTCTTTGCTGAAAATTCTCTGGAAGGTCTGCGCTACATGGGGCTGTTGGCGTTGATCGGTGTATCGGTGGGAATTTTTTTGACCTGGTTGAAAGCAGAATCTGCTGACAAAGATTTGGCTGCCACTCCACACGAAGCGCACCAGGCGCTATGGCTGGGCGGTCTGGCGCTCCTGGCAGGCGGCGCTCCCTTTTGGGCTGCATCGTTATCGGTGCGCATGGGGTTTCCCTGGGATCGTTACACCCTGCCGCTCTCAGCCGGGGTGGCGCTTTGCCTGGCTGGTTTGATCGATCTGACGTTGCGAACCAAAACATCCAAAGCCTGGCTGGCGGCTGCTTTGGTAGCGCTCGCCGGGGCATACCAGGCAAACCTGGCTTTGCAGTATAAGCAGGAATGGACGAACCTGACTGCTTTTGCCTGGCAGCTTACCTGGCGCGCTCCTGGTTTACAGCCGGGAACGCTTTTGCTGATGGAAAAACCGGGTTTTGCTTATCAAGAGGATGATTCGCTAACGGCGCTTGTAAACTGGGTCTATGCACCACAATGGACTGGCGGGCAGATGCCGTACATGGTTTTTAGCATATCTGAACGACTGAATCGGTATTTGCCAGGTTTACAACCCGGTATGGATGTCTCGAAGGCTTTTCGGGCAGCCTATTTTGAGGGCAATACATCTCAAGTTTTGGTGTTTCACTATGCTCCGCCAGGTTGTCTGCATATATTTGATCCGCAGTTTGAGGGCTGGCAGGGAGATTATCCAGACCTGTTGCTGCGGGCAATTCCACTCTCGAATTTGGGGGTAATTGAGCGCCAGCCAGTCAGTCAGGCAGTCCCGCCTCTGGCTGTATTTGGCGAAGAACCCCGGCGCCGCTGGTGTTTTTATTTTCAACAGGCAGACCTTGCCCGCCAATTTAACGATTGGGATAAAATAGTGCAGTTGGGTAAAGACGCATTTCGCCAGGGCTACTATCCTGCGGCTGCGAATGAGTTCTTTGTGTTTATTGAGGGATACAGCCGCCTGCAGTATTGGGATGACGCTTATCAGATCACCCAAAAGGCGTATCAACAAGAGGCAGCGCTGCGCCCCGCATTATGCGCTTTGTGGTGGAGGGTTGTTCAGGATATGCCCCTCGATCCTGCGCTGGAACGAAACCTGGCGAGATTAAAGGTTGAGCCGGGGTGCGCTTTACCGTGAAAGGTGATAATGGGTAAACAGGCAAATTCTCTCTCGGTGGTTATCCCGGTATATCGCGGCGCAGACACCCTGCCCGAGTTGTTGCGCCGCCTGGCGCAAGTTCTGCCCGCTCTGGCGGAAACCTTTGAGGTGGTTTTGGTGAACGACGCCAGCCCGGATGACAGCTGGCAGGTGATTTTAGGCCTGTGCCGGGTCTATCCCTGGCTGAAGGGAATTAATTTGATGCGCAATTATGGGCAGCATAATGCCACTTTGTGTGGGGTGCGGGCGGCGCAGGGTGAAATTGTTGTAACGATGGATGATGACTTGCAGCATCCCCCGGAAGAGATTCATGTGTTATTAGAAAAGTTGAACGAGGGGTTTGATGTGGTGTATGGTTTGCCGCGCCATCATCCGCATTCCTGGTGGCGCAATTGGTTTTCTATCTTTACCAAGCGTGTGCTGGCTTATATCATGGGAATCCCAACCATTCACGATATAGGCGCTTTCCGCGCTTTACGCACCAGGCTGCGATATGCTTTTTCGAAATTTTGTGGATCGGATGTGTTGCTGGATGTGCTGCTGTCTTGGGGCACCAACCGATTTGCGGCTGTTACCGTTCAACAGGATGAGCGCGAGGTGGGGCAATCGAATTACAGTTTTTGGAAACTGGTGCGGGTGGCGTTATTAATCCTGACTGGTTTCAGCACGCTGCCGCTGCGCCTGGCGAGCCTGATGGGCTTTGCGTTCACCCTGTTTGGGGCAGGTGTATTTATTTATGTCATCGTGGTTTACCTGACCCTTGGCAGCGTGGAAGGGTTTCCGTTCCTGGCGTCGATCATCTCCCTGTTTAGCGGGATGCAGCTTTTTGCTCTGGGTATCATCGGCGAATACCTATCGCGCATGTTTGACCGCAGCATGGACCGCCCCACCTACACCATCCTGGAGCGAACCGATAATCCACATTCTGAGCCTGCCTGTAATGAGTAAGATCAGCGCCGTAATTTTGCAGCCTTCGTATATTCCCTGGCGGGGGTATTTTCACCAGATCTATAAGGCGGATATTTTTGTGTTTTATGATGATGTGCAATATGACAAACGCGGCTGGCGCAATCGTAATAAAATCAAAACTCCAGATGGCGTGCGCTGGTTGACGATCCCGGTTCACAGCCGGGGAGCGCAAACAGACCATATCTTAATCAACCAGATTCGCACCAGTTGGGATGATCAACACCCCTGGACGCAGGAACATTGGAAAGCGCTGCAACATTCTTACAGGAGAGCGCCTTATTTCAAAAAATATGCCCCGTTATTAGAAGAGTTTTATCGTCGAAAACCGGAATTTCTGGCGGATTTCACGATTGACCTGACCATTGCCCTGGCGCGGGAAATGGGGATAGAGCGCACCCGTTTTCTGCGCTCTTCAACATTGGGCGCAATCGGGCAGAAAACTGCCCGCCTTGTGGATGTGCTGCAAAAAATCCACGCGACGCATTATATCTCCGGTCCGTCTGCTCAGGATTACATTGAACCGGATTTGTTTGACCTGGCTGGGATTACCCTGGAATATATGGTCTATAATTATCCCGAATACCCTCAGTTGTATCCCCCGTTTGATCCTAACCTGTCTATCCTGGATTTGCTTTTCATGACCGGTCCGGATGCACTTCAATTTATAATCAAGAGGCAGGATGAGTGATATACCGAATGTCAATCAGGTAAAGACCTATTTTCAAGATCGTCTGACCACACATGGCGCATCCCCGCGCGGGGCAGATTGGAACTCGACCCAGTCGCAGGAACTTCGGTTTGAACAGTTGCTCAAAGTGGTCGAAGGATCACAATCTTTCAGCCTGCTCGATTACGGCTGTGGTTATGGCGCACTGGTAGATTACTTAACCCGGCGGGGTTTTTCGTTCGAGTACCTTGGCTACGACGTGTTGGATAGCATGGTGGAAGAAGCCCGCAAGCTGTTTGCCGCGCGGGAAAATTGCCGATTTTCCAGCAATTTAGAAGCTTTGGGACAGGCTGATTATGCTGTGATTAGCGGCGTATTCAATATTCGCTTTGACACACCGTATGAGGAATGGACACAGTACGTGTTGCAGACATTAGAGAGGGTTCATCAGCTCAGCCGCCGTGGATTTTCATTCAACATGTTGACAAGCTATTCGGATGTTGAATATATGAAGCCCCACCTGTATTATGCGGATCCGTGCTTTTTCTTTGACTATTGCAAGCGCCATTTCTCCCGCAATGTAGCGCTTCTGCATGATTATGAGTTATACGACTTTACCATCCTGGTGCGAAAATCTCAATGACCCCGTGCCATTCCCGAGGAGCGTATCATGCCACCCTATGAAGTCGATTTCAATAAACCCAGCCTGGTTGGCAGTGAGCTGACCTATTTGCATCAGGCATTTGAGAACCGCCACATTTCGGGAGACGGACCATTTACCAAACGCTGCCAGAAGCTGCTCGAAGATTTTCTTGGAGCCCCAAAAGTATTGCTGACCTCTTCTTGTACGCATGCGTTGGAAATGGCGGCTTTTCTGGCGGATATTCAGGCGGGCGATGAGGTTATCTGTCCAGATTTTACTTTTGTCTCAACCATCAACGCGTTCGTCATACGCGGCGCAAAGCCAGTGTTTATCGATATCCGTTCGGATACGCTCAATATGGATGAGCGTCAGCTAGAGCGACTGATCACCCCCCGCACCAGAGTTGTGTTGCCTGTCCATTATGCGGGTGTAGGCTGCGAGATGGATGAAATCATGCGTATCGCAAACCAGCACAATCTATTGGTGGTGGAGGACAATGCGCATGGTTTATTTGGCAGGTATAAAGGGCGCAATTTGGGCACGATAGGCGCGCTGGCGACACAGAGCTTTCATGAGACGAAAAACTTTACTTGCGGCGAAGGCGGCGCGCTGGTAATCAACGACCCCCAATACATCGAACGCGCCGAGATCATTCGGGAGAAAGGCACCAACCGCAGCCGCTTTTACCGCGGTCAGGTTGATAAATATACCTGGGTGGATGTCGGTTCGAGTTATCTGCTATCAGATATTCTGGCAGCATTTTTAACAGCTCAGCTTGAAGCGCGCGATCAGATTCAAGCGCATCGGCGGATGATCTGGCAATATTATTACGACCACCTGTCGGATTGGGCGAAGCAAAATGGGGTGCGTCTTCCGCACATCCCTGATCACTGTGATCAGCCTTATCACATGTTTTACCTGCTTCTGCCATCGCTTGCTTTGCGCACTGCGTTTATCGCTCATCTCAAACGGCGCAGCATCCTGAGTGTGTTTCATTACCTTCCGCTGCACCTCTCGGATATGGGGCGCAAATATGGCGGTAAACCCGGCGACTGCCCGGTGACAGAAGACCTGAGCGACCGGCTGGTGCGCCTGCCGTTTTATAACACATTGACCGAGCCCGACCTGGAGAAGGTGGTGGGGGCGATTTTGGAGTTTCATGGCTAGGTTGTTGATCTAGTTCCAGGCGGTTGTAACCTGGTTTTTTCCACATGAGCGGCTTCCCGCAGGTTCATTGATCTGCGGGAAGTTTTGTTTTTCAGCATTTTTTGGAAAACAGGTTATTGACAATTAAATTTTAATTGCTATAATATAAATAATCTACTAAATTTGAATTAAATTTACTAAATTTAGTACAAATTGACCTCCGAAGATTTTTTCAGCCTTCACTACGGAAAAAGAATCAATATATGTCCACTCCTGTTACGCAAAAAGAATTAGCTGATCGGCTTGGTGTATCGGTAAGTACCGTTTCATTGGCATTGCGGAATGATATGCGAATATCAGAAGATATTCGCTGCAAAGTGCAAGGTTTGGCAACTGAGTTAGGATATACCTTTCACTTACGCCAAAATACAACCCCCGATATTCAGCATTTTGTCTTCATCAACCCGTGGGGAGCAAACGATGAATTTTATGCGCAAATCCTGTCAGGCGCGGGTCGGGTCTGCCAGCAAAATCATATCAGCCTTCGATTTTCTCAAATTGATGAAGCGACCAGCCACCTGTTGATTCACCATGATCAGGTGGATGCTTTTGTGTTTGCTGGCACCATCGATGAGCAAATCATCAGGCAATTTATGCGTCTCAATCGTCCGATGGTGTTAATCGATAATAACTTGCCCGATATCAGCCTGGATCGGGTCCTCATAGAGAACTATCGCAGCATTTATCGGACAGTGAAACGCCTGGCAGCAATGGGACACCAAAAAATTGCTTATATCAATGGACCGGCGCATCCGAGTTTTCTTGAGCGATTGTCAGGTTACCGGCAGGCAATGGCAGATTTGGGGTACCGAACCGAAGAAATACACTTTGAAGAGACCAGTTTTGAATATTCTTTTAATCGATTTGGAGAGATATTGAGGGAGAAGGGGAAACCTCGATATACGGCGTTAATTGGCTGCAATGATCATGCACTAATCGGGGCGATGCGCGCGCTGCAAGAAGCGGGGATACAGGCGCCGGATGACATTTCCGTTGTCGGTTTCGATGATGTGTCAGTCTCTATGGTGACTAATCCGCCAATATCCACCCATCACGTTTACCGCGAGCTAATGGGTGAAATGGCAGCTCGCCTGTTACTGGAGCGGATTTCCAATCCGGGGCGCCCTACCATGTCATTGACAGTCGATACTGTCTATATTGAGCGAGGATCTACTCGATCGATCAGTTAAATACGGAATCCGTAATGGGCATTCGGGAGGTGCAAGGTTAATTTTGGCTTAACATGCCAATCCAGTTTCCATCAAACTTTTTAGAAAACCCAAAAGGAGAATACTATGAGTCGAAAAAACCGTGTTTCACGTCGTGAGTTTTTAAGATTGAGCAGCCTGGCAGCAGGCAGCGCTCTACTTGCTGCTTGCGCACCGCAGGCTACATCCGCTCCGACAACTGTTCCCCCAACAACTGCGCTTACAAAACCACCAGCACCGACCAGCGCACCAGCTGCTACCCAGGTTCCTGCCACAGCAACTGCCGTTCCAACAGCAGCTCCTACCAAACCCACCAGTCTTAAAGCCACCGATTATATCGCTGCCAAAGATATGCCGGGCAGCCCTAAAAATCCGCGTGGATGGACTACCAATGTTCCCGATATCCCGCAATCTTGGGTGGGTCAGAAACCCCTGACCTTCACGGTAACCCGGCGCGTGGATTCTGGCACAAAATTTGCTGAAGGGGACTCCCTCGAAAACAACCCCTTTACTCGTATGCTCGAACAGGTCTCTGGCGTAAAAACAAAAGTTGCCTGGACATGGTCTACCGCAGACGAAGCGAAAACCAAATACAACCTGGCGATTGCCAGCAAGCAATTACCTGATTACATGGAAGCCGTTCCCCCTGATATTTTCTTGCAGATGGCTGAAGCCGGTTTGCTGGAAGATATTACGGATGCCATTAAGAAATTTGCCAGCCCCAAATGGAAGAAAGTTTGGAGTGAATATGGCAATCAGGTCTGGACCTGGGTGACCTACAAAGGGCGGAAGTACGGCTTACCCCATTGCGCCAACGCCAATCAAAATGACTCTATCTTGTGGTACCGCAAAGACTGGTTAGATAAATTAAACCTCAAGCCCCCTAAAACCCTCGACGAACTACATGATGTCGCTCTCGCGCTTTCGAAATCAAAGCTGGGTAAAGGGAAAGACGGCTTAACTGTAGGTCTGGCTGGCACCAAAAATATATATCACACCTGGGCGTGTGACCTTTCCCCGATCTGGGGCGCATTTGGCATTATCCCTGATCGCTGGAGCAAAGAGGGGGATGGTTTAATGTTTGACGGCATTCGCCCCGAGGCGAAAAAAGGATTGGAAATTCTGCGCAAATGGTACGCCGAAGGTATTTTCAGGAAGGATTTTTATACCCTTTCTGAGGGTGATGCCCGTAATGATGGGAAAGGCAGTATCAACGGTTTGCATTTCACCCCGTCGTGGGGCGCTACGGTTGAGACCTACCAAAATGATCCTGCGACAGTCTGGGCATTTACAGATGTCCCCGCCGGACCAGATGGAAAGAAAGGCAAATTTACAGCAAGCCCCTACTCAGATATCGCTTTCTGTTTCCGAAAAGGGGTTGATCCTTTGGTTGTCCAGCGGGTAATTGAGATTGCTAATTGGCTCATTGAGCTGCGGGAAGATACAAGCCGCCGATTCCATGGTTGGGAAAATCATCAATATAAATTCACTGCGGATAACAAAATTGATACAAAATATTCGCCTATGCTTGCTCATGCCTGGATGATTGGTCCAATAGGGACGCGTGGGGATGGGCGTGGCGATCCGAAGGCGGCTGTAAATGAAGTGAAATACACCATGAGTGAATGGACAAAACTGCCAGCCGATAAACTCGATGCCTGGCAGGAAAGTTATTTGAATGATCCAGTCGGAAATGTCCGCCTGACCCGTGAAGCGCTGATCTTTATTGACGAAACCAAAGCGAGCGGTTTGCCAACCGAATTCCGCTCATTGCCAACTCCTGCGATGGTGGCAAAAGGAGCGGATATGGCGAAACTGATGGATCAAGCGTATATCAGCATCATCATCGGCGAAAAACCCCTTACAGAATTTGATAATTTTGTCAAGCAATGGAAAGCGTTGGGTGGTGATCAGGTCACGAAAGAGGTTAATGATTGGTGGAAAGCCAATAAATAATTATTCGAAAACAACAAATAGACAATAATTATTAAAGTCAATCGTACGGGGTTTATGCCTTGGATATTTTCTCTCCATAGACCCCGTACTGCCTCTCAGGGGTTATTCCTGAATGGTATTTGGAATTACGGGCAGGTTTATTCCTGGTTTAATGAGCAGGTGAGGTATCTAATGTCTATTGCGCGTTCATCCCTTAAATCATCAAGGTGGGAGGCATTTCGTCTCTACCTTGCCCGAAGTGGTGCGCTTTATCTCATGCTAATACCAGCATTTATCTTGCTGTTAATATTTCACTATTACCCGATGTATGGGGTGATTATTGCATTTCAAAACTACAATCCCGGTCTTGGTTTTGCGAAATCTCCGTGGGTTGGGTTTGAAAACTTTCGATATTTATTCTTAATACCAGACTTTAAACAAATATTTACAAATACGCTGGTCATTGCTGTAGGAAAAATCGTAACCTTGCAACTTTCGGCAATTGCTCTGGCGTTGGCGCTGAATGAAGTGAAAAATGTGTTATTTAAACGTACCATCCAAACGGTCATTTATTTACCGCATTTTCTTTCTTGGGTGGTCTTGGGTGGTATCTTAATCGATATCCTTGGCACTCGTGGGTTATTAAGCCAGGCGTTTAAATTCTTTGGTTTAGAGCCTGTCTTGCTTTTAGGAAGCAATGTCACGTTTGTCCCTACCCTGATTCTTACGAACCTGTGGAAAGAAGTGGGATGGAATACGATCGTCATCCTGGCTGCTTTGACCGGCATTGATCCAACCCTGCATGAAGCTGCTGCGATCGATGGCGCCAATCGTTGGCAGCGGGTTTTGAATGTAAACATACCCGGCATCGCTCCCACAATTATCTTGATTTCTTGTTTAAGCCTGGGTGGAATTTTAAATGCTGGTTTCGAACAAATCCTGAATCTATATTCTCCGGCAGTGTATCAGTCAGGGGATATTCTCGATACGTATGTGTATCGGGCGGGCTTGATATCCGCGCGCTATAGCCTGGCAGGAGCGATTGGTTTATTCAAGTCAGTATTGGGATTTGTGTTGGTGGTAATTGCTTATCGTCTGGCGGATAAGTATTCGGGTTATCGAATTTATTAGCCATGGAGTGAGGTTATCAATGATCGAAAGCCGAAGCTGGTCGAGTAAAATCTTTGATGTCATTAACTATCTGGTCTTAATTACATTAGCAATTTTATGTCTTTTGCCATTGGTGAACATTTTGGCGGTTTCTTTGAGTGATCGCGCCGCTGCAGATGGTGGGTTCGTATCTATTTTCCCGATTAATTTTACGACCTCAAATTACCGAGAAATATTCCAGGCGGGATCGGTGTATACGGCATTTTGGATTTCAGTGCAAAGGACAGTTTTAGGAACGTTGATAAACATGGTTTTGACCATACTGACCGCTTATCCGCTTTCAAAGACCGCCCGCGAGTTTAAAGGACGCAATGGGTTGATGGGGTTTGTTTTGTTTGCCATGTTGTTTAGCGGTGGGCTAATCCCCTGGTTTTTGGTCATTAATGATTTGGGGTTGATTAATAAAATTTGGGCATTAATCCTGCCAGGCGCGGTGCCGATTTGGAATGTCATCTTGATGATGAATTTTTTCCGGGATGTGCCGATTGAACTCGACGAAGCAGCGGTAATTGATGGAGCTACTCACTGGCAAAAGTTATTCTATATCTATCTTCCAATCTCTGTTCCGGCATTGGCAACACTCACCTTGTTTGCTGCAGTGGGGCATTGGAATAGTTGGTTTGATGGCATGGTATTAATGACCGATAACAAGATGTATCCGTTGCAAACATTCTTGCGCACGGTGGTCGTCGAGCAAAATATTCAAGCGCTGGGAATTGATATGGCAACCATCGAGCAAATATCGAACCGGGCAGTGAAGGGAGCAACTATTTTTGTTACTACGGTACCTATTCTTCTTGTTTATCCCTTTTTGCAGCGCTATTTTGTAACGGGAATCAAGCTGGGATCAGTCAAAGGTTGATCCCCCCGATTATCGATTACTCGAATTGAGAGTGTAATTATTCGATTTACCATGCCTCTATCCTTTGAAGAATGGGAAAGAGATATTCTGCAATAGTTCTTTGAACCGAATTGGAGTTGACGTGATGGATTTTTTTGTGGGGTTAACTTTTGAATCTGGCGCGATCCAGCGCTTTGGACTTGAGCGTATTTTAGATGATTTGGAACTGGCGCGCGTGAATAAAATCATGTTTATTGCCCAAGATCCCTGGGGAAGTTATTTCAATTTCGATCCTGGCTTTTATCAATTTACCCGCTTGAAACCATTTCATAATCCAGAAACCCCATCCAATCTTGTAGATGCATTGGGTCTTGTCTGCGAAGCAGCTCAAAGACGGGGAATGGCAGTTTACGCGCATAATTTGGCGTATGAAGCTGCCTGGCAGGGCTACTATCCAGCATTAAATTCGGGAAATGATATATCAAAAAAAATAATCAAAAATTTTACCGCTTGTGCGCAAATTGACCTGTTTGGACGGAAAAATTACCGCGTATGTACCAATCATCCAGATTACCGCCAGTTTCACCTGTCTGTAATTGAAGATCAGCTTCGTCATTATCCAATCGAAGGGATAAAGTTCAACCTTGAGCGAAATGGTCCGCTGTCCACGGTATTGGTAGGTCATTACCCGGCAGGGTTTCATTACCGGAAACCGCTGGCGCCAGTGTGTTTTTGTCCTCATTGCCTGGCGAAAGCAAAAGAGTTGGGCATTCAGATTGAGCGGGCGCGGCAGGGTTGGATGGAACTTCTGAACTTTTCTGAAGCAAGTTGGAGGGATGCGCGAAAACAGGGGGACGCATTTGCTGGAGAGGGATTAGCCTTAGGGGATGAGTTTCCTTCAAACAAGCTTGCGGATGGTTATTTCATAACGTTTATGCGAATCATTATGAAATATCCGGAGATATTACAGTGGAATCAGATGTGGTATGACAGCCTGAAGAGTCTCTATGCAGAAGCGTATGGTCTCGTCAAATTGATCTCTCCGGAACGAAAGCTTGGGATACACATCTGGCATCACCGGGCTTTCAGTATTTTCGAACGCGCCATGTATGATTACGCCGAGATAAAACGATTTGCGGATTGGATCAAGCCGAAAATGGATCATACCTGCGCTGGTTTTCGCTACCACCAGGATGTACACCGATACGCTCAAGCACTTTTTTATGATCAAGAAACTGAGCGAGCCTATCAAACCTGGAATACCTTGCTTGGTTGGAATCACGAGCTGCCCTATGCCGAACTTCCAAAAGGGGGAATGAGTTTAGCGTATTTGAAACGCGAAACCCAAACAGCTTTGCAGGCTGTTAATGGAGATATCCCCATTTATCCAGGAATTGGCATTGATATGCCATCGCCATATCGACCATCTACCCCCGAATCAATCCGGGATGCGCTGCTCACCGTGTATCAGGCGGGCGTCTCTGGGGTGATTTGGTGTAGAAATTATGTGGAAATGAAAAAAGAGAATCTGATCGCTGCTGGAAAGGCTTTCGATGAAATCGTTGCCCAGCGAGCAAAACCGGAATGATTTTTTGAGTCTGTTTTTCGTACCAGAAAAATAATACCTGAGAAGAAATCCTGAACATCTAAAAACCGGAAATATTTTCACTGCGAGGAGTATATGTCTGTGTTCAATCAACCTGTCCGTTTTGGCGCGAATTATGTCCCTTCCAAAAATTGGTGGTATAGCTGGATGGATTGGGATCCTCAATCCATAGCAGAAGATTTGCGGTGCACTGCTGCTCTAAACCTGGATCATATTCGTATTCACTGCCTGTGGCCATATTTTCAACCCAACCCCAATTATGTCAGCGAAACTGCGGTGAAACGCCTGGTTGAATTATTGGAAATCGCCGATGATTGCAACCTGGATGTGTGTGTAACCGTGCTGGACGGCTGGTTAAGTGGGTATGTGTTTCAACCTTCCTGGCAGAGGGGACGCAATATGTTTACGGACACCGAGATTGTTAAGGCTGAAAAATATCTCTTCGAAAAGTTGGCAGAAGCAATATATGACCATCCGCGTTTTTTGGGCTTCGACCTGGGAAATGAGCTGGGTGTGTTGCAAGATCTAAAATTTACCGACCCGGCAACTGCTGAAGAGGCAGATGCCTGGTTGATAGAGATGTTATCTCACTGTGAGACAGTCGCACCTGGAAAAATGCATGTCAATGGTGTTGACCATGTCCATTGGTTTAAGAACCAGGGTTTTTCTCGAAAGACGCTGGCTCAAACAGGTTCTCTGACCAGCATTCATGCCTGGACAAAATGGACCGGCGCAGAAAAACGGTACGGAGCCCTTGGAACCGGGTCGATTCATATTGGGGAATATCATGTTGAATTGGTGAAGGCGTTTCATACCGATATTCATCGCAAAGTGTGGATTCAAGAATTTGGTATGGGAGAGCGGTTATTGCCCTCAGAACGGGTTTTTGAGTTTACTCAACCTTTCTTCCGGTCTGCATTGACCTGTGAAAACCTGTGGGGAATGACCTGGTGGTGCACTCACAATATCCGGCGCGATTTCACCCATTTCAGTCCTGGAGAATATTCTCTTGGATTATTAGATGTAAACAACCGTGTAAAACCAAATGGGCGGCAGCTTTCTGAATTGATTGCAGAATTTCGTCGAAATCCACCACAACCAATAAAGCGGAAAACCGCAATGGTTTTGTCGGAAAAGGTGTATTCGAATGACATAGATACCGTCTGGTCTTTTGTCGAGCGCTATATGCAAAAAATTGAAGAGGGTCTTCATCCAGCGATTGTCCTGGAAAGCAAGGCAAACGATGTTGAATATTTAAAGTCTCGGGGTATTGAGAGCCTGATAATCGAGCAATCGTTGTTATAATCCATTTGTTGGAAAAAACAATATTACCAATCAGGCAAATTCCATGTCAAAATACCGTGTTGACCATATTCATTTGAAGGCTGTCGATGTCGAAAAAACTGCACGCTGGTATGTCGATGTGTTGGGTGCGCGGATCACATTTGAGGGGAAATTCAAAGGTTCGAAAGTATATTATTTGGACTTGAACGGCTTCAATTTCATCCTTTTTGGGCGGCTGGAAGATGAAACCGGACCTGCTCAACCAATGGAAGCCAGTCTGCGGACGCGCTTTGGGGTTGACCATTTTGGGTTTGCGGTAGAGGATATGCAATCGGCAGTGGCAGATTTGCGCCGGAAAGGGGTGAATATTATCGAAGAACCCTGGAGCCCACGACCTGGGTTAACGATTGCCTATATCGAAGGTCCTGACCATGTGCGCATTGAACTGGCTGAAAGGAAATAAGCCCGGTTCCTCCTTAAACTCCAGGCGGAGGAAATAAACCTGCGGTTGTCTAGACTGGGGTGGTGCGAACACCAGATTGTGGATGAGGATGTGGAGCTGTCTGATTAAATTATTCGGACATCCTCCAAGGCTGGTAATTTGGGGGACGTCCGAAAATCAACATCTACCGCTTGATGAGCTATAATAATTTCTTGTGAAAATAGTCACCTGGAATTGTCAGGGAGCATTTCGCGACAAAGCCGGGTTGATCGCCAGCCGCCAGCCGGATATTGCGGTGATCCAGGAGTGCGAGTGTTCTGAAAAATTAAAATGGGCAAAAGGCATTCTGCCGCCCGCTGCCAGCCTGTGGTTTGGCGATAACCCCTCTAGGGGAATCGGGATATTCAGCTGGGGTGGATGGCAATTCGAAGCTCACCAGCCTTACGATCCCAACATCCAGTATTGTGTACCTATTCGAGTGAGCGGCAGTTCTTCATTTCACATTCTTGCTGTTTGGACAAAAGACCACCGCCGACGGGAATTGGGGTATTCGTCTCAGGCATACATGGCAACCATTGTCTATAAAGAATTTATTGCTGCCCGGCACACGGTAATGATCGGAGATTTAAATTGCAATAAGAGCAGCGAGCGTACCCCGCGCATCGGAAGCCCTACTCAGGTTGTGCAAACATTGCACGACCTGGGTATGGTCAGCGCCTATCACTGGTTCAGCCATGAACAGCATGGTCAGGAACGGAACGCGACGTTTTATCTGCACCGCAGCCTGGAAAAACCCGCCCATATCGATTACCAGTTTATCCCCCACGCCTGGACAAAGTATCTCAGGCAAGTATGGGTTGGCGAGCCGCGCAGCTGGCTGGAATACAGTGATCACTGTCCGCTGGGAATTGAACTGGACGAACCAGCAAAACCGGCATGACGTTGAAAGACATCCTGCCCCTGCGGCGAAGTAATCTCCAGGGTTTAGAGGTCGCCGGATCGCATACAGAGAGCCTGCGCATGTCACAAGCGCACAAAAAGACAGGCATGTTGTTCGAACGCCAGATATTTTGTCTCAAAATGGGTTAAGATTGAAAAGAGAAGGTGATGTTTTCCCTAATTTGTGGTGAGTCTGTTATAATTAATTTCAGACGAAACTCAGATTGGTGAATTGAAACATGATCCGCCATTCCGTATCGGATGGCGGTTTTGCTTTTAGGTCCCAGAAATCCTTTATAGCCCCCCGTTGTGCTGAGAAAAAAGATTGGCTTGGTTTTAATGAAAGGCTAGGTGTCAGATGAGCTTCCAAATCGGTGAAAAAGTAATTCATTGGTCTTTTGGGTTAAGCGAGATTGTAGGGATCGAGAGAAAAGTGCTTGAAGGTCAGCAGACAGAATGTTATGTGGTCAGTGTGGCAGACATGTTAATATGGATTCCAATTCTTGAGCAGCAGCGGGGTTTGCGACCGCCAACACCACCGGAAGAATTTGAGACTTGTTTTGCCATTCTTTCTGGTAATGGGCAAAAATTATCGGAAGATCGCATTCAGCGGCGCAATCAATTGCTGTCACAATTGAGAGACGGACAACTGGCATCCACCTGCCAGGTGGTACGCGATTTAACGACATTTAAACAAACAACGAAGCTTAATGATCAAGAAAAGTCGATTTTAGATCAAGCCATTAAGTCGCTTCTGAATGAATGGTCTTATTCGTTAAATGTGTCCATAAGCCAGGCGCAGCAACAACTTAATTCCTTGCTGGGAATATAATTGATTGCGCAGAGGATGGCGAGACTGGTAATCAACCCGATATAAATAGCACTCGGAACAGGCGGCGTCTGTTCATCCAGGCAAGGGAAAAGCTGGCAACATTTGGGGGATCATCAATGCCGCTGAACCTGCCTTCAGACAAGAGTTCGGATATCCCAAAATATTGTCAGTCTTTGGGGCTGTCTTGTTTTCCTTTTCAGTCATCCCTAAACGCTTTTCATGCAGCGCGGCAATCTCGGAAATGTACAATCTGCTTCGGCAAAAAAAACTGTCTCGTCTATGGCGCCTACCTATGGCGCCCGCCTATGGCGCCCACACCGCCTGAAGCAATTCCACACCACGACAGGGGGAGACTGCTTCCTCTCTTTTCTTTGTTTTTCAACACCCTCAATTCAGGATTTGACAAACCATCAGAGGGTGGTAAAATAGTTAAGAGACTTAACGATTAAGGACATTTACTAATTGAATGGATGATGTCAAATGAAACAGGATAACCAGCCATCCGATGCCAGTCTCCAAAATTTAATCGACCAATTTTGGGAGACATTTCCGCCGGTCTGGAACCGCATTCGATCGCATGTTCAGGCGGTTGCTGCCGAGGAATTTGGTATTACAGTCGAGCAGTTTCATGTTCTCCGCCATATTCGGAAAGGCGCGGCGTCTGTATCGGATCTGGCGCAGGTGAAACAGACCAGCCGCTCTGCGACCAGCCAGGCTGTTGAAACCCTGGTAAGCAAAGGGTTGATTGAGCGCAAACAAGAATCAAAGGATCGTCGCTGTATTCACCTGAATCTGACACCTGCCGGGAATGAACTGTTGAATGCGATCTTTCGCTCCAACCGCGCCTGGATGATGGAAAAATTGAATATTCTCTCACCTGATCAGATTCAGCCGATAATTCAGGCATTGCGTTTGCTGCGAGAAGCTTTTTCCAGCGATCAAGTCGAACAGAATAATTCCTGAAACCACCCTGCTACTACTTTATAGATTTCCGGATAGAGGTTTTTTGTCTGTATGAATCCGTTAAGAAAATTACTTACCTTCGTAAAACCTTATTGGAAACTTGCGGTTTTATCCCTTGTCTTGTTAACAGTTCAGGTGTTTTTAGACCTTGCGATTCCACGCTTGATCCAGCGCATCATCGATCAAGGCATCAACCGCAGCGATATGAACGTGGTGATTCAAACTGCCATGATGATGTTGGGAATTACCTTCTTTAGCACCCTGACTGCTGTCAGCAACAACATCTTCTCGGTCCAGGCGGGCGAAGGGGTGGCGCGTGATATGAGAGAGGCGCTTTTCAGGCGCATTTTATCCTTTTCATACGGAAACTTGGATTATTTCACTACCGGAAAGTTAATGGTGCGGCTGTCAAGCGACGCGCGCGCTGTTCAGCACCTGGTGCAGATTTCATTGCGAATTGGCACGCGCGGACCGTTAATGATGATAGGCAGCGTGATCTTGATGTTCAATACCGACCAAAAGCTGGCATTGACGATGCTGCCGCTGCTACTCGTAACAGGATTGGTCATTGGCGTATTTAGCGTAAAATTGCAGCCCTTTTTTCGGAATGTTCAGCAAAAATTAGACCGGTTGAACACGGTGCTGCAGGAGAATATCGCGGGGGCGCGCGTTGTCAAGGCTTTTGTGCGCGCTGATTACGAAGCCAATCGTTTTGAGTTGTCCAACGAAGATTACACCCGACAAACAGTCTCTGTGATGAAAGCCATGTCGTCGATGATGCCCATATTAACTATGTTGGTCAATATAGGGATGGTGTTGGTAATCTGGTCTGGCGGGCTGCTATCGATCCAGGGAGAATTAACCATTGGTCAAATTGTGGCGTTTACCAATTATCTGCTCACCACGATGGGACCATTGACCATGATGGGAATGCTGGCAAACACCTGGGCAAACGGCATAGCCTCTTGGGGGCGCATCCGTGAAGTGCTTGAGGCTGAGCCTGAAGTTCAAGAGCTGCCAGATGCCCGAGCCATACCAGAGCCGATCAAGGGCAGTGTGGTATTTGAAAATGTCCATTTTCATTACAATGGCAGCGCAGATCAACTGGTGCTGTCTGGGATAAATCTGAGGGCGGAACCAGGTCAAACCGTGGCGATCTTGGGCGCAACGGGTGCGGGTAAATCATCCTTAGTGCACCTGATCCCTCGTTTTTATGATGTATCAGAGGGAAGGGTCTTAATCGATGGTGTGGATGTGCGGCAGCTGAAAGAAGATTCTTTGCTTTCTCAGATTGCGATCGTTCCACAGGAAACGGTTTTATTCTCTGGCTCGGTCAGGGATAACATTCGGTATGGAAAACCAGATGCCAGCGACACGGAAATTGTCGCCGCTGCCAAAGCGGCTCAGGCGCATGAATTTATTCTCCAATTGCCGAGAGGGTACGATACACGCATTGAAGAACGAGGGGTTAATTTGTCGGGGGGACAAAAACAGCGGATTGCGATTGCCCGCGCTTTGTTGTTGAATCCGAGCATCCTGATTCTGGATGACAGCACCAGTTCAGTCGATGTAGAGACCGAAACCAACATCCAAAATGCAATGCGTATTCTGCGAAAAGAGCGAACCAGTTTTGTGGTTGCTCAACGCATCAGCACGGTATTGAAAGCAGATAAAATCGTGGTTATTGACCGCGGCAAGGTCATTGCAGAGGGTAATCATACCGAGCTGCTCCAAACCAGCCAGGTGTATCGTGAAATTTATGATTCCCAATTAGGGGCAGGAGTGCGGGAAGAGCTGGCTGTCTCTGGCGCGGCTGGAGGTGTGGCATGAGTCACCAACCCGCAGGAAGCTCCACTAATTTTGATACTCGTCCGATGGATCTTCGTCAGCGGATGGGGGGACGCGGACCGATGCATGCCACGCGAATTGAAAAAGCGCGTAATCCTCGCCAGGCTTTGCTTCGACTGATCCCGTATCTGAAACCGTTCTGGGTCAGGATGATCGTGGTATTCCTCCTGGTGATTGCGTTTACTCTGATTGGACTGCTCGGACCTTATCTGATGGGCATTGCAATCGATACGTTCATTGCCGGTAAAGATGCGGTTGGTCTGGGCAGGATTGCCTTGCTGATGTTGGGAACTTACCTGGCAAACAACCTGCTGCATCTGGCTGCGAACTGGATCATGGCGGGTGTATCGCAGCGTGCGCTCAAGCAGCTGCGAAAAGATCTGTTTGAACACTTGCAATCGCTTTCTATTCGATTCTTCGACCGTCACACCGTTGGGGAATTAATGAGCCGATTAACCAACGACATCGATGCGATCAACCAGGCGGTGTCGCAAAATGTGATTTCTTTGTTTGCCAGCCTGCTGACGATGGGGGGCATCTTGGTGACCATGTTTGTGTTAAATGCCTGGCTGGCATTAGCCACGGTGGTCGTCATTCCCATTATGTTGTGGTTTGCGGAGTTCGTTGCGCGTTATACCCGCAAGGGATTTCGCGAATTGCAGAAACAGCTCGGTATTCTGAATGGAATATCAGAAGAAGCGATCAGTGGATTGAGGGTAGTCAAGGCATTTCGGCGCGGTGATACCGTGTTGTCTGCATTTCGGGAACAAAATCAAGAAGTGTACCGGGCAAGCGTGTATGCCAATTCGTATGCCTTGCTGTTGATGCCCCTGACGGCTGTGTTAGGTAATTTCTTTGTGATTGTTCTGGCGAGTTTGGGCGGTTGGCTGGCATTGCAGGGGTTGGTGACTGTGGGAACAATTGCCGCATTCATCAACTACGGTCAAAATTTCATCAACCCTCTTCGCCAGCTTGCGAACCTGTATAACTCCATTCAAGCCGCCCTGGCTGGCTCAGAACGGGTTTTTGATATCCTGGACACGCCTGTTGAAACTCCCGATCCGGTAAACCCAATCGATGTAGAAACGATTAAGGGTGATGTTCGCTTTGAGAATGTCCAGTTTGGCTACGATCCCGAACATCCCGTCATCAAGAATATGACACTCGAAGCGCCTGCCGGTAAAGTGATTGCGCTGGTGGGTCCAACTGGCGCTGGAAAGACGACCATCATTAATCTGCTGAGTCGTTTTTATGAGGTACAGGGTGGAAAAATCACCATCGATGGAAATGACATTCGAGAGATACGCAAGGCAGATCTGCGGCGCAAATTGGGGATTGTGCTGCAAGACACGTTTTTGTTTGCCGATACGGTGATGGAGAATATCCGGTACGGCAGATTGGATGCCACAGATGAGGAATGTATCCAGGCAGCCAAACTGGCGGACGCGGATCATTTTATCCGCCAATTGCCCCAGGGATACCAGACTGTTCTCTCAGAGCGAGCCAGCAACCTGAGCCAGGGGCAAAGGCAGCTCCTGGCGATTACGCGCGCCATCCTGGCGGATCCGGACATCTTGATCCTGGATGAAGCAACCAGTAGCGTCGACACCCGCACCGAAGCCCGGATTCAAAAATCTCTGCTGCGCCTGATGGAAGGGCGTACCAGTTTTGTGATTGCCCATCGCCTTAGCACAATCCGTGATGCGGACAATGTGGTTGTGATTCATAATGGTGAAATTATCGAGCAGGGCAACCACCAGGAGTTGTTGGACCGGCGCGGTTTCTTCTACAATTTGTACATGAGCCAGTTCAAGGGCAACGCGATTTAAATCAAGCCCAGGGCAGCCAGGGTTTATTGGCTTCAAGCAGCTCATTGAGCATCGGTTTGGCAATTTCCCAGGAGGGGGTGAGGGGATGCGCCATTAACGCCTGCATGGCAATTTGCTTTGAACCCTGAACAGCCGCCTGGACGGTCAGGCTCTCATAAGCTTTAACAGCCTGCACCAGCCCGCGTACTGAAAGGGGCAGAGAGCCCATCCGAATGGGATGGGCGCCACAGCGGTCGACCAGACAGGGAACTTCAACGGAGGCATCAGCGGGCAGGTCATCGATTGCGCCCTGGTTAAGCGCCTGGACGATCTGACGATCGGCGCGGTTGTGATAGATGGCTTCCATGGCTGCCAGCGCCACATCAGAATATCCCCCGCCGCCGCGTTTTTTAAGCAGCTCAGGTTTTTCAGAAAGATGTGGGTCAGCATATTGACGCAGCAGTTCGGATTCAATATCTTTGACCACTTCACCGCGGGTTCGATAACCAGGCTTTTGATTTTCTTCCAGGATTGTGGTCGTGTGGTAGAAATATCGCAGGTAACTGGCAGGGATGACCCCTAATGTTTGCATCCACTCTCCGTCGATATACCAGGAGCGGGCAACTGTTTCAACTGCCTGGGAGGTTACATCCTTGCCGTCAACCCAGACGCGCAATGCGAATCCCAGATGGTTTAATCCCATCCAATCCACATTTGCGCGATGCGGGTCAACCTGCATCAGGCTTAAAAGATGGTTGATATAAGCTGCCGGACCGGAGCAAAGACTGATATATTGAACGCGGCTGTGTTTCCCCAGCGCTTCGGCGATGATGCCGCTGGGATTGGTGTAATTAATGAGGAAAGCGTCCGGGCAAATTTCTTCCATCGCGCGCGCAATGGTTAATATGGCAGGAATGGTGCGCAGGGCTTTCATCATGCCGCCTGGTCCTGTTGTCTCCTGACCGATGATGTTATATTTCAAGGGGATGCGCTCGTCCAATATCCGCGCATCCATACCTCCCACCCGGATCAAGCTGTTGACAAAAGCAGCCCCAGCCAGCGCCTCTTTTAGATCAAGAGCGGCGGTGAGGTTGATCGATAAGCCGGAGCGGGCGATCATCCGTTGGCTGAAACCCGCCAGGATTTCAAGCCGGATGGGGTTGATGTCCGTCAGGCAGATTTCACTGACAGGAAATGCCGAATGGTGTTGGATCAGCCCGTCCACCAATTCAGGCGTATAAGAACTGCCGCCGCCAACGATTACCAATTTCATGATTCATTCTCCGTTTTGAGAGTATTGAAAAAAGAGGGACCCGGCAGAGAGCTTGCTAAGCACCGGGTGATTTCGTCCGTAACCTTTATGCCCAGGGTATCGAACGCCAGGAGCACACTGCCGACGACCGGCTCGAAACGCGCTCGAACTATCTGCGCATAAGGAGCTGCCCGGTGAACTTCTTGGGTGATGGTGTCGATCAACAACGGACCGACGCCTTTGAAGACGCTGCCCGCCAGGACGACTTCAAAGGCGATTTGCTGCATATTAAATCGCCGTGTCATGGCGGTTATGTATTCTGCCAGCCCGCGTCCCTGGCGGACGATGATGTCGCAAGCCACCGGGTCGCCTGCCAGGGCAGCCTCAAAGGCTAACGGGCAGATCGTAAGAAAATCTCCTCGCTCGATTTTTTTCAAGATATAGGCACGCAGCAGCGCCTCGACGGTAGGGAAGTTCAACCGGCTAAGGACCTTTGAGGTCAACAGGGTGGGTTGTCCTCGACCGTCTTCAGCGCGCAAGACAGCTTCAAACACATCCTGAGCGATGGTGCGCGCGCCGCCGAACGTCTCATAATACCCAAATGCCCATTCACTGCCATCTGGCGTGATTACAGCGGCATTCATGGCAGTGCCGGCTGCCAGCACCATGCCATACGGGCGGGTAAGCCCGGCGCGCAGTCCGCCAAAGGAATCATTTTTAACAATGACGCGTTGACAAATTCCAGCTTTTGACAGAAACTTTTCGCGCCGGGTGTGGTCCTCAGGCCAGTCTGCGCCTGCCAGCGTAAATATTCCCAATTCGACTTGATGCGCAGATATACCAGCCTGTTGAAGAGCTCGTTGGACGATCTCAACCACAATCGACATGGGGATATCAACTTCTTCGCCGCTCCAGTTGCTGCCCCCGCCCCGCGCAGCCCCCAATACCTGACCCTGGTCGTTGACGACCAGCGCAATGGTCTTGGTTGTTCCGCCGTCAACACCTAGCACAATCATTTCACTTTCTCCAGGGGTGATGGATTCCTCGCTCCAAATTTTAACTGATCCGTTTGAAAAGCAATAGTCTTTTATTTTTTCTCCTTAGGGTAAACGAATCATGGATATTTGATCTGCAATTACGGCGGATATCCCGATGTGAGATGTGCTTTGATGGCGAAGCGACCTCCAAATCGGCAGGCAATCATGTAAGGAATTAACCCCTCAGCAGGCTGGTTGGTTTCGTTATAATAAGGTTGTGAAACGAATCAATTTGGCTTTTGGTTTATTGGGATTGTTGTTCTTGATGGGTACAGTCATTCGTCCAGTGGAGGGGATGATGCCAAAGCGGCAACAACCTGCTCAGCCACACGCTGATGTTACTGCTTTTGACCTGATCCTGGCAATGAACACGCTGCGCATGTCGTATGGATTGCCAGCGTTGATCGAGGACCCGATTATCAACGCGGTTGCCCAATCGACGGCGGAGATCATGGCTGCAAAACAAATGTCGTGGCATATTGGGGATGTTTCGGGCAGGCTGGCAGCAGCAGGCTATGGAGGGGGCGCCAAAGTTTGGGCAACCGAAAATTTTGCAGTTGGTAACCATACAATCGATGTGATCATGCAGGTCTGGTCGGATGAATCTCACATGCTGCCCGCTGTGATTGCAGCATACTGTCATATAGGCGCTGGGGTTGCGAAAGCGCCCAATGGCATGAAATATTATGTGCTGCAGGCGGCTTATACATCGACCAAAGCCTGCGGCGAGTACAAACCTCCTTCTGGTCAACCTTCTCAGGTTTCTGGGGGTACCTCTGAGAGCAAAGTATCCCAGCGCATCGTACCTGTAAAGATATCCACTCCCGATGCAGACGGCAAGATTATTCATGTGGTAGAACCTGGACAAACCTATTGGTCGATTGCCGTGGCATATAAGATCACGGTAAAAGACCTGGAGTATTGGAATAACCTGTCCAGGGATACCGTTTTGCTGATTGGTCAGCGTCTTTATATTCCGGGCAAGGATACCAGGGGATATGCAACGCCTACTCCGGTAGGAATGGTGGTTACCAGCACGCCGGATGCGGATGGCAAAATCATTCACATTGTGCAACCGTATCAGACACTTAGTAAGATTTCGCAGGCATACCAGGTTAAGATCGACACCTTGTTACTGTTTAATGGAATCAAGCAAGAGGCGCCGCTGCAGATCGGGCAAAAATTGGTTGTTGATCCTGGCACAGTGACGCCCAGCCCTACTCCTCGTCCTCTGACCCCGCTGGAAAAACTCACTCCCGAAGGAGATGGGCGGTATTATCATGTGGTAAAAGCAGGCGAAACCCTGACCTGGATCGCAAACTTATATGGAATCAAAATCAATGATCTGATGTCGTGGAATGGATTAACTGTTGCGTCCATCTTGCGACCGGGGCAAAAATTAGTCTTGCAGGTAACCCCGCCGGTTCGGGAAACACCGACCCAAATTACTTTCACCCCAACCAGGACGGCTACGCCGAATTTGCCCGATAAAAATTCCTCCCCCCTCACCGGTACACCGACTAATCAGATTGAGCCAACCCAAACCGAAGCTGCCATTGATGGGTCCGACAACGATTCGTTTGTCTGGATCTTGATTATCGGTTCAGCGTTGATTGGGTTATTCCTGGTTTCCTTCTTCTCTTTGAAAAGGTCATAAAGTCAATCAGGATATGGGGAGGCGTGGGTCGGCTTTGAGTGGAGCTTCAGGTCTTCCCGTTCCGCAAACCCGGCAGGTCGTATCCTCTTTGCCAAAAGCGACCCCGCAGGTTGGACAATTATAAAAAGCGTCCCAGGCGCGTTCTAAAGCGGCGCGCGCCTGCCGCTCTTGTTCAAGCCGGGCTTTATAATTGGTCTCAATCGCTTCAGCCGTCGGTTTGATTACCTTCCAGGCGCGTTCTTTGAGCTTGAGGCTGTGAAAGGTTTCTGCCAGGTCAGCGCCGGTATTCAGCGTCTGGCTGGCGGATTGAATCACCTGGTCTGGGCGCATGGATTTAGAACGCCGCAACAGGTCCATGCCTTTGGCAGCGAGTTCCAGCAGTTTCCCACCTCCAGATTTGAGAGTCTCTAACAGCCCTTGCGAAGTGAGGTCATTCACCTTCACTTCGCAGCCGTCGTGCAAGGTGGTAAGGTTGATGGTCATTGCCGGAACGCGCTCGCCGCCTGAATTGATAAGAACCGTGAAGATCAACGATTCGGGTTTGCCGCTGGTGGTGCTGGTGGTTTTGGCGCTTTGAAATTCTGTGCGCAGCACGTCGATCAGGTCATAAGGCTTGACACCCTGGTAGAACGCCGAATTATCGGTGGACGCCAGCGCCACCCCTGCACCCACCCCCAGCGCTGCGCCCGCCGCTGCCAGCACATCCCCCGCTTGATCTTCATTGGCTGCTGCTGCGCTTTGTTTGAAGGATTCAACCAGCCTTTTGAGCCGCTCTCTTTCTGTCTGATTGCGCTTTAACAACTCGCCTTTTCGTGTCAGCGCGACAGGTAAATCTTTTTGGGAAAAATTAGCCGAGAAAAACTTTTGGTCATAATCATCGAGCATACAAAAAACGGCTTTCTGTTCATCCGTTAACGCAGCGAGTTGTTCGGGGGAGAGTTTGGAAAGAGAGGGGTTGTCCATAAGCCACCTGATGTAGATAAAAAATTAAGCGAACATTTTTGATCAACTGATAGACCGTATAAAGGGTATTGTCTTCTGCATTATTGTATTCGAATATCACAAAAAAAGGATGCATAATCTTCAGACATACTACGTGATTATATATTAAAGGTCAGTTCAAGATGATGGTATATAGACTTATCTCGAACTGAAGATATTAGGTCATTTGAAAAAAAAACCGGGAAGAGCTGAATGACTCTGCCCGGTTCACTTTGCTGCGGTTGGATCAGGACCGCGCCAGGCGAATCAAGATGTTGTTTAATAGTCCCCCGTTACGAAATGAGCGTACTTCGCTGGCAGTATCGAGACGGATCATTACCGGGAACGACAATTCCGAGCCATCCTCGCGTATTGCCTGGATGGAGATTTCCGCGCGGGGGGTGAAATCGTCGGAAAGAGCGGGAATATTGAATGTTTCTGCGCCGGTAAAACCTAAGGTGGCTGCATTTTGCCCATTTATAAATTGGAGCGGCAGTACACCCATCCCTGCCAGATTGGAGCGGTGAATGCGTTCAAATGATTCAGCGATTACAGCCCGCACGCCCAGCAGCAGAGGACCTTTGGCAGCCCAATCGCGGCTTGAGCCGGTGCCATATTCTTTACCAGCCAGTACGACCAGTGGTACCCCTTCTTCCTGGTAGCGCATGGCTGCATCATATATGCTCATTTGCGTTTTATCCGGGTAATGAATGGTCAGACTGCCCTCAACCCCAGGGAGCATCAGGTTTTTAATGCGGATATTACCGAATGTCCCGCGCGTCATGACCCGGTCGTTGCCCCGCCGGGCGCCAAATGAGTTAAACTCATGGATAGGCACCCCCCGTTCTATCAGGTATTTGCCGGCAGCGCTGCTGGGAGATATATCTCCGGCAGGAGAAATGTGATCGGTGGTCACCGAGTTGCCAAATATTGCCAGCACTCGGGCGTTTGAAATTGCCCTTCCAAAGTGCGTCGGATTGACCATGAAGAATGGCGGTTCTTGTAAGTATGTTGAATCTTCATTCCATTCGTAGAGCAGGCTGCCAGTGACCTGAATGGCATCCCAATCTGGACTGCCATCGAACACGCTGGCGTAATTTTCCGCAAACAGATCAGCCCGCAGGTGCTGGCTGACGGCTGACTGAACTTCGGCTGAAGAGGGCCACACATCCCGTAAGAAAACTGGCTTCCCAACGCTATCCGTTCCAAGGGGCTCGTTGACCAGGTCGATATCTATTCTGCCTGCCAGGGCATACGCCACCACCAGCGGCGGCGAAGCAAGGTAATTCGCCTGGGCATGCGGACTGATGCGCCCTTCGAAGTTGCGATTGCCCGATAATACGGCTGCAGCGACCAGGTTATTGGACTCAATCGCTTTCTGGATAGATTCTGCCAGCGGTCCGCTGTTGCCGATGCAGGTAGTGCATCCGTAGCCTACCAGGTGAAACCCAAGTTGTTCCAGGGCTTGATCAACGCCCGCAGATTTTAACATCGCAGTTACGACCCGCGAACCTGGCGCGAGGCTGGTTTTGACATGCGGAGGGGTCTTAAGACCTTTTTCGACCGCCTTTTTTGCCAGCAATCCTGCCCCCAGCATAACCGTTGGGTTAGAGGTATTGGTGCATGAGGTGATTGCCGCCACGACCACAGATCCATGTCGTAATTCGCTGGATGCGCTGTTCAGTTTAATCGGGATTGATTGAGCGCACCTGGCAGGATCGATTCCAAATCCCCCTTCCGCTCTTGGCTTGGGCAGGGCTTCAAGAAATTTCGATTTGACAGATGCCAGGTTCAGCCGATCTTGCGGGCGGCGCGGTCCCGATAGGCTGGGTTGAACCGTCGCCAGATCCAGTTCCACCGTGCTGGAAAATTCAGGTTCGGGGTCTCCAGTTATCCGGAACAGACGCTGGGCGCGGTAGTACCGCTCGACCAGTTCGATTAATTCTGTAGGTCGCCCGGTCAGTTTCAAGTATTCAAGCGTGATTGAATCGACCGGGAAGAAAGTCATGGTAGCGCCGTTTTCAGGCGACATATTGGCAATCATGGCGCGGTCGACCAGGCTTAGATGATCCAATCCGGGACCAAAAAATTCGACGAATTGATCCACCACGCCCTTTTTTCGCAGGATTTGGGTAATGGTAAGGGTCAGGTCAGTGGGGGTGACTCCTTCGGGCAAAGCGCCAGTCAGTTTAAAGCCGATTACATCCGGAATGACCAGCTCAATGGGTTGATCGAGCATGGCAGCCACCGCTTCAATACCGCCGACTCCCCAACCCACCACTCCCAAGCCGTTTATCATGGTGGTGTGTGAATCAGTTCCGACAACTGTATCAGGAAAAGCAACCCATTCGCTGCCAGTCTGTCTGGTCAGCACCAGCCGGGCAAGAAATTCAAGGTTGACCTGGTGGATAATGCCGGTTGCCGGGGGGACGACTCGAAAGTTTTGAAATGCTTTTTGACACCACCGTAAAAATTTGTACCGTTCCTGGTTGCGTTCAAATTCAATCTCGATATTCTTTTCGAATGCCTCAGGAACGCCAGCGACATCTACCTGAATGGAGTGATCCACAACCAGATCGACCGGTATAACCGGCTGTAACCGCGCGGGGTCGCCGCCCAATCTCATCAGCGCAGCGCGCATGGCGGCAAGGTCATTCATCACGGGCACGCCGGTAAAATCTTGCAGCACGACTCGACCCGGGTAAAATGCCATCGATGGGCGGTTGGAAGATGATGGCTGCCAGTTGAACAGGTTGAGCACATCCTGGGGGGTGATTTGATCGCCGTCGCAGCGGCGCAGGACTGCCTCGAGGATGGTGCGCAGGCTGAACGGTAACCGGTCGAGACGATTTAAGCCGCTTTTTTCGAGCGCATCTAATGCGTAGATGGTAAATTCCTGAGTAGAAGTACGCAGTGTGGTTCGGCTGTTAAAAAAATCGTTGTCCATTTTTTAGTGATCCATGTGATAAAGGATAGCGCGTCCGAAGTCCGAGGTGCTTAATAAGCGAGCGCCATCCACCAGAGCGTGCAGGTCGGCAGTTAACTCACGCGCCGCGATGGCGCCTTCGATACCGCGAATAACCAGGTCGGCAGCCTCGTGCCAACCAATATATCGCAGCAACATTTCGCCAGAAAGCAGAACCGAGCATGGATTGGCGATATTTTTTCCTGCCAGGCGGGGAGCTGTGCCGTGGGTGGCTTCGAAGATGGCATGGTGGGTGTCGAAATTAATATTCCCTCCGGGCGCAATGCCCAAACCGCCTACCTGGGCTGCCAGCGCATCGGAGAGATAATCGCCGTTCAGATTGGTGGTCGCCAGTACGTCAAATTCTCGCGGACGGGTCAAAGCGGCTTCAAACATAGCATCGGTGATGACATCTTTAACGACCAATTTCCCATTCTGAATCGCCAGCGTTTGCTCCTGGTTGGCTGCTTCTTCGCCCTTTTCGTTTCTCGTGCGTTCCCATTGCAGGCTGGTGTACACCCGGTCGCCAAATTCTCTTTCTGCGAGGGCGTATCCCCAGTTGCGAAAACCGCCCTCGGTGAATTTCATGACATTCCCTTTGTGGACAAGGGAGACACTGCGCCGGTGATTGGCAAGCGCCCAGCGGATGGCGGCGCGCACCAGCCGCTGGCTTCCTTCTACAGAGACCGGTTTAAGACCAAAGGCGGCTGTTTCTGGAAAACGAATTTTTGCATAATCTTTTGGAAAATTTTCCTTCAGCAAAGTAAGAAACCGTTCATTTTCGGCGGTCCCTTGCTCGTATTCGATACCGGTATAAAGGTCTTCGGTGTTCTCTCGAAAAACCACCATATTGACATCTTCTGGTCGGCGAACAGGGCTGGGAACTCCCCGGTACCAGCGCACTGGACGCAGGCAGACATACAGATCGAGCGCTTTGCGCAGCGCCACATTGAGCGAGCGAATTCCCCCGCCTACCGGTGTTTCCAGCGGACCTTTAATACCCACCAGATGTTCTTTGAATGCCTGGAGAGTCTCTTCTGGCAGCCAGGATCCTTTCGTTTCGGAAGCTTTTTTTCCGGCAAACACTTCCAGCCAGATGATCTGCCGCGAGCCTGCGTATGCCTTCTGGACGGCAGAATCCAGCACCGGTTGGGCTGTTCGCCAGATATCAGCGCCCGATCCATCCCCTTCAACAAAAGGGATCAGGGGATAATCGGGCACGATTAATTTCCCGTGTTGAACTGTTATTTTTTGACCCTGTTGGGAAGAAGAAGCCATTGAGTCGCTCATGAAGGATTACTCCTGGTTAAGGAACCGAAGAAAATATTGATCAAGGTTTCACATTTTTCGTCTTGACAGGTGGGACACTATCCCGTACAATGGTACAATATTATACCAGAACTGAGACTTCTTTCAAGGATCGATTTTTTTCCGCACTGACAGGCGAAGCAAAGATGGTTTCAACCGGATTGCAGACTCTTAATCATGTCATTGATGTACTCGATTGTTTTACAGTTGAGCAGCCTGAATTGGGTGTGCGGGAAGCTGCCCGCAGACTTAATCTCTCAGTCAGCACAACCGGGCGTTTAATGTCTGCGCTTAAAGAAGCTGGCGTGCTGAGGCAGAACCCTCAAACCCGCGCTTATCAGTTAGGCGGAAAAGTGCTGGCTTGGGCGGAAGTGTATTCAGCCACATTTGACATCCGCCAAATTGCGCTGCCTGCCATGCAGGAACTGTTTCGCTCTACTCAGGAAACGATCAGCCTGTATGTCCTTGAAGGAAATGACCGGGTGTGTATTGAACGCCTTGAAAGTCCGCGCACGGTGCGGATTGTGGCGCGGATTGGAAGAAGACTTCCATTATATGCTGGCTCGGCGGGAAAATTAATGCTGGCATTTTTACCCCCGAACCGGCAAGAAGAGATTATTCGCAGCACCGTGTTTAAACCCTTTACAGTCAATACCATTACCGATCCAGAGATCTTGCGCGCGGAATTGAAAAAGATCCGCCAGCAAGGCTTTGCATATAGTTCTGGCGAGTGGATTTTGGAAGCGGCAGGGGTTGCTGCGCCGATATTGGACAATCGGGGTGAATTGCAGGCTTGCCTGACGATATCCGGTCCAGCCCAGCGATTTACGGACGAGGTGGTCAAGACATACAGCCGGGTTGTCCTCCAGGTGGCAGGTGAAATATCACGCCACCTGGGCTGCTCAAACGAGGTATTTCCAGCAAGAGGAGAAGGAAGATGATCATCTATGACAAAATTAACGCCCAATTACCCGCCTGGCGCGAGCGGGTCAAAAACCTGGTGAAGAATTATGGCGGGTTTAAGGTCTGTGATGTAACGGTGGAGCAGATCTATGGCGGCATTCGCGGGGTGCAAATTCAGGTGAGTGATATTTCTTATGTGGATCCCCCAACTGGAATTCGGCTGCGGGGATACACGGTGCCGGAATTGTTGCAATTACTGCCGAAAGCCCCAAACTCAGAATTTCCGATGGTGGGGGGATTGTATTATTTGCTGATGGCAAATGAAATGCCAGACCAGGAACAAGCCTGGTTGGTTGAAAACGAGTGGAAGAAACGGGCTGAGGTGCCGGCTTATGTGTTTGACATGATTAATGCAATGCCGCCTGATACGCACCCCATGACGTTGTTCTCATTGGCAGTCCTATCGATGCAGCGCGATTCGGTTTTCAGCCATCAATACTATGAAGGCGTGCTAAAAAATGATTATTGGAAATATTACCTGGAAGACAGCATGAACTTAACCGCTCGTCTTCCTGTGATTGCTGCCTATATTTATAATAAAAAATACCGGAATATGGGATATGTTGCGCCGCATCCTGACCTGGACTGGGCAGCGAATTTTGGGTACATGATTGGCAAGGGGGATAACCCGGAATATCTCGACCTCTCCAGGTTGTTCTTGTTGCTGCATTCTGACCACGAAGGAGGAAATGTCAGCGCTCACGCTGCTCACCTGGTAGGTTCAGCCCTTTCAGATGTATACTACGCCTGTTCTGCGGGCTTAGATGGGTTAGCCGGACCGTTGCATGGGCTGGCAAACCAGGAGTGCATCCGCTGGCTGCTATCGGTACGTGAAGCCCTTGGCAGCTCTCCTACGGAAGAAGAATTCGAAAAATTTGCCTGGAGTGAATTGAACGCGGGCAAGTTATTGCCTGGCTATGGGCACGCCGTCTTGCGCACAACCGACCCGCGCTTCACCGCCCAACTGGAATTCGGCGAAAAGCACATGCCGGATGACGAGTTGTTTAAGCTGGTGAAATTAATCTACAAAGTGCTGCCGGGGGTACTGATGAAACATGGCAAGGTAAAAAATCCCTGGCCAAATGTGGATGCGATCAATGGCACCATGCAGTATCACTACGGGGTAACTCAGTTTGATTTTTATACCGTGCTGTTTGGACTGAGCCGCGTTTTAGGTTTCACTGCCCATATTGTTTGGGCGAGGGTTTTGAATAAACCGATCGAACGCCCCAAATCATTGACGACGCGCATGTTAGAGGAGATGGTGGCTGGCGAAGTGTAAGGGATTTGCCTTCTCAGGAAAGGGTAAATGAAAAGGTTGCGCCTTTTTCCGGCTCAGCTTCTGCCCAAATCTTTCCACCATGACGGCGGACAATGCGTAACACAGTTGCCAGTCCAATGCCGGTGCCGGGGAATTCCTGGTCGGAATGCAGCCGCTGAAATGCCCGGAACAGCTTTTCAGCATAAAGATTTTCAAATCCTGCGCCATCATCGCGCACGTAAAATACGACCTGTCCGTCTGAGACATGTTTTCCAACTTCGATTGTCGCGCAGGGATGTTTTGAGGTGAATTTCCAGGCGTTTTCCAGCAGGTTATACAACAGAATGCGCATCAGGTGTGGATCCGCATAGGTTTGCAGGTCAGGGGCAATTTTCCACTCGACCTGACGTTCCGGCTGGCTGGTTTGGAGTTCTTCAGCTATCAGGCGGGCGATCTGGCTCAGGTTGATTTCCTGGCGGTTCATCTCGCTGCGCATCATCCGCGAAAGCATGAGCAGGTCGTCAATTAGCTCTGACATGCGTTGACTGGCAGCGCGGATGCGCGAAAGGTAAAACTGCCCTTGCGAATCAATTTTCGCTCCATAATCCTCAAGTAACGCCTGGCTGTATCCAGCCATGCCGCGTAATGGAGCGCGCAGGTCGTGGGAAACAGAATAGGAAAACGCTTCTAATTCTTTGTTGACCGCTTCCAATTCAGCAGTGCGCTCGCTGACCCGTTGTTCCAGCATGGCATTCATGCGGCGGATTGCATCTTCCGCCTGTTTTTGCTCGGTGATATCGATAATAACACCGCGGAACCCAACGAACTCCTCATTTTTAATGATAGGAGCTGTATAGATTGAGATGGGAAAAGTGCTGCCGTCCTTCCGCAGAGCAGTGTACATGTTCTCGTTGATTATTTTGGAGTCTTTTTGCAGATTGCTGAGGTTCGAAATGGCTCGCTGCCGATCTACTTCGATGATCATCTGGGTAAAATGGAGACCTGACTCGATATCCTCACGCGCATAACCAAATTTTTCAAACGCAATTTGATTGGCAAAGGTGATGATCCCGCGTTGATCCAGTTCAAAAATGATCTGGGGTAAAAGGTCGGTGGTTTCTTTGTACTTTTGTTCATTTTCGCGCAGGGCAAATTCCGCTTTTCGGCGGCGGTTGATGTTGATGGTCAGAAACCCAATCACACCAGACTGGATCAGAATGAAGAGCAAAATGCCCATGATCCAATAGCGGTATCGCTCGAAAACGCCTGGCTCGCGGTTGATCAGAATGCTGCCGGGTGGCAGATCAGATTCTTTCACTCCCCAACGGCGGAGCTGGGTATAGTCGAACAGATATTGGTTTTGAGAACGCTCCAGGACGGGAATTGCGCTGACTGATTCACCAGCCAGGATGCGCGCTGCCATTTTTCCCGCAATTTGCCCGTGATAAAAACCCGAATTAAGTTTGCCGCCGACGATTCCGTAGCCCAGGTATAAACCGCCGTGCGCATAAATAGGCGCAGCCGATACAGCGGAGATGCTCTGCATAACAGTATCTGGATTAAGGGATTCTCCTCCACGTTCCTGGAAGAAATCTGCGTAATAGACAATGCTTTTTTGGGGGGCGCTGCGCAGTTTTTCGATTAATTCAGATAACATCAGCCCGCTGCCCGCATCCAGAAATATAAATTCGGCTTTTATTTCACCTGACCTGGCAAGTTCTTCGAGAAAAGCGCGATTGGTTTTGCCTGTGGTCGTGTTGTCGGTTACCACCAGGACTTTATCCGTGCCAGGATGTAATTGTAAGCCGATCAGGATCGTGTCTTTGATATCAATGGTCTCTACCACTCCGGTGATTTCGGGATGTCCTTGCAGCATCGAGGGAGTGTAATTATTCACCCCGCAGAAAACAACTGGCACACCTGGAAAAAGGGTTTTGCTGTGTTTCCGTAAAAATTGAAAGGCGTCGTCATCCAATGAGAGGATGACATCGAACTTCGTGTCACGATACTTGAATTGGTAAACATTGAACAGCAGGTCAAAATATTCCGGTGAAGAGTTGCGCTTGGTATCCATGAATTCGACAAAGACATCCACATTGGGTGGCAAAGCGGAACGGATGCCGCGCATTTCATCATCCGAAAAGATCATTCCTTCATGGTAGGAATTCAGGATTAACACACGGTAAATGGGCTGGGCGCTGGCAGGAGCGACAGCAAAAGTCAATACCACAGATATGATCACCAGGAAGGTGATCAGAAATGCGTTTGATTTCATTCTTATTCAATTATCGCACGGACTTAAAAAACATAGAGTGAAAAGGAGAAAAATGGGGTAATTAATCCAAAAGATACGGGATTAATTGCCCCATTGCGGTTGAATGAGTATGTTGAAAATTGTGTTAATACCCGGCAGCGCTGCCTTTTGGGAACCCTTTGCTGGTGATTGGGTCTGGGGGAATACCTTGATCGATGTACTGAGAAAAAAATTCTGCCCGGCGCTGAATGGTTTCCTGTCCTTTGGCAATCGCTTTGCTGCGGTCGCCGTCGAATTCATGCTTTATAATCCATTCCTGCCCAAATTGAGAATGGTTGACCTCATCTGCCCAATCATAATCCTGGTACAGCGCCATGAGCGGGTGCTTTGCGGTATCCCGGCAAAACTCGTATTCCTGGCGTTTACCGGGAGGATATTTCATGGCAGCCTGTTCGATGGCGACCGTCAGATGGGCATAGGCGTCCATCGGATTCATGCTGTGCAGCGCCATTTCCGCAAAACCAGTCCAGTTGGGGTTGCGTGTAATATCAATCCCTTCTGCCTGGAGAGCAGCCTGACCGAAGGCAGCGTGCCTGACTTCATCCCAGCAGTGGCGGGCTAAATCCAGGTAAAAGCGCCAGGGATGTCCTTTTTCCATGTACAGGATTGCTCCCACTGTTTCCGCTGGAGACATTTCGTGAAAACGCACCCACATCATTTGCTCGAGACCTTCGCGGGTAGAATCTCCATGAGGCAAAGTTTCAGTGGTTGGCGTTTTAGGAATGGATACTTTGAAACGGGCGTCGCGACCTGATTCAAGAGGGATTTGCCAGGGGCTGCCGTCACTGCGCAGTTGGGGCAGCGGCGGGCGGTCGTCTTGGGGAATTTCTCCTGCAACTCCTCCCGCTGCAGAGAGACAGGCGCGCAGGTGGTTCTCCCATTCGGAAGCCTTCTTTACGTTTTCTTCCCCGTTTAACCAATCACCGAGAAAGCGGTTGCCCAGTTCGATGTGCTCCTCTTCTTCTGGTAGGATGAATCGCAAAGCGCGGCTGGTGGGATAATCAACCAGGGGATTGATCAGCTTCAAGTGCCGCTGGTATGCGTCGCGAAGGGCTGGCTTGAGTACGCGGTAGATCGCTACCAGCAGTTCAAGTGTGTCTTCTGAACGGATGGCTTCGTCAATCAATATTTGTAAAGTTGGGTCGGGGCATTTATCGACACTGCGATCTGAGCGGCGAAGTTCTGTGATTCGGGTGCGCAGGGAATTGTGATGTTCGGCGTCTTCGTACAGATGGCGTCCCAGCATGAATTTGATTTCCCATTCGGGCGTTGATAACAGCCGCGCAGCCGCTATATTCAGCAGATTCCTTTCAAGGAAAGCGAATCGGTGCAGAACGTTCGCGTTTTCTTCTACACCTAAGCCTAACCGCTCAGGCTCCGTTATACCCGCAAATCGATGACCTGGAAATTGTTCGAGCATATTTCACCCTGAATTTATGATATATAGCATATAAATTATCATAATATATTATATGTGCTTTGATAGTATTTTCAAGGGCTGAAAAATAGTTAAGGATTATCTTAAATCAATGTTTCGAAAAAAGAATATAGAACGATGATTTATTACGCAAACTTTACAGACTTGGGGGCTGATATTCGATACAATCTGAGATGAATCCTGCTTGGTTGTGGGAAAAGACAGTTTTTTTCCTGAAGGGGTTATATTTTAGGGAGTGGATGATTCATATTTTTAAAAAAATCGATTATACTTACATTACAGGTAAGAGATGTCTGAAAAGTGTTTTTTCAGGGGGTATTCTGTTGATGACCGCTGGTAACCCCCACTCAAAAAAGTTCCCAATTGGAATCGTCAATTGGATAAAGCCATTCATCCAGCGGGCTTTGGCAATTGTGCCCGAGGTAGATAAGGCGTCTGAAGAAGATATTCTTCGCTATTGGCGGAGGCAGATTTCACGGGCGTTGTCATTATGCTTCGTGTATTTAGGTGGAATCACCCTGTTTTTTAGCGCACCTTTGCTTCTCCAAAGGCAACACTGGGGGATGCTCTTTTTGGATATTGGCGGCATTGTAATGGGGTGGTATGTCAGCCTGAATCAAAAAGTCTCTTACAAAGCGCGCACGATGGTGCAATTGGCGGTGATCCACCTGATTGGCGTGGGATTACAAATCAGCGTCGACGTGCCGCGCGGGGGATTGTTGTGGTTTTTTACATTCTCCGTTTTAGCCGGTATCTTATTAGGTGTGCGGGCGGCTGTCGTCGCCACCCTGATCAACGTGCTTTCTATGATCTGGATTGGGGTTTGTCTGGCTGCCGGCTGGCTGTCGAATACTGCAATGGCTTCCTACGATATTTCCAGTTGGTTTGTAACGATTGTAAACTTCTTAGCGCTCAACAGCGCTACCGCGATATTGGCTTCGCTCGTCCTGAGAGGCTTGCAGGAATCGGTGGAACGCGAGAAACTGGCGCGCCAGCAGCTCATGATCGAGCAGGAAAACCTGCTGGAAACCAATCGACGGCTGCTCCAGGAAATGGATAACCGGCGCAGGGTGGAAGAACGCTTGAAACACATGGCTTCAACAGACGCCTTGACCGGTTTACCGAACCGCATGTTGTTCATTGACCGGCTCGATCATGCCGTGGCGCTGGCAAAACGCAACCAGACCCGCCTGGCAGTTTTGTTTATTGATTTGGACGATTTTAAGTCGGTGAACGATGCGTTTAACCATCAACATGGGGATGATTTATTACGGGTCGTTGCGCGGAGTTTAACCGCCAGCATACGATCCAGTGATACGGTTGCGCGGATGAGCGGGGATGAGTTTTGTGTGCTGCTGGAAGGAATTGTTGATGAAGAATGTGTTCTGCCTGTGGTAGAAAAAATCAGGCATTCGATATCAGAGCCGATCCAGATCATTGAGTCGATTGTTTATGTAACCAGCAGCATCGGGGTGGCGATTTATCCTGAAAATGGAGAAACATCCCGCGACTTGCTGCAGAATGCGGATACCGCGATGTATCGGGCAAAAGCGCGTGGTAAAAACACTTATCAGTTTTTCACGGAAGAACTGGCTTTTCGCAGTCTGGAACGGCTGGAATTGTTGGCGCAGCTGCGACTAAGCCTGTCCAAAGGAGATTTGCGTTTGTATTTCCAGCCCATTTATGATGTCCAAACCGGGCGGGTTGCTGGGGCTGAAGCTTTGTTGCGTTGGGCGCATCCAGAGCGGGGGATATTGCTGCCTGGTATCTTCCTGGATATTGCCGATGAAGGGGGAATGATGCCGGAAATTGGCAATTGGGTTTTGCACGAGACTTCGCGATGTATCAGGAGATGGTCGGAAGATGGGTTGTCAGATGTGTTTATTTCTCTCAATATTTCTGGAAAGCAACTTGACCGTCAGAATATCCTTGCCCTGACGCGCCGGTTGATCCTGGATGAAGGGTTGGATCCACATGGGTTGCAATTGGAAATCACTGAAAACAGCCTGTTGCGGGAATTTGAAGAAACCCGTTCTCTTTTGGAAGAATTGAAATCGTTGGGGTTTGGTCTGGCGCTGGATGATTTTGGAACGGGCTACAGTTCGCTCAACTACCTGGCGCGCTATCCTTTCGATACGATTAAGATCGACCGTTCATTTGTTCGAAACGTAGATTCTGATTCCGGTCTGGCGGCAATCGTGCATGGGATTATTGCGATAGGACAAAGCTTGAATCTTACGGTTGTCGCTGAAGGGATCGAAACCCAAGAGCAGTATTCCCGTTTTGTCCAAATGGGCTGTCATTTGGTACAAGGCTGGTATTTTAATCCAGCTTTGCCAGAAAATGAATGGATTGAACTGCTGAAGAAAGAACGGGTTGGTTAAACGAGCGCCTGCGCTGAGAACTTCAGGATAATTTCTTTATTGGGCGCAAGGGAAATACGTAACATTCGTGTAAACTGGGCTGCGATAGGTGCCGTCATCCGTAATGACCTGCATCTCAAAGATCGAATCGTTCATTAGCGGCGGATGCACCACATCTTTTGTGCCGCTGAAACCGCTGCCGTTGATGGTTACGCTGCGAATATTGCCGGTGTCGCGGCGCAAATCCTTTTTACTCCACTCGGTTAATTTGAAATTGCCTTTATCGCGCAAACGGAAATAGAGCGCAGCGCCTTTGTTGATATCTGGCATTTCAACCGAGACTTTGAGCTGGCTGGGTTCCTGGTAGCAATAAAATATGGTGGTGGAGACTGTAACTCGATAGGCTGTCGAGGCAGTAGTTGCCACAGGCGGCGGCGGATTGGTTTGAACCAGGGTTGGGGAGGGAGGTATTTTCGTTGCGGTGGGCAGCGGGGTGTAGGTTGGCAGTGGCGTATAGGTGGGCTGAACGGCAATGGTCGAAGTTGGATTCGCTAAAGCTGCCTGGGTTAACTGGAGAGCTTGAGCGGTTTGTTCCAGGCTGACCCTGGTTTTTTCCATGGCGGCGGTGGTGTTCTCGACTTTGCGGGTCGAGGCGACTGCCTGGGCAATGGCGGTGCTCGGGTTGATCGTTGGGGCGGCGGGCGTGGGCGCAGCCAGGCAGGCGATACTGAAGCCCCATACCGTAAGACACACAATGATTGCCAGAGATGCTTCTGAACGGGTTTTCTTTATACGATACGATTCGCGCATGTTCCCCTCCGCCATTGGTGAGATAATGATGACTGAATCATCTCACCAAACCGATGAGCTGTAAAACCGGGGCGGTCACCTCTCATTTCTGTGTTTTTCACCATCCTCTTTTATTATAACTTGGTCATGGAGGATGAACATGATTTATTGATAACGTCCGTTCGGCAAAGCGGCAAAATGAACATAGATAGATTATGGGGGCAAAATGTATTGTGATGTATTTTATGGTTATAAGTGTCGTGCTATACTGTAAAGGGTGAGTATGATATAAGGATGTGAAGTCAAGATGGCGGGACGCTTGCGAATCACAGAAACGGGCAGGGTGCGTCGAGTGCGGCGCGCAAAGCGGGGGGATGAAGACGACACCCTGGTTCACCGCCTTCCAACGTCGCTGATCCAGCGTTTACAGGCAAAAGGCAGAGCTGGTCTGGCGCTGCTGAGGCGTCTGGCTTCTGGTCAACGAACAAACGCAGCGGCGCATCTTGCCGGGCAAGTGGGCAACACGGCTTTGCAGCGGATGATTCTTCAAGAGGAAGGAATTCCGATCGATGAGACCGAGACAGAAACAGCCGGGCTTGAGGGACAGGCGGAGGAAGAACAAGCGGCGTTTGAAGCGCCTGACACCTGGGGGGAACGGCAGAATATTTCGGTGAATGAAGTCAACCTGGAAGTATATGGAGCGACCACCGAACGCCTGACCGTGATCCGGGATACGCTTTCCTTATTACCTGCGCGGCATCTTCAACAAATTCCGCGCATTGTCGTCGGCGACCGGGTGGGACCGATCGGCACAGGCAGTGTTACGCGGGGCGGGAATTCGATTAATCGTGGGAACGCGTTTGACCGCATTGAAATTACCAATTACGCCCTGGATAACCGGTTAAGACAGGCAGGGCGCAGCGGTCCGCGCGTGTGCGTGAGCCTTTTACATGAGGTCGGTCATTTTGTTGATTGGCGGTTGACTTTACTGCCGCCGCGCAACAGTGAATCTCGCCAGCGCTTAGAAGAGTGGTTTCAGAGCATCGATTATCAGGGAGTGACGCAAGGCGCGGGCGAGCGGGCGGCTGAGGCTTACTGGCGATATTGGGTTGGAACGCTGCCGAGCGAAATCCGGGAGATCATCGAGGAATCACCTGCGATGGAAGACCTGCGGGCTTTGGAAGAATAAGGCTGGATTAGCCGTTTTTCATGCTACAATAAATTTCTGATTATTTCCATTATTACACCATATCCTGTTATTTCTATCTCTATCGGGAGGACCTGCTGCAATGAGTGAAAAAGTAAAAATTGGGGTTGTTGGACTGGGTAACATGGGTAGTTTTCATATCCGTGAAATATCCACTATGGATACAGCATCACTTGCTGCGATTTGTGATATTGACCGGGAAAAAGCGGATCGCTTTGGCGGGCAATTCCAGGTGCCGGTGTACTACGATTATAAGACCATGATCGAAAAAGCAGACCTGGATGCGGTCTTATGCGCGACACCCCATTATGACCACGTGCCGATCAGCATTGATTCTTTTGCCCGTGGTTTGCATGTGCTGGTCGAAAAGCCGATCACCGTGCATGTAAAAGATGCGCGGAAAATGGTGGCAGCCTATGAAGCGGCTAAGGAAAAGAATCCGAACCTGGTTTTTTCGATCATGTTCCAACAGCGTACCAACGGATACTGGCGCAAAGTCAAAGAAATGATCGATACTGGTCAACTGGGCAAGCTGGTGCGGGCAACCTGGATCATTACAGATTGGTTCCGCACCCAGACCTATTATGATACTGGAGGATGGCGGGCAACCTGGAAAGGCGAGGGCGGCGGTGTGTTGCTTAATCAATGTCCTCATAACTTGGACCTGTACCAATGGTTCTTTGGAGTGCCCAAGCGCGTGATGGGATTTGCTCAAATTGGCAAGTATCACAACATTGAAGTAGAGGATGAAGTAACAGCTTATTTTGAATACGAAAACGGTATGGTTGGGCATTTTATTACCACCACCGCCGAGTCTCCTGGAACCAATCGGCTGGAGATTGTGGGCGAGAACGGTAAGCTGGTTTATGAGAATGGCAAACTGACTTTTGACCGCAACAAGATGTCCATGCTCAAATGGCTCAAGGAATCCAAAGCCAGTTTTGACAGGGTTGAACATGCAGTGGAGGATGTTCCTTACGGCAATGAGCCTGCCGGTCATCGGGTGGTGATTGATAATTTTGCCAAAGCTATTCTATATGGAGAACGGCAGATCGCCGCTGGTCCTGAGGGTATCAATGGATTGGCAATTGGCAATGCCATAATGCTCTCCTCCTTCCTGGGGAAACCGGTCGAAATTCCATTTGATGAGGATTTGTACGAAGCCAAATTGATGGAACTAATTGCAACCTCGAATTTCCAAAAAGGCGAGGTAGTTAAGGAAGACGTAGATTTCACAAAATCGTTTCAGAAATAACCACCAGACCGGGTCTTATTGATTCAGGAGGATATGATGAAAATTGCACTGACCACTTTGGGCTGTCCAAACTGGGATTGGGACACGATTTGTGCGCGCGGACGGGAATACGGTTTCGATGGGGTGGATATGCGCGGTTACCTGGGTGCGATGGATATTACCCTGATGCCCGAATTTACTACCGGAGCGGGGGAGACGCGCAAAAAGCTGGAAGATCACGGGCTGGTGATGAGCGCGATCAGTTCGAGCATCCGCGTTTGTGTGGCGGAGCAGCGTGAAGCGAACATCGAAGAAGCCAAACGCACAATTGATGTGGCGGGCAAATTTGACGTTAAAAATGTGCGCGTCTTTGGCGGGGGCGACCTGAACAAAACGCCGCGCGCGGAGCTGGCAAAGATCGGCTGTGATTGCGTGGAAGCCATTCTCCAGCTCGATGGGGCATCAGGTATCCAATGGTTGTTTGAGACGCATGATATCTGGGTTAAGGGAGATGACTGCCGTTTGCTGCTCGAAGCCATTCCCAACCCAAATTTTGGGGCTTTATGGGATATCGGACACACGCCGCGTGTGGGAGGAGAAGCGCCAGAATATACGTATAACGCCATGCAGGGTAGGGTGGGTTATGTGCATCTCAAGGATGCAGTTTATGACCCGGCAGACCCCAAGGTCATGCAGGATGGCTGGGTTTACCGCTTGCCTGGACAAGGTGCGCTGCCATTGATCGAATGTCTTAAATTGCTTCATAGCAAAGGATACACTGGCTGGATTCAGTTTGAGCATGAAAAACGCTGGCATCCTGAGCTGCAAGAGCCAGAAGAGGCTTTTCCGGCGTTTGTGAATTGGATCCGCCCGGTTTTGGCTTCTCTCTAACGATTCAGGCTGCAATCGAGGTAAGGGTTGGTTGTGATAATTATCACAGCGAGTTCCTACCGGGCGCTGGCAGTATAACACTTTAAAAAAGCAGCCTGTCTGCGGAAATTCCTGATCGATTGGGATGTTTGTTTGCTCGAGTCAGCAGGATTAACCCTTGACTGATTTTGTGTTATATCGTAAAATAACGATATAAGGACGGCTGAATGAATAAGGCACAGATTGAATATCACATGACAGAAGATGACCTGCGGCTTGCCCGGATGCTGAAAGCCCTGGGTAACCCGGTGCGTTTCCGCATCATGAACTACCTGGCTAACCGCCAGATGTGTATCACCGGTGATGTGGTTGAGTTTACAGAGCTGGCGCAATCAACAGTCAGTCAACACCTTAAAGTGCTGAGAGAAGCAGGGTTGATCTCAGGCGAGATTGAGGGACCGGCTACCTGCTACTGTTTGGATGTGAATGGAATTGCCTGGCTGAAAGACCGTATTGGCGCATGGCTGCATGATTGTTGTATACCGGTGAAGGTTCAATCTGAATCTAAAACCATATCGTGTTGTTAGTTTCCACCAAATCGACTTAGAGAAAAGATGATGTAATTCGATGATATTGCGATGCAATGTCGTGTAAAGAACACCTGAAAAGATCTTTTTCATGATCTTCCATGAGGAAAGAGGTATATGATGGGTATGACTCCTGAATCTGCAAAGTATTTTCAGCAGGTAGCCCGCCATTGGGATGCCTTACGCAGGGGCTATTTTGGCGAGCAGGTAAGAGAGGCGGCAATTAAAAAAGCGTATTTGCGCCCAGAAATGGCGGTGGCGGATATTGGGGCTGGGACGGGGTTTATGGCTGCCGGACTGGCGCCGCTGGTGCGCCGGGTGTATGTTGTTGATGGATCGCCAGCGATGTTGGAGGTGGCGCGTGAAAACCTTCAGAATTTTGACAATATTGAATTTCACGAGTCGGACGGCATGAATCTGCCTTTTCCGGAAGAGAGCCTGGACGCTGTGTTTGCCAATATGTATCTTCATCATTGTTTCGATCCATTGGCTGCCATTCGCGAGATGGTGCGCGTGTTGCGCCCTGGCGGCAGGCTTGTGATTACCGACATGGATCGTCATCCCTTCGCCTGGTTGAAGGAAGAAATGGCAGATACCTGGCAGGGCTTTGAGCGTTCTCAATTGCGCGAGTGGTTCCAGCAGTCAGACCTGGTTAATATCATTGTGGATTGCACAGGACAGTCTTGCTGCGCCGAATCGAGCAACCCGACTCTAGCTCTGGATGAGAGCCAGGATCGCGAGGCGAATATCAGTGTCTTTGTTGCGACCGGCGTGCGCCGGGCGGCTGTTCAACAAGCAGTGGCGGAGTCGTATGGGGCGCTCGCTCGCCAGCAGGGTGGGTGTTGCTGCCACGCCGGTGAGGGCAACTGCAATTGTGAATCGCCCAGCGAGGATTGCAATTGCGCTTCGACCCAAAATGGCTGTTCCTGCGGCGGAGGCTGCTGCGGCGGTGTGACGGAAGGCGTGGATGTTGCCATTGAGCCGCAAGGGTACACCAGCGAGGAGCTTGCGTCCGCTCCTGAAGAAGCGGTTGAGATTTCGTTAGGCTGCGGAAACCCTTTGGCGCTGGCGGACCTGAAAGCGGGTGAAGTCGTCCTGGATATCGGCAGCGGCGGAGGGCTGGATTCCTTTCTAGCAGCCCAGAAAGTGGGAGAAATGGGGCGGGTGATCGGGATCGACATGACGCCCGCTATGCTGGAACGCGCGCGGGCAGCCGCAAATCGCCGCGGGATCACAAACGTGGAATTCCGCGAGGGGTTTGCTGAAGAGTTGCCGGTTGGTGATCGTACGGTGGATGTGGTCATATCGAATTGCGTCATCAATTTGACGGAGGACAAGGGCAAGGCGTTTTTTGAAGCTGCGCGGGTTTTGAAACCCGGCGGCAGGCTGGAGATCAGCGACGTGGTGCTCTCCGGGGCGATCCCGCTGGACTGGCGTGACGACATGACTGGTTGGGCGGAATGCGTCACTGGCGCGCTGCCGGAACAGGAGTATCTCGACCTGATTTCTCAGGCTGGATTTGTCGATATTAAGGCGCGGCGCAGCGCATCCGCGGGTCGTTTGGGCGATGTATCTGTTTATTCAGCGATCATCTCCGCGCGAAAACCTGCAGAGGGCGCGTTCCCCGCGTTAACCTCTTGCGGGTGCAATGGCTGATCGCATTCAGAAAAATTTGACCGGTTTTGTCTGTTGATCCTGGTACAATAGGACGCCATGCTCACGATTGTAGTCGCTTCCTCCAACCCAGTAAAATTACACGCAGCTTTGAACGGATTCCAGCGGATGTTCCCCGACCAGGAATTTCGGGTGCATGGAGTTCAGGTGTCCTCTGGGGTAGGCTGCCAGCCTATGTCGAATGCCGAAACTCTGCAAGGCGCCCTGAACCGGGCGAAGGAAGCGCAACAGGCGCAGCCAATGGCGGATTATTGGGTTGGGATCGAGGGCGGCGTGGAGATCGAAGGCGAGGAACTGGCTGCGTTTGCCTGGGTAGCGGTCGAGTCGCGTGCCGGATTGGGCAAGGGTCGCACTGGAACGTTTTATCTGCCGCCTCAGGTGGCGGCGCTGGTGCGGGCAGGAAAAGAACTGGGCGAAGCGGACGATATCATCTTTGGCAGGACAAATTCCAAGCAGGAAAACGGGGCAATTGGGATATTGACTGGCGATGTGATCGACCGGGTAAGCCTGTATGAACAGGCTGTCATTCTGGCTCTGGTTTCATTCAAAAACCCGCAGTTATACCAGGCGACCCGGTCATGATCCGGTCGTAAAAAGGAGGAGTGTGGTTAAATCTATCAGGATTTCGGTCACTGTCGTCCGATGTATCTTATGGATGAGGCAGAGGAATACGTCTGGAGATTGCCCAGGCGCTGATTAGAAGGATCAATCCGGCGCTGTCGAACAGAATAAAGCGCAGGATTGACGCGCGCAGGAATGGATAATCGAGCGGAATTGTTTGCAGCAGCAGCGATTCACCAATCAAGCCGATTGCCTGCATGGCGATGGCTTCGAAGAGGGCGGTGCGGCGGCGCACAGGATGGGAAAGTGCTGCAAGATAGGGCACATTCCACATCAAGAACAGGATACCCATCCCGCGCAGCGCAGCCTGCCCGGGAATTCCTTCCAACTCAAACGCGGTGATATATGCCGCCGGATTCCACAAGAAGACCACCGCTGCCTGTAAGTTGAAGAAGATTACCAATGCGATGAACAGCCTGGCGGTTGCCAGAGGCACAGTTTTCGGGCAAGGGCTAGCGCGATTTTGGTGATTTGCCATTTGACTTGGGTGTATTGCGTTTTCCTTTATAATCTCTTAACGGGCTGGCGCAGGATGGTGCGCAGCTTTTCGGGGGCAGTTCGGCGTGGGTCGCCCAGGTATATTTCATGGTGTTTTCCGTTGGGTGCAAAGCCCTTCTCGTGAAAAAACTGGTGCAGGGCGGCGATGGTCGGACCTTCGGCGGCATAGGAACCAATATGCATGACCTGAGCAGAATAGCCTTCATCATAGGTTTCCAGGCGAACCTGTTGGACGAGTGGCTCGCCTTTCTTGCGCAGTACTTCAGCCCGCGCCTCTTCGACTTGTTCGGGCGTGATTAATTCCGGCAGGACAATCATCATTGTCCATTTCCAATCGTCTTTGCGCTCGATGCTGAACTCCGCCATGTGGTCAACCCACCACAATCCTTCTAAAGCCATGACGTTAAATTCTAATTCGCCCCGTTTTTTTAACATGAATTTGAGCGTATAAACCAGCCCATACAGCGCAGATACTGCTTCTTGATAGACAGGCGCGGTGTTCGGATTGCCCTCTCCGTTGATCATCAGATAAGGCATAGGCGGGATTTCCAATAACACCGGATGATTCGCCGCTGCAGTGTACAACCGTTTTAATTCCTTTTTCAGGTCAATCGTCAACATGGTCTATTTCCTCCTTGTTGTATTCTAGTTTTAGAATAATATACTTCTATCATACCGTTTTGATCGTTGATTGTCAAGCAGTCAACAGAGGTTCAGATTTCGAACTCATTTCTGAACTTCAGTGCAGTTTATTTTTTCTTCATTTTGTCGGTATAATGTTTTGTATGACAATTCAAATTGAGCCAATGGACCTGGCAGATTACCAGGCGGTCTATGATTTGTGGGCAAATTCGCCCGGTGTGGGTTTGGGGGACGGTGATTCGCGGGAAGGGCTGGCGCAATTCTTTCAGCGCAACCCGGGGTTAAGCTTCGTGGCGCGCGATGACGGGGAAATCATCGGCGCGATTTTGGGCAGCCACGACGGGCGGCGGGGATTCATCACCCATCTGGCTGTGCGCAAATCTCATCACGGACGGGGTATCGGAAGGTTGTTGGTGCGCACCTGCATGAATGCGCTGCGCAGCGCGGGTATCCGGAAATGCCATATTTTCGTTTTCAAGGACAACGAAGAAGGCAAAGTGTTTTGGCGAAAAGTTGGCTGGTTCGACCGACCAGAGCTAGAGGTGTTTTCCGCGTATACCGATCGGGATAAGTAACGAACGGTTATTTTTTAACCCCGCCGGGAAGCAAAGACCTTTCCTTCCCTCAAACCGATCGTGATTAACTGGATTCGGTATAGAATCATTTTATCACTTCGATCAATTGCCCGTAACCGGCAGGGGAGGCAGATATAGATACGAAACCGGAAGCGCTGGTCTATCAGCGCGTTAGTGAACCGCAAGAAAACGTGTTCAGTCTGCTCGTTCCGCTGGGTTGGCTGGTCGAAGGCGGTATTTTGCGCGCCAACCACCTGACTCAGGTGGTCTCTGCGCAGACCATCGAGGCAAAGTTGGATTTTGTGGTCAGGAAGGACGCCAGCGGGAAAGTGCTGCTGCGATTTTTTCCGGAGATGAAATATTGCGACTCACGCTACATGGTCATGCCCTTTCCGGTTGGTAGCAATTACGGCGGGATGATTATGTATCCGCTGCAGTCAGCAGCCTCATTTATCACCCAGATGCTGTTTCCCTGGGCGCATCCACAGGCAGCTCAGGCGCAGATGCTGGAAACCAAAGCCTGGGAAGAAGGCGCGCGCGATTTTAAATTCCGCGCTCAACGCCAGGGCATGCCTTTCACCTACGATGGCGCAGAAGTGACCTACGGTTACACGGAAAATGGGGTGCGCTTTAAAGAACGCGCGCGCACAGTGATCGAGAATACCGGTCAACTTGGTGTGGGCGCCTGGTGCAATAAAAATAACCATTATTACCGCGCCCCCTTTGAAACATTTGACGCCTGGTCGCCGGTATTTGAGCACATGATCCGTTCGGTGAAGATCAACAATGAATGGCTGGCAAACGAAATCGTCAGCCAGCAGATGCTTACCCAGGCTTATGTGAACGCTCAGCAGGCGGCGCAGATGCGTGCGCAGCGCGCCTTGGAGACGCAGCGCTATTTACAGGATATGGATCGCCAGATCCTCGAACACCGCCGTCAGACTTTTGCTGAAATGCGCAATGACAGCTACCTGATGTTGACCGGACAGGAAGAATACGTCAACCCATATACCAAAGAGATTGATGTCGCCTCCAACGAGTACGCGTTCCGTTGGGTGACAGAAAACGGGGACGAATTTTACACCCAGCGCGAGATCGACGATCCAAACGAGGGCAGCCTGTTAAACCGCCGCGATTGGGAGCGTACCCCCATTCGACCGCGTGGACCCAGAGAGTAGACCAGATGATCAAACCTGAACTGCTTTACCTGCCAGTGGAAGATCTGGCGGCGCACAGCAAAGTGCGCCTGGTGATTACCGAATCCAGCCAGGAGCTTTTCTGGCATTTTGCGCGCAGTATTGCGGATGAGATTGCCGCCAACAACCAGCGCGGGCTGCCCACCCGCCTGATCTTGCCGGTGGGACCGGTGGGGCAGTACCCGCTGTTGGTGGAACTGTGCAACCGCAGGCGCATTTCCTGGCGCAACGTCTTCACTTTCAACATGGACGACTACCTCGACTGGCAGGGGTTCCCGCTGCCGCTGGAGCACCCGCTCAGTTTTGAGGGCTATATGCGCCGCGAAGTGTTCGAAAAGCTGGATGCCGGTCTGCAGCCGCCGCCAGAGCACATTCATTTTCCCGACCCGCGCGATCTCGACCGCCTGTCTCGGCGCATTGCCGAGCTGGGCGGCATCGACACCTGTTATGGGGGCATTGGCTATCACGGACATCTGGCGTTTAACGAGCCACCCATCTCGCGCTGGTTCAAGCTGACCCCGGATGAATTCCGCGCCAGCCGCACGCGCATCTTGCCGCTGGCACCGGAGACGATGGTGATGAACAGCATCCGTGCCACCGGCGGCAACCCGGCGGCACTGCCCCCCATGGCGGTCACAATCGGTATGCGCGATATCCTGGCAGCGAAACGACTGCGGCTCTACTGCCCGGGCGGCGCCTGGCAGCGCGCGGTGCTGCGCATCGCCCTGCTGGGCGAAGAAGATGTCGATTACCCCGTCACCCTCGCCCAGGGGCACCCGGATTACATGGTCATTGCGGATCAAAACACCGCCCTGCCGCCTGTGCCTTCACTGTTGGGGTAAAAGCTCAAGGTTGGCGCGGTAGCCTCCAAGATAGATGTGGAGGTTGCTTCACTGCGTTCGCAACGACACGGGGGCGGGGGCGCTGTTGCGAGGCAGTTTTTTGCCGAAGCAGCCTCCCTGTTTCCTCACGCCCCGCCGGGGGTGTAGAACTTGGGGTCGGTGGGCGTTTGACCGGAGGGATCCCACACATACACCCAGTCGCCCTCTTTTGCCCAGTTGTAGAGCCAGTGCGAATCGCCCATTGAGAGGTTGACGCAGCCGTGCGATTGAGGGTAGCCGAACATGGCACGCCAGTATGCGCCGTGTAACGCGCGCGCCTGGTCGTAATACATCGTCCAGGGCACGTCTTCGAGGTAATAGAAATCCGAGCGGTCGGCTTCAAATGAGCCCATCATGCGCTCGGTGGACTTCTTTTTATAGATCTTGAACAAGCCAGGCTGGGTATAGAAGGGTTTTAGCCCGCTGGCGACCAGCGTGGCAAACACCAGGTTGCCGTTTTCATACACCATCAGGGTTTGCTCGTAGAGGTTCACCTCGATCCAGCGTTGGTTTTCGACCCCCTTGGGCGGAATGGGGTTGACTGTAACCTGGCGGATGTAGCGCCGCTCGACCCATTGGTTGATGTTGATCAAATACCAATCGACGCCGTCTTGATTGACTTTATCGAAAATTTGCACGGGAGTGTTGCGCGGAATGGTGAATTTGAGCTTTGCGGCGCGGTACCCCGGCGCAGACCGCACCTCGGCGGTGTCCACAATCCACCCGAAGGAATTAGGGGGATTGCGTTGGAACAACAACCCCTGGAACAGGCTGTAACTGGCAGGTGAGGCGCGCAGCCAGTGTCCGCCGGGAGTTTGCACGTATTTTTTGCCGTCAACGTCTGACCGGCGCACGTAGGAGACAAAGAGCATGGGGCTGGCGGGCAAAGCGCCCACCGGGTTCGATCCGCGCAGGGCAGATTCGAGCGAACTGTAAAGCTGCGCCTGTTCGGGAGGCGGCAGGTCAACTTTGGCAAAATTCAAGGGGTGTTTGGTCAGCTCAGGGTCGGGTGAGGTGGCAGGCAGCGGGCGCAGGGGCAGGGTGAGCCCCTTTTTCGCATATTCGGTAAGGGTCTGGGAAGGTCCGACCGCCAGGCAATCGTCTTGCGGCAGCAGGTATGCTCCCGGCAGGCAGATATCTTCTCCCGCATAAGCGGGTTCTATGCGGGTTTCCGGCAGCGCGGTCTGCGTAATTTCTGCGCTAACCGGGAAAGGACCTGCCAGGGTTGCCAGCAGTCTCAATACGATTGCAGCCAGTAAGGTGTGTTTCATACCCGTTATTGTAATACAGGTTTGACGCGATTTATGCAGGTTTCGGGAATTATTTGCCTGAAGATCACTCCTGCCCATTTCCGCCGGTCATTGCGTGCTGCAAGCGGACTTTTTACGGCGCGGCAAACGCCAGCGCCTGGAGGCGGCTGCGTAAAAATCAAATACCGCAGCGGACAGGTATCCATGCGGGGATGTTATAATTTCAGCCAATCCTCGTCAGTGTATCCGCTTGTGCCTGCCATTCCTTAGGAGGACACTCTGCCCGCTATATCCGCAGTTCCATCAATATCCTTGATCGATTTGTTCAAAGCCTGGTTTTTGATCGGCATTCAATCGTTTGGAGGTGGGTCATCGACCCTTTTCTTGATTCACCAAGCCTGCATCCAGCGCGGCTGGTTGGACGAAGAAGCCTTTACGCGCGCCTGGGGGCTGGTGCAGATCTCCCCTGGGATTAATCTAGTTAAGATGACCGTCTTGATCGGGTTTTACCTGCGAGGCTGGCAGGGGGTGATCGCCAGCATGACGGGGTTGTTGCTGCCCAGCGCAACGGTTACGGTGTTGATGACAGCGGGCTTTACCGCTCTGCGCGACCAGCCAGCGATCCAATCGATCCTCAAGGGGGTGCTGCCAGCAGCGGTGGGACTAAGCCTGGCGATGAGCCTGCAAATGGCGGTCTCGCTGCTGGGGCGCGCCTGGCAGGAGGGCAAACCCCGCTTTTCCCTTCATACAATTATTCTGATCGGGTCGGCGCTGCTGCTGTCATTGCTGAAGATGTCGCCACTGCTGGTATTGGCGCTGGCAGGCATGACCGCAATGCTGCTGCACCTGGCGCTGCCGGTCCAGCAAAAACAACCAGAAAGGGGGTAAAGGGATGGATCCTTTGTTGTATTTCTGGCTGTTTTTGAAGGCGTCGCTGTTTTCGACCGGCGGATCGGGCAACTTGCCCTTTTTGCACACGGATCTGATTGCGCTGGGCTGGGCGCAGGAGCAGGATTTTCTCACAGCGCTGGCAGTGGGTCAGATCAGCCCGGGTCCGACTGGTTTGTGGAGCATCAGCCTGGGTTACCTGACCTATGGTTGGGGCGGCGCGGCATTTGCGCTGCTGGCGTTGAGCCTGCCGACCCTGCTGGTGCTGTTGGTGGCTTCGGCGTACAACCGCATGGAAAAGCTGCCAGCCGTGCAGGATTTTTCGCGCGGGTTATCGCTGGGTGTGGTGGGGTTGACGATTTCGGTGGCATTTATCCTGGCGAATAGCGCGATTATCGACTGGAAAAGTGTCGTCATTTGCCTGGCAGCGCTTGGATTAGCCTATACCAACCGCCTGCCGATGATCGTGATTCTGATTTTCGCTGGCGTGCTGGGTTTGCTGGTGTATGGGGGGTAAAAGAGGGATTGAAGCATCATTGTTTCGACGATTATTGATTTGAGGGTATGAGCAAAGCAATATATTGGTTATTCAGCGCACTGCCTTGTACATATCAAGGGAGAAATGTCAGCTTGTAATGCTCCATTTGATTCCCTCAACCCCCGCAAAGCGTTTGCGCATCACCTCGAGCGCTTCGGGGTTGTTGTCGATCAAAATGAAGCGGCGGTTGAGCTGAAGGCAGCTTGCGCCAACGGTGCCGCTGCCAGCGAAGAAATCCATCACCAGGTCGCCGGGGTTCGAGGAAGCCCGCACGATGCGGTTGATCACGCCCAAGGGTTTTTGGGTGGGGTAGCCCGTCTTTTCGCTGCCGTTGGTGGCGACAATGGTGTGCCACCAGGTGTCGGTAGGCAGCTTGCCGCGCGCGGCTTTTTCAGCCCCTACCAAGCCGGGCGCCATATAAGGCTCGCGTTCGATGTCATCGACGTTGAAGGTGTAAGACTCAGGATTCTTGACGTAGAACAAAATGTTGTCGTGCTTTGGCGGCCATTTTGAGCGGGGTTTGCCGCCGTAATCATACGCCCAGATGATTTCGTTGAGAAAGCACTCGCGCCCAAAAATTTGGTCGAGCCAGATTTTGCAGTAGTGCACTTCTCGATAGTCGATATGAAAGTAAAGGCTGCCATGTGGAGAGAGGATGCGATAGGCTTCTTCCAGGCGCGGGCGGATGAACGATTCGTAATCCTCAAAAATATCTTGATATTCTTTCGAACCTACTGCCTGGGTCTGGTAGGTGCGCCCATTAAAACCCCGGCGGTCGCCGTTTTCAGCGCGGATCGTCTTGATCTGAGTGTGCGCCTGCACCCTGCCGGTGTTAAAAGGCGGGTCGATGTAGATCAGGTCAACCGATTCGGACGGCATCGAGCGCAGGATAGGCAGGTTGTCACCAAAATAGATGGTGTTCGACATAGATGAATTGTATCAGGTTATTCCTCCAGCCAGATTGTGCGATCGTGAAACGGCGGGCGGTCGGGCGGCGTTTGCTCCCCGTCGGGGTACCCAACATACACAATGGCGATGAGGTGGTGTTGTGGCGTAAAGCCGAGGAATGCCTTCACATCCGCATCCAGCGCAGCAGCGCCGGTGCGCCAGATTGCGCCCAAACCCAGGTCGTGGGCGGCTAGCAGCAGGTTTTGCACCGCTGCGGCGCCTGCGCATATATTTTCAATCTCAAGGATTTTGGGCTGATCGGGTGGGTCGATTCCTACGGCGATCAGCACCGGTGCACGCAGGGCGCGTGTCCTCTCAGCGTCCAGCTGGGCGAGTGTCGATTCGGGCGCGCGCTTTGCCAGCGATTGCGCCATTACCTCCCCCAGGCGCTCACGCGCTTTGCCGGTGACTACCACAAACCGCCAGGGACGGTTGCGGAAGTGGTTTGGCGCCTGTACGGCAGCATCCAGCAGGCGTTCGATCAACTCGCGCGGGGGTTGGTCAGATGTGACTTTCGCGATTGACTTGCGGGTTCGGATTGCCTGTAAAGTTTCCATATTTCCTCCATCTCCATAACACAGAACGATTAATCCCTCGTTCCATCCAGCGCCAAAACCGCATCTTCCCAGCGGGGCGGGGTGGTGAACCACTGCGGGGAGCGCAGCGGAAACACCCGTCCCTCGATCAGGTTGCCGGTTGGGTAGCTGCCCGCGTCGAGAGTTTCACCGTTAGCGGGATTGATCCAGGCTGCTTTGACGGAGCGGGTGAGAATCTTATCCAGGTTGATCTGCACGTTGCAGGCGCTGGCGCAGTAAATCATCGCCCAGGTGCTGTCCTCTGCGCGCACAGCCGTATTGAGGGTGCGCTCGCTGCTCTCGCCGCTGTTGATCAGCCCCTGGTCTGGGATTCGCTGATACCAGGGGCGCGACTCGGCGATCTGACGAAGAATTCCCATCTGAAATGCGCCGGGTGTGTCGAGAGAGTCTGCCCAGGCAGGCTCGTAGCGCCAGTTCTGGTTTTGACCGTAGGTGAAAAATCCGTTCGCGCAGAACGCCCACCAGGCTTGGCGGCGGCAAATCAAAGGGGTGATGGGTCCCAGGGGGTATTCAGGTCCATCTTCATACGCGCCTTCTCCTAAAACGACTGGTTTGATCGGGGTAAGCTGGGCATCGGAAAGCACAGACTGGTACACTTTGAACCATTCCGTCCAGGTCTCGATCATGTTGAAATCCAACCAGGATTCGTGGTGAAAAAATTGGGCAGATGACCGCCAGCCGCAGGGATGATAGGTGATCAGGTGGGCGCCGCCATCGCCTTCCCGTAATCCCAGCGCCAGCGCGCGGTACACTTCTTCGCAGCCGGTTGGAATACGGTCGCCGCCGTTGACCCAGACCAGGTTGGGGGTTTCGCGGTAGCGCTTTCCCAGCCAAAGCCCATACTGGCGCGCGTTGTCTGGATTGAACAGGCGGATGTCATTCACGTAATAGCCCCAGGTGGGCAAAATAGCCAGCACTAACCCCAATTGGGCAGCCTTCTCCAGCAGGAAATCGACGTGCTCAAAATAGGCTTCATTCGGTTGAGATGGATCGCCTGACCAGGGTTCATTGCCCGCATAATTGGGTCCTGGCAGGCGGCTTTCATAGCCTGTGCCGCCGCCCCATCCCAAAACACCTTGAATCACGGTGAACCCCTTGGCGGCGCGGTTTTCAAGGTAACGCAGGGCATCGGCTCGGGTGTATTGGGCAAACAAAGGCCAGGCGGTATCGCCTAGCCAAAAGAATGGCTTACCAGCGGCATCGACCAGGTAACGCCCATTGGGGCTGACGGATAAAGGTTTGTGGAGCGAATAGTTCGTAAAGGCAGGCATTGAATTTTTCCTTAATAACTAAATTACCGGATATTTTTTATCTTTTTAAGACAAAGACCTGACCCGCCAAAGGTAATCACTCTGAAGGATCTGCCATCTTCGATTGCCGGATACGATAAAATTGTATCAAATATTCCGGTTGGATATCGGATAATATTCAGGAGACAAGTATACTCCGAAATCTTAACGATCGGTTTTATGGACCACCACAATTTACTTTAATGGTTAAGGAGAGATTTATTCGATGAATGCTGATTCGATCCTGGTTTACAGCACGGTTTGGTGCTCCGATTGTAAACGGGCAAAAAAATTTTTCGGTGAGCACCGCATCCCATATACGAATATAGATATTGAACAGGATGCAGAGGCGATGGCATTTGTGGAGCGGGTAAACCAGGGGAAACGCATTATCCCGACCATTGTTTTCCAGGATGGCTCGATACTGGTCGAGCCATCGAATGCTCAACTGGCGACGAAACTGGGGTTACGCACCCGCGCGGAACGCCAGTTCTATGACTGCATCATCATCGGCAGCGGACCGGCGGGGTTAACCGCAGCATTTTACCTGGCGCGCGAAGGGGTAGAAACGCTGGTGATCGAAAAATCTGGACTGGGTGGTCAGCCCGGCACCACCCAGTTAATGGACAATATCCCTGGGTTTGACGAAGGCATCAGCGGGCATGAATTTGCTGAGCGGCTGGCGCGGCAGGCAAAGCGCTTTGGAGCGGAAATCCTTGAGGCGCAAGAGGTTACGGAAATTAACCGCGAAGATAACTATCTCTGCACGACTGTAGGAGATGGAGCAACTTCCGAAAAAATGTCCTATGGCTCAACAGCCGTTTTGTTAGCCAGTGGAGCGCGCTACCGGCGGTTACATGTGCCGGGAGAAGAAGAATTGATCGGCGTCAATATCCATTTTTGCGCTACCTGCGACGGGGCATTTTACAAAGGGAAGAACGTGCTGGTGGTTGGCGGGGGGAATTCAGGATTTGAAGAGGGACTATTCCTGACCCGCTTTGCCCGCCAGGTTGATATCGTGGATCACAACCCCCAGGCTAAAGCCAGCCTGATCCTGCAGCAAAAGGTCAGTGAGAAAACCAACATGACCGTTCTCTTAGGCTATGAAGTTCGAGAATTTCTGGTAAAAAATCACCGACTGGACGGAATCATTGCCGAAAATTTGAGGACTGGAGAACGCAAGACCTGGCAATACGATGGCGTGTTTCTTTTTATCGGTTTAACCCCCAACAGCGATTTATTGCGCACCAAAGCAGCCCTGGACGAGTATGGCTTTGTCGTCACCGACCGCAGTATGATGAGTTCGATGCGCGGGGTGTTCGCCGCCGGAGATGTGCGGGCAGGATCGACCAAGCAGGCAGCGTCAGCAGCGGGAGAGGGAGCGACTGCTGCGCTGATGATACGTCAATACCTGAAAGAAGCAGGATAAGATGAGGTCTTAAGCGGCGTTTCGGCTGCGAGCCAGGAACCAATGTTGCGCATTGAGTGGTTTTTCGCCTTCGCCGGGTTGAATACGGCGGTACGAGCCATCCGGCTGCATGATGCGCGCTGACGTGTTGTCATCAAGGTACACCTGGAGAATATCATCGCGTATTCTGCGAACCATTTGAGAGTCCTCGATCGGGAAAAGTACCTCAACCCGCTGATTCAGATTGCGGGGCATCAAGTCTGCGCTGCCCACCCAGATCACTTCTTCTCCGCCGCTGTGGAAATAATAGATGCGGCTGTGTTCGAGAAAACGCCCTACAATGCTGCGCACGCGGATATTTTCGCTGACTCCCTTGATGCCCGGTTTCAGGCTGCACATCCCACGCACGATCAGGTCAATCTGAACCCCCGCTTGCGAGGCTTCATAAAGCAATCGAATCATGGGAATATCCACCAAAGAGTTCATTTTGAAAATTAAATGCCCTTTTGAACCGCGCATCTGCAAGTCCATCTCGCGGCGAATCATCTCCTCAAAATGAGCGCGTAAATTTACCGGGGCGACCAACAATTTGCGGAATGTATTGAGCGATGAATATCCGGTGAGGTAATTGAAAAGATCACTGACATCTGCGCCAATCTCATTATCACAGGTGAACATTCCCAGGTCTTCGTAAATTTGGGCAGTGATGTGGTTGTAATTGCCGGTTCCCAGGTGCATGTACCGCTGAATATGTTCACCCTCCTGACGTACAACCAGGGCGATTTTTGAGTGGGTTTTTAATCCGGGCAGTCCATAAATGACATGCACACCCTCCTGCTCCAGTAAACGCGCCCAGGTGATGTTGCTTTCCTCATCGAACCGCGCCTTTAACTCAACCAGGACCGCTACTTGTTTGCCATAATCCCGGCAGGCTTCGAGCAGCGCTTTGACTACTGGTGAGTTATTGCCAACCCGGTACAGGGTCTGTTTGATCGCCAGCACATGAGGGTCGCGCGCAGCAGCGCGTAGAAAATCGACTACTGGGGTAAAGGAATCATAGGGATGGTGAAGCAGAATGTTTCCCTTCTGGATAATGGTAAAGAAATCCTCGGTTTCTTCTTTGTCGGGGTTGACCAGGCGCAATTCGGGCGGAATCACGGGAACGATGGGTTTTTCCTTCAAATCGGGGCGGTCAATTTTTGTGATCTGGTTGATGCTCATCAAATCCAGTGGTCCATTGACCAGATAGGTATCGCTGCTTTCGACTTTCAGGTTTTCAGCCAGGATTTCTTTGATATATTCAGGCATGCCGCGGTTGAGCAGCAAGCGCACCACCTCTCCAAAACGGCGTTTGCGCACATTTTCTTCCATCATTTCCAACAGATCGATGGCTTCCAGCTCCTGGATGATCATATCTGCATTGCGGGTAATATGAAATGGATGGGTTTCGACCACTTCCATGCCAGGAAATAACTTGCCAATATTGGCAGCAATTACCTGGCTGATCCACACGAAGGTGTACACCATGTATTGTTTCCCCGAGCGAGAACGTCCAGGAGTAGGTTTTCCAACCGGCAAAAGTGGAGGCAAGGAAGGCGGCACCTTGACGCGCGCAAAGCGGTCTTCACCCTGTGGGTCGCGGATCAAGACTGCCAGATTCAAACTGAGGTTAGAGATATGCGGAAAGGGTCGCCCGGGGTCAAATGCCAGCGGGGTAAGCACCGGGTAGATTATTTCGTCAAAGTAGTCATCCACATAAGCTTTTTGCCGCCGGGCTAGCTGGCTGTAATTTAAGACGCGAATGCCTTCGCGCGCAAGCGCGGGTTGGAGTGTGGAGAGCCAGAAATTGCGGCATTCCTGCATCAGCTTCAGCGATTCGCGCCGGATTTCCGCCAGTAATTTCGGAATGCCCATCCCATCCGGGGTAATCTCGACAACTCCGGCATCACGCTGCATTCGCAAGCTGCCCACCCGCACCATGAAAAATTCGGTCAGGTTTGAGGCAACAATCGCGAGAAATTTTACGCGTTCCAGGAGCGGATTGCGCGGATCCTGAGCTTCTTCAAAAACCCGCCACTGAAATTGAATCAGGCTTAACTCGCGATTGATGTAGTAATCTGGATGATCCAGATTTCCTTTTTGGGCTGCTTTATTGTAACTCTCTGCCATTTCCTTTGCCTCGTTCCGTGACTACATACACCTTATATACTGGCGAGTCCCTCTCAATTATGCGTTTCTCAACACCCTCTTATTATATTCGTTATTAAAATCTATACAGACTTGATCTCGGTTCTTATCTTCTCCAACGCCTCAGGAAAGTTGATTCGTCCCAACCCGACCCGAAAATGAGCGCCAGGATATTCGAACATGTTGCCCGGCACAATCATGATGCCCTGCTGGTCTAACATCTGTTGACAAAATCGTTCCAGGTTCTCTTTTCCTTTCCAACCAGGAAATGCAACCGAACCTGCGCGGGGAGGATACCATTCAAACAAGCGCTCATTTTCGGTGAAAAAGGCATGGGCAAACTGCAGGTTAGACTGGATGATACCCAGATTGCGCTGGAGGATTTGTTCCTGAGCGCGCAATCCGATTAACGCCAGCACCTCACTGGGGGCGCTGCTGCAAATGGTCGTGTAATCTTTATAGTGTTGAAATCGATGCATCAACTCTTGATCTTGGGTTGCCAGCCAGCCGATGCGCAAACCCGGTAAAGACAGGGTTTTTGACACGCCCGAAAGGGAGATAGCTTTCTCATAGAGGATACAGGCGGGCGGCAGCCGGTCTTCAGGATGATATTCAAGACTGCGATACATCTCATCACAAAAAAGGATGAGATTGTTTTGACGGGCGAGATTGATTATTTCTTGAAACTCAGGTAGAGTGGGGAGGAACCCGGTGGGATTGTGGGGGAAGTTTACGACGAGCAGACGAGTTTGTGGTCTTGTTGCCTGCTTGAGATACTCCAGGTCGAGTAACCACCTCCCTTTTTCAGGTTGAACATACCAGGGAGTAACCTCGCAGCCAATCGAGCGGGCTATTTCATACAATGATTGGTAGGCAGGGGAAAGCACAATGACATGATCGCCTTGGCGCAGCAACACCTGCATGGCGATAAAAATCGCTTCTTCCGGCGCGGCAACCAACGCTTGATCGGCAGTTAACCCCGGATATTGCTGGACAATTTGCTGCCGCAGGGCGGGCAAACCGGACGACTCCGTGTATCCCAGGCTCAAGTTTTCCCAGCGTGCAAGGGATTCTGCGTCTGCCAGGGCAAGCAAATCTTTTTGTGAAAGGCTCTCGCAATCGGATGGGCTGAGTAAATATTTGACGTTAAACTCATAATGAGCAAAATAGCGTTCCAATTTGAATGGCTGAATTTCGGGCATGAATTTCTCCTAAGTCAAACAGGTTTTCGAAGAGGGTGTTGAGAAACAGGTGATTTGAGCATCCTTGATTGTACTTTAAAACCTTAGAGCCGGATTTGTCATATCCGGCTCTTGTCAAAGGAGGAGAAGAAAAGAGAAGTCGCCGTCGTGATTATCCCGCCGTAATAATCACGATCTAGCATTATCATACAAAAAAACAGGGTGTATTGCTTGACGCTTCCAGTACGTCGGACATACGCTTTCCCAATGATTGACGGGTGATTCATCCGTTTTCAAGCCGGGAGAAGATGATCTGGCGGGTTCCTCGCGATTCTGCATGGATCATTACCCCTGTTGTTAATGGTTATGAGTAACAAACAGGCGTTTGCCATCCAGTTGGTGGTTGAGCATGATCTCGATCTTTTTCCATAACTGCGCGACCAGCTCTGGACTGAGCAGGAAAATGTCTTCCAAATCATGGGTGGGCGCGGTGATCAGCATTTCGCGCAGCCGACCATCCACCAACCGGATGATTTCGAGGGTGTTGTCAATTTCAGCCCGGGTCGCGGCTTCAAATTCGAGCAGCCTTGGCTCTGCATCGATAGGCCAGCGCGGGCTGATCTCTGGGGCGATTGTGTAATTGGTGTTGTCAATGATGTCTTGGATTTGCATGGCGTGGATCACATTGCGGTAAAAACAGTTGAGCAGGCGCAGCCGGTCGCTTAACAAGGAAAATCTTGCATCGGTATTGGCAAGGGGCGCCAGGGCTGCGATGGCGGATTGATTCGCCTGGATGGCGCGATTCAGGGCTTTGGTCGCCAGGAAAATAGCGTAATAGCCGCGGATGAAACTGGTGCATTGCCAGTTGAGCAGGTCATTTGCCTGGGCTTCATCGTTTGCCTGAAATTGGAATGGGCGGTAGTAGCTCTTTTCGGCTTCGCTAAGCTCATGGGGAAAGAGGACAAAGGGACGATTGATCAAGCGCTGGTTGACGCTGCAAATAATCAACCCCTCAATATTTGTGTCCAAAAAATGCAGCAGCCCGGTGTTAATTTTTAGCCAGGCTTCGACCAGCGCGTCAGCGCCAGCTTCACCCGCAATTTCGGCTGCTATCCGCCTTAATAGATCGGCGCGGTCGCGCAACCCTTGGGTGGGTTTCTGGTTGAAGGCTTCGAGAATGCGGAAATACTCATCATGATCGCTGGGAGCCAGGATCACACTGGCAATTTTCGCGTTAGAATGGTGCACGGCTTCAAGGCGTTCGAGGAAAGAAACAGCAAAAGGAATGTTTTTGACCGGAGCAATCGAGTATTCAAACCCCACATCGATTACCGCAGTTTGCGGGATGCCCTGATTGTTTTTGAAGTTGACCGCCATACGATCTTTCAGGAAGGGATAGATGGCATCCATCGAGTGCTCCAGCTCTTTAAAACCAATATTGCTGTTCATTTCAACATCGATTTCTCGCCCGGCGTCTCTTGCACCTTGCATCAGCGCGTCTAAAAAGCCGATGATCCGCTCTGCGGGAGAGCGGTGTTTGCACCAGGAGGGACCGTTCGCTCCTGCGTATAACCCGCTGCTCCAGCAAAGACCAGAGCCGCTGTCGTTGGTGTGCAGGAAGATATAGTCTATGTCCACGATGCTGAGCAGTTCCCGGATACTGCGCCGGTAAAGCTCCAGCACTTCAGGATGGTCAATACAGGGGCTGTAATAGGCATTGCGCGCGCGCCTGGGATGCTCACAACGCGGACCGCGCCAATCAGGATGATCGGCGAAGACCTCTTCGGGCAGATAAAAAGGTTCACACAACTGGATTGCGCCCTTGAGACCGTATTTCTGGGCTATCTCCATGCGGTTTTTCAGTGTTGCCAGGTTGCGGTTGGCAAAATCGGCCGGCAAATAGGATCTCAACTCGGGTGGAACGATCACTTTGAATAATGCCAGATTCAACATCCCCCAGTTTGGATAGGGATCGCTGCGGTCTTTTTCCCAAATCCAACGGCTTTTTTCAACCTGGCTGATCATGACATGGGTTGCCCCTGCCCTGGCAGCCTTTTGCGCATCCCACTCAAAATCTTCCAGAGAATAATCTACTGCATTGATATGAATTGGGTTGATGATGACTTTTTTCTGGTTCATAGATTTTTCCTCAGGTAATAGTGAATTTTGTTTTTTTTTGTCAGCCTGGCTGACCTTATTGTAACCAAACCGGTTCTCATTCGTCTCTCCCAGATTATAAGCTCAAAGTTGTCCGGTTAATATTTTTTAGCGCATGATTTTTAAGGAGCGGCTCGCAGTATTGCAGATATTTTTCGATGATTCGTGTAAAATAGCACTAAGTCCTGCCCAGTTGAACCATTCTCGCCCCTGACAGATAGTGCCGGAGGTGTTCGACCGAAATGAAGATCCAAATTATTGATTGGCTGTTCAAGAACAACCGGCTACGATATGGATTAATGGTCTTGATATTTTTGGCTGGTCTTGGGATACGTCTGTTTGATTTAGATGACCTTCCTTTAGATTTTCATCCGACCCGTCAGCTTTTTACCGCCATCATTGCGCGCGGATATTACTACCAAATGATGCCCCACGCGCCTTCGTTTGAGCGCACCAGGGCGATTCAACAATTTCTGGCTGAAGAAAAAGAGCCGCCCAGCATTGACTGGCTGGCGGCTGTGACCTATCGCCTGGTCGGGCGAATTGACTTGTGGTATCCGCGGTTCTATTCGGTATTGTTCTGGTTAGCGGGGGGCATCGCTGTTTATTGGATCGCCAAAACACTGACTTCTCCCGCGGGCGGAATACTGTCTTTGGGTTTTTACCTGTTTGCTCCTTATGGGATCATCGCCAGCCGCAGTTTTCAGCCTGATCCGATGATGACTTCTTTGACATTATTCGCCTGGGCGTGCATGCTGCGTTGGGCGCGCGATAGAGGCTGGAAGTGGGCAATTGCAGCGGGTGTCCTGGCAGGCGCTGCCATGATGGTGAAAGCCCTCGCAGTTTTCACCGTGCTGGGTGGTATGCTGGCGGCGATTTTAATGCGCGGATTTAAGCCTCCTGTGCGCTCCTCTTTGCGGCAGACGATTCTTGACCCTCAGATGTGGGTCATGGCGCTGGTGGCGGCAGCGCCTGTGGTGGCATGGACGATATATGGTTTTTGGGGGAATGGTTCGCTGGGTGTCCAGTTTGCCTTGCGTTTCTTCCCCAATTTATGGATCGACCCGGTGTTTTACCTGCGCCTTCAGCGGATGATCGAGCGGGTTACCGGTCTGCTGCCGTTTTTCATGGCGTTGTTGGGGTGGTTTTTCTTTCGCTCTCGTCAAGAGCGTCTCTTTACGGTTGGGCTTTGGGTTGGTTACCTGATGTTTGTGTTTGTCTTTGCGTATTATTCTGCGACCCATAGCTATTATCATATCGCGCTTGTTCCGATTGCTGCGATTACCCTGGCTCCGTTTGGACAAATCTTTGCCGAGAAAATATCCGAGTCAGGAATGAAGATGCAAACAAAGGCGGGTCTGGCGCTGATTCTCTTAATCGGCACTCTTTCTTTGCTTTGGTCGGTTCGAGATACCCTCCATAAAGCCAATTATCGCGGTCAGGATCGATTCTGGGCGCATTTGGGTGAAGTGATCCGCCATGATGGTCGCACGGTTGCCTTAACCCAGGATTACGGTTTCCGCCTGGCTTATTGGGGTTGGACAACACCGGTCTACTGGCCGTATGGAGGCGATCTTGCCTTGCGCCAACTGGCGGGGCATCAGCTTCCCTCATTTCAGCATCAGTTTGCACAATTGACAGCCAACAACAATTACTTCCTGGTCACAGATTTGGAAGAATTTCACCGCCAGCGCCAGTTAAAAGAAATGCTTGAGGCGAATTATCCGGTCTTTTCAAAGGGGGAAGGATATATCATCTATAACCTGCGGGAGTCAAAGCGTTAATAATGTGTCTTTGCTATCAGGAAATCATTACCTTGACAGGAAAGCTCTTGTTACGATAGGATAGATGTGTGCTGTTTTGGATATTTTCGTGATTGGTGGGTCAACATTTTCTTATCTATTCCTGATTTTCTATCTTGATATTCTTGGAGGAAATGATGCAATATAACCTGTCGGATCCAATGTCTTTGTTCAAAATTGATGGGCAGGTGGCTGCAATCACGGGTGGGGGTGGAATTCTGTGTTCGGTCATGGCAGAAGCGTTATCAGCGATGGGTGTATCTGTGGCAGTGTTGGATTTGAACGAAGAAGCGGCGAACCGTGTCGCTAATAAAATCAATGCCCAGGGCGGGAAAGCCATTGGCATCGCCTGCGACGTGACGGATCGCGATAGTATGGCAGCCGCCTGTGATAAGATCATCGCTCAATTTGACAAGGTCGATATTTTAATCAACGGCGCAGGCGGCAACAATCCTCGCGCTACCACCACCCCTGAACTTGCGTTCTTTGACCTGGATGTGGCGGCGTTTGAAAAAGTGTTTCGCCTGAATATAGTTGGCACGGTTGTGCCATCGATGGTGTTCAGTAAGCAAATGGCTGCTCAAAAACGCGGGGTGATCATCAACATTGCGTCGGTCAATTCTATCCGACCCCTCACCCGTGTTCCGGCTTATAGCGCGGCAAAGGCTGCTGTGGCGAATTTCACCCAATGGCTGGCGGTGCACATGGCGCAGGAATACAGCCCGAACATCCGGGTCAATGCCATTGCGCCGGGTTTCTTCTTGACCGATCAAAACCGCTTTCTGCTCACAGATAAAGAAACCGGAGAATGGACTGCGCGCGGCAGGAAAATCCTTGACCATACACCAATGGCAAAATTAGGCGTGCCAGAAGATCTGGTCGGGGCGTTGATCTGGCTGGTCAGTCCAGCGGCAGATTTTGTCACCGGGGCGGTGGTCTCCGTTGACGGTGGATTCTGCGCTTACAGCGGCGTCTAACCCATTCGTAAACAATCGAGCGGCGCTTGGACTCCAAACTTGACCTTCGGGATTATCCATATGTGGATATCCTGGTTCCTGTTTTCAACGAAGAAGAAGCTGCGCCAGCTTTTCATCGGCAGCTTTTCCAGGCTTTGGAAGGGCTGCCGTTTCGTTTTCGGGTCATTTATATCAATGACGGTTCGACCGATCGCACCCAGGATGTCCTTGAAAGAATAGCAGCCCAAGACGCGCGTGTCCTGGTGATAGAATTGAGCCGAAACTTTGGACACCAGGCAGCTCTGACGGCAGGAATTGACGCTGCCGATGCTGACTATGTCATCTCGATGGATGGCGACGGTCAACATCCGCCAGATCTGATCCCAGAGATGCTGCGCCTGGCAGCTTTGGGATATGACATTGTCTTAACCCAACGAAAAGAGGTGCATCCCCCCCCTTTTTTTAAACGGTTCACCTCTGACCTTTTTTATAGGCTGATAAATCGCGTAGGTGAGACCCAAATCGTGCCCGGCTCGGCGGATTTTCGATTGCTTAACCGTTCATCTTTAGAGGCGCTGCGCAGAATGCCTGAATATCACCGTTTTTTGCGCGGCATGGTCGCCTGGATGGGATTTCGCACGATCATTTTGCCCTTTGAACCGCCCATCCGCCTGGCAGGCAAGTCGAAATATTCGTTGCGCAAAATGCTGCGCCTGGCACGGGACGCCATTTTTTCCTTTTCGCTTGTTCCGCTCTATATTGGGCTTTCATTAGGTTTACTGATGTTGTTGCTGGCATTTTTCGAGATGGTGTACGTCTTGAGTTTCTGGTTGACCGGCAACGTGGCGCACCTTGCCCCTGGATGGAGTTCTTTAATGTTTGTCATCCTGGTAATAGGGGGGATTTTGATGATCTTGTTAGGGTTTATTGGAATGTACGCGGGGTTCATTTTCCAGGAGGTTAAACGCCGCCCGATTTACCTCATCCGCCGGGTCATCTCCAACGATGCGGTAACTGCCACAAGGAACAGGGAGGATCGTCCTGAGGCATGACCTTCTGGCTTAAACGCGTTACAGCCTGCCGGTTTCAACCAGGCACAGTGCCTGTTTTTTTATTTGGGATTGCGGTGTTGACGTATGCCTGGATGATCCCCTGGCTGGGTTATTATTGGGACGAATGGGCTTTTACCTGGATTTATGATCAACTCGGACCAGAAGGGTTGATCCGCTATTTTTCGACCAATCGTCCAGTGTGGGGGCTGATGTACCAGGTTGACCTGGCGATTTTTGGCACCCGTCAGCCGATCGTGTGGCATATGTACGCTCTCATTTGGCGCTGGATTACTAGCCTGGCTGCCTGGCAACTGGTGCGGACGGTATGGACTCGACGCGAAGAGGCTGCGGTTATCACCGGCTTGTTGTTTTTGGTGTATCCGGGTTTTGGTCAGCAGTCGTTGGGATTGATGTACAGCCACTTTTTCATCATTATTACCATTTTCTTAACCTCTATGATCCTGGCTGTCAAAGCGCTGCGCGCGAAAAGGTCTGGCGGAAGCAATTTCAAAGCATATTATGGCGTTTCCATATTACTGGGATTCATAAACCTGCTCTCGATGGAGTATTTTTTTACGCTTGAGTTGGTGCGCTGGCTGCTGGTGTGGGTTGTGTTGGGTGAGGAGACACTGGCTTTTCGTTCCCGTCTTACAAAGACGATTACCTTCTGTCTACCATTCTTGGGTTTCATGGCGGCGGTGGCAATCTGGCGGACATTTTTCTTCGGGTTTCACACTTATACACCTGTGTTTATCGATGAACCCCAATCTTCGCTTTGGGATAAACTCCTTGCAACGCTGCCTTCTATTCCCCATGATATTTGGGTGGCTGGCGGGCAAGCCTGGCTTTATGCTTTTCGCCTGCCCCATTTTGAAGGTTTAGGGGCGCGTACCTCTTTGGTGTGGGGGCTGATGATTTTGCTTGCGGTTTTATTGGTGATCGTGTATTTATCCCTGTATTCTGCACGAGATGAAGCCAAAATCAGACGCGAATGGGCTTTGAGCGCCGGGTTCATTGGATTGGTCGCTTTATTTCTCGCTGGGCTGCCGTATTGGATCGCGCGCTTACCCCTCACCCTGGTGTTTCCGAATGACCGTTTTACCCTTTCTTACATATTCGGTTCCAGCCTGGTTTTAGCAGCCCTGCTGGTGTTGATCCCGCCTCCACGAGGTTTACGGATTGGGTTGATTGCCCTTTTGGTCGGCGGCGCAGTTGCGTCTCATTTATTGAGCGCGGTTGAATATCGGCGGGATTGGAATCTGCAGAAATCCTTTTTCTGGCAGCTCTCCTGGCGCATTCCGGATTTGAAGCCCGGGACAACTGTTTTTTCGAATGAATTGCCTATCCGCTATTGTTCTGACAACTCTTTAACCGCCCCATTAAACTGGATGTATGCGCCGCAGCGCAAGAGCGCTGTGATGAATTATCTGTTTTATTACCCGACCGTTCGATTGGGAGCGGGTTTGCCTCAGCTTGAAAAAAACCTGCCAATTGAACAGGATTATCTCGCGGCATCCTTTTACGGAAATACATCTCAAATGGTGGGGGTCTATTTTGCCCCACCTGCCTGTTTGCGGGTGGTTGACCCAGAGCTGGATGCGGATAACTGGATGTTGCCGACCCACCTGCGCAGTGCAGCCCATCTTTCTACAACGGAGCCGATTTTGACAGACACCGGCGTTGTCCGTCTCCCGCCCGCTGGTCTATTCGGAGCGGAGCCTGCCACCTCGTGGTGTTATTATTTCCAAAAAGCTGATCTGGCGCGTCAACAACAGGATTGGCAGGCGGTGGCTCGCTATGGCGATCTGGCGTTTCAGACAGGTGATTACCCGAATGATCCTTCTGAACGCTTTCCATTTATTGAGGGATATGCCCATACGGAACAGTGGCAAAAAGCGCTGGACTTAACGCGGGATACCCATGCCATCACGGTGGTATTGGATCCTTTGTTGTGCAGGGTTTGGGATAGAATTGAGCGCACAAGCGCCCCTTCGAACCAAAGGGAACAGACCTTATCTCAGGTTCGGAAGGAATTGGATTGCAAACCGTAACATCATACATTCATATAACTGGTTTGAGGTGAACGATGAAAATATTAATCACGGGGGGAGCAGGTTATATCGGCAGTACCATTTGTTCTGCTTTGGAAGACCAGGGGCATGTTCCGGTTGTGTTGGATTCCCTGGTGACCGGGCGGGAAGAATTTACACGGGGTCGTATCTTTTACCGGCAGGATATTGCCGACCGGCAGGGATTAGCGCGAGTGTTTAAGGATCATCCGGATATTTTTGCGACCATCCACTGCGCTGCGCTGATCATTGTGCCAGAATCGGTAGAAAAGCCGTATGAGTATTACACCGAGAATGTATATAAATCTTTAGAATTGTTCTACTCGCTTCAAGCCTTGGGATACGGCAGAGTAGTATTCAGTTCATCGGCTTCTATCTATGATGCTTCGCCGACTTTCATGGTTACCGAGGAGTCGCCGCTCAAACCCAGCAGCCCTTACGCTCGTACCAAGTATATGATGGAAATGGTCTTGCAGGATTTTTGCAAAGCGTATCCGATGGAGGCGATTGCCCTGCGATATTTTAATCCGATTGGGGCTGATCCGAAAATGCGTTCAGGGATTCACGTGGAACATCCATCGCACGTGCTGGGAAAACTGGTCGAAACCGCGGACGGCAATCAGCCTGAATTTCATATAACAGGAGTGAACTGGTCAACCCGCGATGGTACCGGGATTCGGGATTATATCCATGTGTGGGATTTGGCGCGGGCGCATGTGAATGCGGTAGAACAATTTGATCAGGTGTTTGTGCGGGCTGGTTTAATCGAGCAGCCTCATTATGCAGTAATCAACCTGGGTACGGGCAGGGGAGTTACCGTGCGAGAATTGGTTAACGCGTTTGAAAACGTGTATGGGAAACCTGTGCCCAAACGAGAAATGCCTCCTCGTCCTGGAGATGTGGCAGGCGCGTATGCCAACGCTGATACGGCATTGCGATTACTGGGCTGGAAGGCAGAACTCAGTATCGAACAAGGAATTGCGGATGCCTTAAAGTGGGCAGAGGTGCGTAAAAAAATTCTAAAATACACATAATCAGGAATGGTATAATACCGATGAGAAGAGAAGACCCGCCTGATGCTATCCGCGAGCGCAGGAAAAAAGAATCTGATGCCGGGCTTTGCACAACTCGTAAGTTGGATTGGCAGGAAGATTGTCCGTAACCAAGTGGGTTTCCTGATCAATCCAGGAAAATATGATAAATCTAAGATTGCCAGGCTTGCTCTTGGGCAGCAAAAGCGCCTGGCTTTTGTGATTCTGCATCTGGCAGTCTGCCTGGTTTTGTTCGTGTTTTCGGTGAGTTTACCGACTGCCTGGGCGCAAGCGCAGTCTCCCGCCCCTCCAAATTCAGATTCGACCGTTACGATTTATCCGCCGGTGATCGATTCTTTTCCCAATGTCAGGGTTTACTTTGACCTGTACGATGGGAAGGGAAATTTTATTGAAGGATTGGATGAAGGAAAAATTACAATCCTGGAGAATGCGCGGACAATAGATGTTCAAAATGTAAAGGTGGTTCAGCCGGGCATCCATTTCACTGTAGCAATGAACGCCGGGTCTGCCATGAGCATGATGGCAGGGAAACAAACCTTTCTGGAGAAGGTGATGCTGCCGTTGCGATCTTGGGCAGAAGAGCAATCCGGGAAGGCGGTCGGTGAAACGAAAGATGATTTTTCGTTTTCAACCCAGGCGGGTATGGAATCGGCGCATTTGACACAACCACGCGAATGGCTTGATATCCTGAAGAAATATAAGCCCGACCTGGAAAAGCTTCAACCAAACCTGGTCAGCCTGACGCAGGCAATTGACCAGGCGACGGATTCAACCTCTCAACCGCGCGTTCGTCGCGTTATCCTGTATATTACACCTGCCCTGCCACGCGCGGCAGCCACGAATTTAGCCAACCTGGTTACCCGCGCCCGGCAGGTGGGGGTGCGCGTTCACGTTTGGATGGTCAGTCCATCTCCAACCCCAGAACCCGACTCGGCAGCCTCGTTAAGGGTGCTGGCAGAGCAAACAGGCGGACAATTTATTTTGATTACCGCTGCCAGTTCTGCGCCTGAAGTCGAGCCGCTGCTGGCTGGGCAGCGTAATCAATACGAAGTGGTGTATCAATCAGCCATTCGTGATAGTGGAACCCATAAAGTTGCCGTACAGGTGGACTTGAAAGGGAGGAAAGTTGCCTCGAAGGAAACAAACCTGGTATTAAACCTTCAGCCGCCTAATCCTATTTTTCTATCACCTCCCAACCAGATCAAGCGGGGCAGCAATGGATCTGGTGCAGCGAACGAACTATCGAATGCCGAGTCGGTTCCTTTATCGATTTTGATTGAATTTCCAGATGGCTTCCAACGTCCGTTGAAGGCAACCCGATTGTTTGTGGATGGCGTGCTGGTTGCTGAAAACACGCGAATTGCATTTGATCAATTTGCCTGGACTCCTGTGAACCAGGCAAACACCCGGCGGCATATGCTGCGCGTAGAAGCGGAAGATGTGCTGGGGTTGTCGCGATCCAGCATTGAAATACCTGTTGAAGTAATATCCGATTCGCCAGAGCGCTTGACGGTATTTGGCACGTTATCCAGGTACGGGTTGATTGCGGTGGCAGCGATGATATTCGGCAGTGGAGCAGTGGTATGGGTATTACTCTCTGGCATTAAGCCGCGCAAAGGTCGCCTTGCGGCGGGAAAAATCAAGAAGGCTGCTGACAGACTGTTATCTACACCTGCCATCATACAAAAGGTGGATGATGTTTCCCATCGATCTATTGCCCGTCTGGCGGAACCGGTAAGCTGGCTGCGGAAACAAACACCGGGGAAAAATGTGCGCGCGCAGGCTCGCCTGGTGCGAATAAGTAATGACGGCGAGATTATTTCCGGCAGTCAATTGCCTGTTAACTTGCGTGAAATCGTTTTTGGCAGCGATCCTCGCCAGGTGGATTATTTTATCGATGCTCCATGTGTGGACAAAATTCATGCCACCCTGTATCATAGGAAAAAAGGGGAATATGTTTTGGTGGATAATGGTTCGATTGCCGGCACCTGGGTGAATTATGAACTGGTATCCAGCCAGGGCGTTCAATTGGTTCACGGAGACCTGATTCATTTTGGGCGGATGGCATTTCAATTTGAAGAAAATAACCCGGCGCGGAAGCGTCAATTGCTCGTGGTAGAAGAGGGAAAATGATTCGAGCAGAGCGTGTCCATGTATCGCTTACAGCAAAGACCCATGCCGGGATGACCGGCAAAAATAACGAAGACCAATTTGCGGTTACGGCTTTTCAATTATCCGCTGAAAATCCCGAGCCTGTGGTGCTGGCAGTCCTTTCTGATGGCATCGGCGGACACCGTGGAGGTGAGATTGCCTCTGAACTGGCAGTGAACAGGATCAGCCGTTCAATCGAAAAATCAGATGGCAGTGATCCAATCGGCGCGATTCGCGAGGCGATTGTCGCTGCCAGCGATGAGATCCATCAGCAATCCGAAGCCGACCCGGAAAAGAAAGGTATGGGGGCGACGTGCGCCTGCGCCATGTTGATCGGCAGAAGGTTGTACGCCGCCACAGTCGGCGACTCGCGTATTTACTTGATCCGAGGCAAGATGATCCGCCGCTTGAGCACCGATCACACCTGGATACAGGAGATGCTCGAAGCGGGGGTGATTCGTCCTGAAGAGGTAGAGGGACATCCCAACGCGCACGTTATCCGCCGCTATTTGGGTTCAGCAACGCCGCCAAAGATCGATTTTCGGCTGCGTTTTTCGGCTGAAGAGACGGATGTTCAGGCAGAAGCCAATCAGGGTATCCAGTTGCTGCCAGGAGATATCCTGATGCTTTGCTCGGATGGGTTGACAGACCTGGTAAAAGATGCGGAGATCTTAGAACATTTTCTGCAGCGCAATTTCGATACGGCGGTGTCTGATCTGATTGACCTGGCGAATGAGCGCGGCGGACACGATAATATCACCATTGTGGCGCTGCGTATTCCCGAACCGGTAAAAGTCCATGCCGCTTCGCAGCGCAAGGCTTTTCCCTGGAAGCTGGCTGCGGCTGGCTGCGCGGTGATCTTGTTGTTGGCTGCCGCTGGCGTTGGTTTGACCTTCGGCTGGATATGGCTCAACCAGCCAGACTCCACGCCAACCGCTGTCCTGTCAACTGCCAGACCTTCGATTCTTCCATCCGTTCAACCATCCCTAAAAGTATCCCCAGGTATGCCCGCCGCTGATACGAAAGGCGCGCCAACCCAGCCGTCTTTAGCGCCCAGCTCGCTGCCTACCATTCGCTCGAATACGGCAACTCCCTCTCTTGTCCCGCCCACCCAGCCGCCTCCCTCCGCTACCCCTCAACCCTCGCCGACGCCCGGTCCTACCCTCACCCCCTGGCCGACAGATACACCGCTGCCATCTGCCACCCCTAAAGCCTCCGATACCACGGCTCCGACGCCGGGCGGTTAAAGATCCCCATCCCCTCGCTCAATACTATCTATTTTGAAAACTGCCTGGTGGGGAAAGGTCGGTATAATTAAACAGAATTTAATGATTTCCGATTGTCTGGTGTGGTGAGAGGCATAATGGTTGATACGCCAAACTTGGAAGGGGAGCTTGATCCTGTTGCGGAATTGGTGATACGCCCTTCAAAAGGCTGGATACCTCTCAACCTGGCGGATTTGTGGCGCTACCGCGAGTTGATCTTCTTCCTTACCTGGCGCGATATCAGTGTGCGCTACAAGCAGACAGCGCTTGGCGCAGCCTGGGCGGTCATTCAGCCCCTTTTTACCATGATTGTGTTCACCGTGTTCTTTGGGCAGTTGGGCAAACTGCCCTCTGATGGTTTGCCGTACCCCATCTTTGCGTTTTGCGCGCTGCTTCCCTGGCAGTTGTTTGCCTATTCGTTGACCGAATCGGGCAACAGCCTGGTGGCAAACCAAAACCTGATCTCCAAAGTTTATTTTCCAAGGGTGGTAATTCCCCTTTCGGCGACCCTGGGCGGGCTGCTGGATTTTGTCATTGCGTTTTGTGTGCTGCTGGTGTTGATGGTGGTTTACCGGATTACCCCCACCCTGGCAGTGTGGACGCTGCCTCTGTTTGTGCTGCTGGCATTGATCACTGCGCTGGGAGCCGGGCTGTGGCTTTCGGCTCTGAATGTTGAATACCGCGATGTGCGCTACACGATTCCCTTCCTGACTCAATTTTGGATGTTCATCACCCCGATCGCCTATCCCAGCAGCATGGTGCCAGAGGGGTGGCGGGCATTGTATGGGATCAACCCGATGGTGGGGGTGGTCGAGGGGTTCCGCTGGGCGCTGTTGGGGACAGATACCCAACCCGGCGCTCAGGTGTGGGTATCTGTTTTGGCAGCGTTGGGACTGTTCCTCTCAGGGTTGTTTTATTTTCGCCGCATGGAACGCACGTTTGCGGATAAGGTGTAGCCGATGAGCGGGTATGCCATTCGCGTGCGCGGGTTAGGGAAAAAATATACCATTGGCGCCTACCAGGGGCGCTATAAAAGCCTGCGCGACAGTCTGGCGAAGACCGTGTCTTCTGCCTTTCAGCGCCTGAAAGGGTCAAACAGCGCGGATCCTGCCGACCGCACCATCTGGGCGTTGAAAGATGTCTCCTTTGACATCGAGCACGGCGAGGTGGTGGGGATCATCGGGCGCAACGGCGCCGGAAAAAGCACCCTCTTAAAAATCCTGGCGCGTATCACTGAGCCGACTGAAGGAGAAGTGCGCCTGCGCGGCAGGGTGGGCAGTCTGCTGGAAGTTGGCACGGGGTTTCACCCCGAGCTGACCGGGCGCGAGAACATCTTCCTCAATGGCGCCATCCTGGGCATGACCCGCCGCGAGATCCAGCGCAAATTCGATGAGATTGTCGATTTTGCGGAGATTGAAAAGTTCATCGATACCCCTGCCAAACACTACTCCAGCGGGATGTACATGCGCCTGGCTTTCGCCGTGGCTGCCCACCTGGAACCGGAGATCTTGCTGGTGGATGAGGTGCTGGCAGTGGGGGATGCGCAGTTTCAGAAAAAGTGTTTGGGCAAGATGGGCGAGGTGGCGAAGGAGGGGAGAACGGTGCTGTTTGTAAGTCATAATATGGCGGCGGTGCAGAACCTTTGTAAACATGGAATTATCTTGAATAAAGGCATAAAAGTCTCTGAAAGTGATATTCAAACAGCGATTAAAACTTATATGGGCAGTCTCAGTGAAAGTATCCAGACACTTGATTTAAAAACGCGAAAGGACCGGAAGGGGTCGCAATCATTGCAGTTCACCCATGTGTCTATTACAGATCGTCAGGGAAATCCTCTTGAAGTCGTCCTTTCTGGAGAAGATGTGCGTTTTCGTTTCTTCTATATAGCAGAATTTGAAAAACAGTTGCCCAATGTAAATATCGCATTTAATGTTTTTAACCCCCAAGGTGTATTGATCACCCATTTAAATTCAAGAGATATTGGAAAGATGCAGTTGAATGTTTCTAAAAAGGGTTTTTTTGAATGCTGCTGGTACAGAATTAATTTACGATCCGGAATCTATACCTGCAACCTGTTTTGCGAAGTAAACGGAGTCATAGTTGATTGGATTCAATCGGCATTTCAATTCCATGTGGAAGATGGGGATTACTATCGAACTGGCTCAATGGCGCTCCGCTCCGCTGGGGAAGTTCTGGTTGACTATGATTGGCAAAGCGTAGAGGATAAACCGTGAGTATTAGCATTAAAAAGTGGCGTTATTATCTAAAAGATCTGGAATTTTTGGGCAAGGTCTTTACCACTAAAGGGCAAGCTAAGTATCTCCTCCCTTGGCTTCAGTCTCTTTCGAAAGATTATCTTCTGAGAAAGCCTTCTGCTTGGATAAGTTTTCCAGCCATTGGCTTTATCAAGCAATGGGCGAAGGGACAGAAGGATTTATCGGTATTCGAATACGGGAGTGGTGGATCAACCCTATTTTGGTTATCGATGAATTGCCAAGTGGTGTCAATTGAGCATGACCCAGAATGGTTTGCAAAGATAAATAAGATCATTCCCGTAAACGCCAAGCTGGATTACCGGCTAGTAGAACCAGAACCGTGTTCCCAAATACCGTCCGAATACAATTCCAGACATCCAAAATATCAATATTTCAATTTTCATCGCTATGTTACCCAGATTGACTCCTATCCGGATAATACGTTTGATATTGTCCTCGTTGACGGCCGTTCCAGACCATACTGTATGCAACACGCCGCCTTAAAAGTCCGTAATGGTGGTCTTCTAATTCTAGATAATGCGGACACTCCATATTACGTCCCAGATAATCGACCCTACCTGAAACACTTCAAAGAATTAGCCTTTACTGGCTTAACCCCCACCAGCTATTGGTTTACCCAAACCAATATTTATATCAAGGGGAATGGAAAATCGTGAAAATCCTTTTTTTCAGCGAATGGTTTTCTGAAGGGATGGGATATTCAGAGAATTGCCTCCCCAAAGCTCTGGCGGCTCTGGGACATGATGTTCACTTGGTGACGTCCAACGCTCAAATTTATTATAATCTGCCGAACTACAAAAAGATTTATGAGCCGTTTCTTGGTCCCCCGCTGGTTTCTTGTGGGACGAGAAAAATTGATGGCTTTACCCTATACCGGCTTCCATTCTCTATACTGAGAAATTATATCTGGGTCAAAGGACTAATATCGATTGTGAAACAGATACAGCCTGCTATTGTTCAATCCTTTGACCCAAATTCACTTGGAACGCTAAAGCTTGCTTTATACCAATCATCACTACAATACAAGTTATTCACCGAGTCTCATATTCACGCATCGGTTATAACAGCAACAGGTACAAAGAGAGGTTGGACACAATTGTTAAAGAGTCATTTACAGAAAGCCATCGGCAGGCGGATCAGCAGGCAGTCAACGATGTGCTATTCGATTAGTCAAGATGCTGCCGAGGTAGCTGTTCAATTTTTTGGCGTAAACCCCCACCGTTTGAAAGTGCAATCCTTGGGCGTGGATACGGACATATTCCATCCGGTCACTGGATCTTTGGATAGGGATCGGCGGAAAGCAATTCGAGATGCAATCGGCTTCGCTGAAGATACGATTGTTGCAATCTACACTGGCAGGCTGTCTGAAGATAAGAACCCATACTGTCTGGCACAGGCAATTGGGATGCTCGCGCAAGTAGGCACTGGCTACCGAGGATTATTTATCGGGGATGGCCCGCAGGCAGACAAGATTAAAGCAACACCTGGTTGTGTCGTGCTGCCGTTTATGCTCTCTACCCAGTTAGGAGACTATTACCGGGCAGCAGATATTGGTGTGTGGCCGAAGCAAGAGTCTACCAGCCAGTTGGATGCTGCCTGTAGTGGACTGCCGATCATCATCAGCGATAGGACAAAAGTCCCTGAACGAATCGATGGGAATGGTCTGACTTATCGTGAGAATGATGTTGCCGATTTATTCAAAAAACTTCTCGACCTGCATGAACCGGATACTCGCAGGCGTATGGGAATCCTTGGGTCAGAAAGAATTTCAAAATCGTTCAGTTGGAAAGCCATTGCATCTATTAGGGTTGCCGATTACCATGAAGCTCTCGCCAATCGGTAAAAACAAAACAATTCTATGAGTTTAAAGTCAGGAAGAAGATGGGACTGAAAGCGATTCTTAAACAAGTTACCCCGCCTGTCATCCTTTCACTTGCAAAGAAGTTCTATTACCGCTATTCATCAACCGGTTATGGATTGACGGGAAATTATTCGAGTTGGGAACAGGCAGTTGCAGAGAGCTCCGGGTATGATGCCCAAAGCATTTTGGAAAAGACGAAACTGGCACTGTTGAAGGTAAAGGATCAACAGGCGGTTTACGAAAGAGACTCCGTTTTATTTGACGAGGTTGATTATTCCTGGTCGCTTTTAGCAGGATTGATGTGGGTAGCTGCCCGGCATGGCGGAAAACTCAATGTACTTGACTTCGGCGGTTCGCTGGGCAGCACCTATTATCAGAACCGAAAATTTCTGGCTGCCCTCAGTCAGGTACGATGGAATATTGTGGAGCAGCTCCATTATGTCGAGACAGGGAAAGCCTGCTTTGAGGATAACTCTTTGCGTTTTTATCCAACAATACCTGCATGCCTGTCAGAGAGCCGACCAGATATCATTCTTCTCAGTGGTGTTTTACAGTACTTAAAGTCCCCCTATTCAATTCTGAAACAAGTTATGGAGATTCCCGCAGATCTCATCCTGATTGACCGGACTCCATTCTGGTCAGGTAAAGAGGACCGGGTGTTTATCCAAAGAGTACCTCCCGAAATATACGCAGCAAGTTATCCAATATGGGTGTTCTCAATGGAGCGGTTCTTTTCGATATTCCAGGATGAGTGGAAGGTTTTAACCATGTTCGATAATCCTACCGACAGGTTGAACGGACCCATTGACTTTTCTTTTCAAGGGATATTCATTGTTCGTGAGGAAAGGATGAGCACCCAATGAATGAGACCACCGATTTCCGCGGAAAAAACGTCTTAATCACCGGTGGGCTGGGCTTTATAGGATCAAACCTGGCGCACAAGTTGGTCAGCCTGGGCGCGAACGTGACCCTGGTGGACAGCCTGATTCCACAATATGGCGGAAATTTATATAACATTCGGGGGATTGAGGACCAGGTGCGGGTGAACATCTCGGATGTTCGTGACCCGTATAGTATGCGAATGCTCATCCAGTGCAAGGATTACTTGTTTAACCTTGCTGGGCAGACCAGCCACTTGGATTCAATGGATGACCCAGAAACTGACCTGGAGATCAACTGCCGGGCACAGCTTTCTATCTTAGAAGCCTGCCGCAGGTATAACCCAGGCATCAGGGTCGTTTTTGCCAGCACCCGCCAATTATATGGTCGCCCAGATACCTTGCCAGTGAGTGAGAAACATTTACTGCGCCCGGTGGATGTGAACGGCATCAATAAGATGGCAGGAGAGTGGTACCATATCTTGTATAACAATGTCTACGGTATCACCTCTTGTTCTCTGCGATTAACCAATACTTATGGTCCTCGCATGCGTATTCGAGATGCCCGCCAGACCTTTTTAGGGGTCTGGATTCGCCTCATTTTAGAAGAAGAGCCATTTGAAATCTGGGAAGGGCAACAATTACGCGACTTTACTTATGTGGATGATGCGGTGAATGCATTTCTTTTAGCTGCGGTTAATCCGCAAGCTGCCGGACAGATATTTAACCTGGGCGGTTGTGAGGTCATCAGCCTTACAGACCTGGGGAAACTGTTGGTCGAGATACACGGAAGAGGGAGCTATCTGGTTCGAGAGTTCCCCAAGGAACGCAGGCTCATTGATATTGGAGATTATTACGCGGATGATCAACTAATCCGCAGCAAATTGGGTTGGGAACCGCAAGTTCCGATACGAGAAGGGTTAGTGCGCACCCTCAACTATTACCGTACCTGTCTCAAGGAATATGTGGGATGAGCGCACAGTTAAGGGTACTACCTGCCGATCCCCTGTCGAACTATCTGGCTCATAAGGAAGAAATTGATGCCGCGATCCACTCCGTGTTAGAAGGTGGGCGCTACATTCATGGTCCTCAGGTCCGTGCCTTTGAGGAGGAATTTGCCAAATATTTAGGGGTAAAGGAGGTAGCAGGAGTAGGAAACGGCACCGACGCACTGACTGTGGCTTTACGCGCGTTGGGCGTTAAACCGGGGGATAGCGTGATCAGCGTGTCTCATACCGCGGTTGCCACCATTGCAGCCATTGAGATAAGCGGAGCAGAACCAATCCTGGTGGATATCGACGCAGATAATTTTGTGATGAGCCTGGCGAGCCTGGACCGGACATTGCATGCCTATCGAGAACAGCCATTAAAGGTAATTCTGCCGGTTCATTTATACGGTCGTATGGTCGATATGAAGGCAATCCTTTCCTTCGCGCAACAATACGGGTTACAGGTGATCGAGGATTGCGCTCAAGCCCACGGAGCAAGCATAGGTGGGAAAAAGGCTGGTACCTGGGGGGTGGCAGCTGCATTTAGTTTTTATCCTACCAAAAACCTTGGCGCAATTGGTGATGGAGGGGCGGTTTCCAGCAATGACCTTGAATTGATTGGCAGAGCAAGGTTGTTAAGTGAATATGGCTGGCGGGAACGCTATAACAGTGAGCTGGCAGGGGCGAATACCCGTCTGGATGAATTACAAGCAGCCATTTTAAGGGTAAAACTGCATTGGCTGGAAATAGAAAATCAGCGCCGACAGGAGATCGCTCAGATGTATCAGAATGGGTTGTGCGACATTGAGGATGTTCGCCTGCCAGAAGCGAATCTGACTGGTCATGTGTATCATCAATACGTGATCCGTTGTATTCAGCGGGACGCATTACGTATGCGGCTGCAAGAAGAAGGAATTGGCACCCTGATCCATTACCCCTGCCCGGTCCACTTGCAACCCGCCTATAAAGATCGTTTGCTCTGCGACCCAGAGGGACTGAAGGTGACCGAAAAGATTTGTTCACAAATTGTTAGCCTGCCGATGTACCCTCAGTTGAGCAATAATCAGATAGAGCAGGTAATTTTGGCAATCCGCAGATTCTTCAGGAAAACTATATGAGCGCTGCTCATCATTACTGTACCTATTTTGATCATCGCTACCTGCCGCGTGCTTTGGCGCTCTACCGGTCTTTGTGCACCCATGATGGAGATTTTCTGCTCTGGGCTTTGTGCTTTGACGACCATGCGTATCAGCGATTGAAAGCAATGGAGCTGCCAAATCTGCGCCCCATTGCTCTGGAGGAATTCCTTCATGGGGATGTGGAACTGGCTGCAGTACGTGGCAATCGCTCACTCGTAGAGTTTTATTTCACCTGTTCCCCTTCCTTACCCGGGTTTGTGTTTAAGAATGCTCCAGAAGTGCAGCAGGTGACTTATCTTGACTCTGACCTCTATTTTTTTCAAAGCCCTGCTCCGGTATTTAGAGAAATTGGTTCTGCTTCGATCGCCATTATCCCTCACCGTTTCCCGAAATCCCTGCGGCACTTGGAAAAGACCGGTGTATTTAATGTCGGCTGGCTCACCTTTTGCCGGGATGAAGAAGCCCTCACTTGCCTGAGCCGCTGGCGAAGGCAGTGCCTGGATTGGTGTTTTGACCGAGTAGAAGGCTCACGATATGCGGATCAAGGCTATCTGACTCAATGGCCGGAACAATTTCCAAATTTGATCATCTTAAAGCACAAAGGTGCAAATCTGGCTCCATGGAATATCACGAATTATAATCTTCGGGTTCAGGATGAGTGGGTATGGGTGGATGAAGACCCTCTGATCTTTTACCATTTCCAAAGCCTGACACGTATTGTCCCGCAAGTCTATAAAATAAACTTCCGCAGGTACCGCAGCCGCCCCTCACAATTGGTCAAGAGATATATATATCTGCCTTATCTCATAGAGTTAGAAAGGGTCTATTCGGGTGAGAATATTGATCAAAAAGATGAGCGCCTGCGTTGGGTCGGGGATAGGAGTTATCTTTTTTCGTTTCAGCGCGGTATGTCTCTGCTTGCCATGCTGAAATATAATTTGGGCATTCTACGAGATCGATTGAATGGTGATTTTCTGTTCATAAAGGATTTTTGGAATGATTGAACCGGCTGAAAACCAGGACATTCGCGGTTGGCCATGGAATACAAGCAAACCCAAGCCTGCCTTACTGTTGAATTCTTTTAATTACCCGCGGATCACAGTCGTAACGCCATCTTATAACCAGGCGGGTACCCTGGAAGAAACCATCCGTTCGGTAGTGCTGCAAGGTTATCCCAACCTGGAATATCTGGTGATTGATGGCGGCAGTACAGATGGAAGCGTGGAGATCATCCGCAGGTACGAACAGGCGATCACTTATTGGGTTTCAGAGAAGGATCATGGGCAGAGCCATGCTATCAACAAAGGCTGGCAGTGCGCAAGTGGAGAACTGATCACCTGGCTGAACGCCGATGACTATTTGGCGGAAGGGGCGATGGATCGGGTAGCTCAGGTGTATTGTCAGCAGCAAGGGTCGTCTATTGGTTTAATCTATGCGCGGGCGAATATCATTAACCCAAATGGGCAAATACTTAAAATAATTGGCGAACCTTTTAACCTATCGTTTTGTCTGAAAAACCTGCTTGACCTTTTTCCACAGCCTTCTGTGTTTCTCACAAGAAGTACTTTGGATAAAATCGGACTCTTGGATGAAGAGATGCACTATGCCATGGATTTCGATCTATTCTTGCGAGCTGCCCTTTTTGCTCCGCCGATCTTTGTAGATGAAATCTGGTCCTATATCCGCTTCTATCCAGATACAAAGACCTCACGCAATCCTCTTGGTTTTGTGCGCGATCAATTCCGAATGTTGGAAAAGATTCAAAACCAACCTGGATATGCCGAAATAGTAAGCAGTTATCTGAAATCCGCATATGCCAGTAACTACCTGAGAAGCGCGCGGCTCCGTTATAAAGCTGGGCAAAAGAGGAAAGCCCTGCAAGACCTGTTTTTTGCTTTTCAAAAGGATGCGCTGTTTACTATACAAAAAGTCGTCAGAGTTTTCTTTAATGGTCGTTATATGGATCTGAATTGAAAATTCTTTTTGTCACCTTCCTATACGAACCTTCTTTGGGAGGAGGAGCTTCGCAAGTTGTCCATTCCCTGGCAAATTGCTTGTCTGCAAAAGGGCATGAGGTTTTGGTCATCACCAGTGCCAAGGTATCTCACTCGGTGATTGAGAACAAAGAAAATATAAAAATAATCCGTTTTTATCCTCAGAATCTGTATTGGATACTCGAAAAAGAAACCCAACCTATATATAAAAAAATCTTCTGGCAGCTCATTGATCTTTGGAACCCGTGGGTGTATTCAGTGGTGAAGAATTTATTGAAAAAAGAACAACCCGACCTGGTGCATGTGCACAAACTGCGCGGGCTGTCACCGTCGGTTTGGAGCGCTGCAAAGGCGGCAGGTGTGCCTGTCATTGTCCACACCTGCCATGATTACGAGCTGATCAGCCCTGAGGGATTATTACAGGGGAGAATTGGCAGATTGGCTCAACAAAGGGCTCTAATCATGCGGTTATACCAGGATCTCCGCGCCAAAAGCTCAGTAGTGGTAAATCGGGTAACAGGTCCAAGTGCCTATGTGTTGAATATTCATCAGGAAATTGGTTTTTTTAAAACCGCTGCTAGGAAAGTCATCCCAAACAGTCATGGAATGGGCTCCGAAGAATTATGTAACCTTCGATTAAATAAAAATAACCTTTTCAACAAAAAATTGCGTTTCCTATATCTGGGGAGATTAGTACCAGAAAAAGGAATTCAGTCATTGTGTCAGGTTATGATGGAAACTGCGGGATCGCCGTGCGAAGTAGAACTTGATGTTGCGGGATGGGGATATCTCGAGAATGGGTTGCGCCAAAAATATGGAAGTAATCCTAACATTCACTTTCACGGTGCAGTATATGGACAACAGAAGCAAAAATTAATAGAAAATTGCGATATTTTGGTACTCCCATCAACAGTCCCTGAAAGTTTTGGCATTGTCATCGCCGAAGCCTACGCTTATGGAAAACCGGTGATCGCCTCACGCATTGGCGGTATTCCGGAAATCGTAAAAGAGGGTGAAACTGGTTTTTTATTTACCGCTGGGGATCGAAAAGAACTTGCCAGCCTGATCCAAGACATAGCATCCAACCCGGCGCGGCTGAAAACCATGCGCGAAGCCTGTTTTGATGCAGCAGCGCAATATGCCTCCGACGTGGTCATGCAGCAGTACCTCGATTTTTATCTTGCATGAATCCAATCCTATTCCGATGCAGAATATGAATTTCCCTGGTGTTCAGGGTCACGCGATTTCAGCGGATCAATGAATCGGGGTGATTTACGAAGCATGCCGAAAGCAACAAACAATGATTACCCTCGCCTGTGTCAACGTCTACGCCCTCAACCTGGCATACACGGTTCCCTGGTTTCGCGATTTTCTCAACCGCTGCGACGTGATGTTTTGTGGCGGGTTTAGTGTCAAGTGGGTGGCGCTGGGAACTCGGGTGCTTGGGCTGTCATCACGGTTTTTTTGTCCGCTCGCCTGCCAGCCCAGAACAGCGGCAGATGACCGAAGAAATCAACCGCCTGAAGCCCAACCGGCTCATCCTCGGATTTGACTTACCCGCCCAGGAGCGTTTGCATCCAGGACAACTGGCAGCGGCTGGATGTCAACGCCGCTTTACCCGGCGGGTCGCTGTTCGATTATGTGACAGGCGAGGTTCGCCGCGCCTTACGCTGGGCAACAGACCACTGGTTCGAATGACTGGAGAACCTGCTGATTGAGCCGCGCCGCCTGTGGAGGCGATGCCTGTTGGGAAATCCCCTCTTCCTATGGCGTGGTTTGTTGTAAAAAATTGGGGCTTTTACGCGGTATTTCATAGTACAATCACCCCATTCTACACACCGCTTGCGAGGTTCAAAATGCACCTTTTGAAAGAAATGATCATTCGCTATGGAAAGAATTTAGGGAATGGAATTCTCAAGGTAGATAGTTTTATCAATCACCAGGTTGATCCGGAATTGATGGATGCGGCTGGCAAAGAGTTCGCCCGTCGCTTTGCCAGCCTGGGAGCAACGCGAATCCTCACCGCGGAGATATCAGGCATCGCCCCAGCGCTGATGACTGCCCGCCACATGAATCTGCCGGTGGTTTATGCCCGTAAGACCAAACCCATCACCATGCCAGATACAGTTTACCTGACGGTGGCGCCCTCGCACACCAAGGGGCGCATGATCGAATTAATTGTCTCCCCGGAATTCCTGGCGGAGGGCGAGCGCGTCTTGATCATCGATGACTTCCTCGCCACCGGCGCCACCATCATGGGTCTCGTGCGCCTGGCGCAGGCAGCCGGGGCGGATGTAGTTGGCGTTGGCACGCTGATTGAAAAAAGCTTTGAAGGTGGTCGGGCTGCTTTGGCGCATTTGCGCATCCCGGTTGAGTCGTTGGTTTGTATCAACAATATGGATGGCGGCAAAATCGAATTTTGCCCGTAACCCCCCTGGAGCGACATGACTGATTCGATCTTGATCCTCGATTTTGGTTCGCAATACACCCAGTTGATCGCCCGCCGCATCCGCGAAATGCAGGTGTACTCCGAAATCTTGCCCTGGGATGCGCCGGTTGAGAAAGCGCTGCTAAGCGGGTTGAAAGGCATCATCCTTTCCGGAAGCCCAGCTTCGGTATATGCTGAAAGCGGTCCGCAGCTGCCAGCGTATGTGTTGAATGCGGGATTACCCATTTTGGGCATCTGTTATGGGATGCAGGCGTTGACCCACGCCTTGGGCGGTGTGGTAGGCGCTTCGGGTGCGCGCGAGTATGGCATGGCAGAGGTGAACATTGTGGAGGACAATCCGCTTCTGGCGTGTGGGGTGCAGCGGGTATGGATGTCGCACGGCGACCGCATCGAGCAGGCGCCGCCAGGTTTTGCAGTACTGGCGCGCAGCGGCAACAGTCCGATCGCGGCAATGGGCGATTTGCAGCGCCGCTGGTTTGGCGTGCAGTTTCATCCAGAGGTTCATCATACGCCGGGCGGCAGGGAAATATTGCGCCGTTTTGTGATCGAGGTGTGCGGCGCGCGTCCCGATTGGACGCCCGAATCGATCATCACGCGGGGTGTCGAGCGCATCCGCCAGCAGGTTGGGGCGGAGCGGGTGCTGGCGGCGGTCAGCGGCGGGGTCGATTCGAGTGTGGCGACTGCGCTGGTGCACCGCGCGGTGGGTGATCAACTGGTGGCGGTGTTTGTCGATACCGGCTTGCTGCGCCAGGGGGAACGGCTGCAGGTAGAACACGCCTTTCGGGAAGCTGAGGATGTTCAGTTAGAAGTGGTCGATGCCTCGCGCATCTTTCTGCAGGCGCTGGCGGGCGTTTCAGAGCCAGAACGCAAGCGCCGCATCATCGGCGAGACGTTTATTCGCATCTTTGAAGCGGAAGCGCGCCGCCTGGGGCATCCGCGCTTTTTGGTGCAGGGGACGATCTATCCGGATGTGGTTGAATCAAGCGCGCCGGATCGAAACAAGGCGGCGCGGATAAAAACGCATCACAATGTGGGCGGTTTGCCACCCGATTTGAAATTTGAATTGGTGGAACCCCTGCGGTATTTGTTCAAAGACGAGGTGCGCAGTGTGGGTGAGGCATTGGGGTTGCCGCCGGAACTGGTCTGGCGCCAGCCTTTCCCAGGTCCTGGCTTGGCAGTACGCTGCCTGGGCGAGATCACAGCGCCGCGCTTAGAAAAGCTGCGCGCTGCTGATGCGATTTTCACCAGTGAGCTGACCAAAGCAGGTTTGCTCGGACGCAGTCTGGAGGATGAACCAGGTCGCATTGCGCAGGCTTTTGCAGTGCTGCTGCCGGTTCAATCGGTGGGGGTAATGGGAGATGAACGCACTTACCAGGAGGTGCTGGCTCTGCGCGCAGTGTCAACCGAAGATTTCATGACGGCGGATTGGGCGCGTCTCTCACCAGAATTGCTGGCGCGGGTGGCAAACCGCATTGTCAACGAGGTCAAGGGCATCAACCGCGTGGTATATGATATCACCAGCAAACCACCGGCAACCATCGAGTGGGAATAAGATTGCTCATTTTGCCATTCAATGTCTGAAAAGGATGTGATCGCTTGTGGTTTGAGCGGTATCATCCTGTGCTTAAATCTCTTTTTCCGAAAAAATCTGCAACCTGAACGAAAAAACAGCGTATAGTAATTAACGATGTCTCGATTGAAGGGTTAACTAGACCCGGAAAAATATATGGCATGCTGGGAGGTATTATGAATTACGGCGAAGTGTTACGGCGCTCTTGGGATATTATTTGGAAATATAAAGTGTTGTGGATTTTTGGGATTCTGGCGGGTCTGGCAAACGGCGGAGGCGGTGGAGGCGGAGGGGGCGGCGGCGGTACACGGAATGTCCCTTCTGGAAATAACGGCAACCGTTTTGGCGATGTGCCTTTTTCAGAACTGCAGCAATTTGTCCAAAATATTCAACGCTTTTTTGAGAACATCCCTATATGGGTATATATTGTCATCGGGATTGGATTGTTATTGTTATTCCTGGTGTTGATCTTTTTAGGCACCATTGGTCGAATTGGTCTGGCAAAGGGCGCCTGGAAAGCGGATGAGGGAGTTCCCGAATTGAAATTTGGCGAACTTTTTTCAGAAAGCATGGGATATTTCTGGCGGGTATTTCTGCTTTCTTTGTTGATCGGCTTTCTATCAGTGGTTGTGGTGGTGGTGCTGGTTTTGTTGAGCATCGGGGTTGGAATCGCCACATTGGGTATTGGCTTGTTGTGCCTGCTTCCATTTTTCTGCCTGATGATCCCGGTATTCTGGTTGGTATCCGTGGTGCTGGAGCAGTCAATTGCGGCGATTGTGGGAGAGAACCTGGGTATGGTGGCAGGTTTACAAAAAGGATGGGATACCTTCCGCAAGCACATTGGCGAGATGGTGGTTATGGCATTGATCCTTTTGATCGGTGGTGGAATTGTTCAATTGATCATCGGTTTGCCAGCCATACTGATTTTCCTCCCGTTGGCAGCGACGCTCTTCACAATGCAGGAATCGATTATCCTGGGAGGGGCAGCGGTATCCGTTGCGCTGTTGTGCCTCTATATCCCGGTGGCAATTGTCCTGAATGGCATTTTGCAATCTTACCTGGGGACAGCCTGGGTGTTAACTTACCGGCGCTTGAACGGTTGGGCAGCCTTTTCTATGGATGAAGGAGCGGAGAAGTTGAAACCATCCTCAGCCGCGCTCGCATCGGAAGATCCTGCTGGATAAACCAGCTTGAATGAAGGATCAACAAGCCCCCGCCAATTTTCTGCAAAGAATTGGCGGGGGTTTTATTTGAAATCAAGCAAGTGCATAATGCATATTGTATACACATTTCTGGTATAATCAGGTATATCTTTATCATATTGGTTGCGCCTGTTATTTTTACAGGTAGGTGCAATTCACTTTTTAAATACAGGTGATCGAGATGGATACCATGACCGTTCCCCAAATCCAATTAAGTGTGCCGGAGCTTACCCAAAAAGCCCGAAAGATCCGCCGGGATATTCTCACCATGATCTACGAAGCCCAGGCTGGACACCCAGGCGGATCGTTATCCGCGGCGGATATTGTTACAGCGCTGTATTTTCGCATCATGCGCATTGATCCGCAGAACCCAGAATGGGAAGACCGCGATCGATTTATCTTATCGAAAGGACACGCCTGCCCGGTGTTGTATTCTGCGCTGGCAAATCGCGGGTATATGCCACATGAGGTTATCCACACCCTGCGCAAATTAGGCAGCCCGCTGCAAGGGCACGCAGATATGCGCAAGGCAGCGGGCGTGGATATTACAACGGGCTCGTTGGGGCAGGGTCTTTCGGATGGGTTGGGGATGGCGCTTGGCGCGCGGGTGCTTGGCAAAGATTTTCGGGTATATGTGCTGCTCGGCGATGGTGAAATGCAGGAGGGTCAGGTCTGGGAAGCCGTGATGGCTGCTGCGAATTGGAATGTGGATCACCTGACTGCAATTGTTGACCGCAACCGCCTGCAAAACGATGGGGTGGTGGCGGATATCATGCGTGTTGAGCCGTTGACAAAAAAATGGGAATCGTTCGGCTGGCAGGTTGTAGAAATCGACGGGCACAACATGGCGGAAATTGTTGCAGCGTTAGAACGGGTGCCGCAAACTGTGGGAAAACCGACTGTCATCATTGCGAACACGGTGAAGGGAAAGGGGGTATCCTTTATGGAAAATGTGCCGGGCTGGCATGGCAAAGCACCCAACCGAGAGCAATATCTTCAAGCCATGCAGGAATTGGGGGAGGAATAATATATGACCGAAGCCATCCCTACTCGATTTGCTTTTGCCGACGCCATTCTTGAATTGGGGGGCGAAATTTCCAACCTGGTGGTGTTGGATGCGGATGTGTCCAAGTCGATCAATACCCTGCAATTTGCAGGTAGATATCCTAATCGGGCATTTAACTTTGGGATTGCTGAACAAAATATGATGTGTTCGGCGGCAGGCATGGCAACGTTGGGGTTGATCCCCTTTGCCTGTACCTATGCAGTGTTTGCCAGCATGCGTTCTCTTGAACAAATCCGCACCACAATCTGTTATCCGCGGCTGAATGTGAAAATTGCTGCCAGCCACGGTGGAATTACCCCTGGTCCTGACGGCGCAACCCACCAGGGTATTGAGGATATGGCGCTGATGCGTGCCATTCCCAACATGACGGTCATCATGGCTGCCGATGCGCCATCTACCCGCCTTGCGGTGCGCGCTGCCGCACGATATGACGGACCGGTTTACCTGCGGCTAACCCGCGATGCAGTGCCAGTGTTGTTTGATGCTCATTATCCATTTGAAATTGGCAGGGCAGTGCAGCTGCGAGACGGCAATGCGGCTGCCATTATCGCCAATGGGGATATGGTCTGCCAGGCGTTGCAGGCTGCCAGCGCTCTGGAGTCGCAGGGGCTTTCGGTGCGCGTATTGGACATGCACACGATAAAACCACTGGACGAGGATGCGGTACTTCGGGCTGCGCGAGATACCGGCGCTATTGTGACGGTTGAAGATCACACGATTTTTGGAGGACTGGGAAGCGCAGTGGCTGAAACCCTGGTCGAAAAAATTCCTGTCCCCATGCAGCGGATTGGCATCCCTGACCGGTTTACCGAATCGGGTCCCTATCCCGACTTACTTGAAAAATATGGGATGACAGCCAGGCATATTGTGGATGCAGTGCAAAGCGTTATAAAGCGCAAAAAAGGATTGAATTAAAGTTTCAGGCGGCTAATTGCGCAGCCAAAGGCGCTGAAATGATCGAAAGGCGGCAGTTTACCATCCAGCAGTGCTTCAACCGCTTCGATCAGGTAAAATTGATCTGGCACCTGGCGCCGAAAAGTCGTGTTGTCAAATGCCCCGTGGTAGCGCAGCAAGTGATTTGCGTCTCCCAAAAAAACATGAGGGGTAGTGAGAGCGCCGTATGCATCCGCCGCTGTTTGGTCTGGGTCATGAAGCACAAGAGGCAAGCCGCGCTGCCTGACTGCCTGTTGAATCTGTTCGAGCGTCTCGTGCGCATTGCAGGCAATTGTGACAGGAAGAACCCGCTCCTGCCAGGCAGGCAGATGTCTAAGCAGAATTTCATCCGCGCGCAGCGACCAGGGACATTCGGCAGACCAGAAATTGATGATCACAATCTTGCCAGAGTGGTCTGCTAATGAAAAGGGTTTCCCATCGATATCAAAAAGATGTATATCCGGCAATGGTTGACCGGTAACGAGGCGCGGCGGGGATAAATGCCTGTTTTGGTGGTTTTCTAGTTGGTTCATAATGTAATTGTACATTATCCATTAAATGGAGATTGAGTAATAAAAGCGAATTATAATCATATTTGACTGAATTGTTGATCAGGGATCAAAAAAAATGGAAGGGACGATTTTTGAAAAAATTGAGCAACGGACGATACAGCACGAAGCGGTCGATTTGATCCGGGCTGCGATTGTGAGCGGCAAGTTGGAGTTGGGGCAGCATCTGGCAGAAAACAGCCTGGCAGACCAGATGGCGGTCAGCCGTATTCCCATTCGCGAAGCGCTGCGGCAGTTGGAACAAGAGGGATTGGTGATCCGCGTGCCAAACAAAGGCTGCTGGGTGATCGATTTTCAAGACGAAGATGTTGACGAGGTATTTTCACTGCGGGCAACCCTTGAATGTATGGCGATCGAGTGGGCAATCCCCAACCTTTCCCCTGAGGATATATCTGAATTGCGCAATTTAATTGAACAACAGCATCAGACGATAATGATCGAAGATTATAACCACCTGGCTTATTTGGATATGAAATTTCATGAGTATATTTGTATCAAAGCCAATCACCGGCGTTTGTTGCAAAGCTGGTATGCGCAACATGCCCAGTGCCAGATATTATTAAATCGACGGTTTCGAATATTACCATCCTATACACCTAAAACAGTGGTGAATGATCACGCGCTCATTCTCCAGGCGATTGAGCAAAAGGACGTGCAGACTGCGATGCAATTAACCCGCTCGATCAGTGAGCGGGTGGTTGAAGAGTGCAAAGAAGTACTGCGAAGGATTCATCAAAAAAAGGTATAGCAAATGGTTTTTGACTTCTCATTACTGATACAAGGAGCACAACAATGTCACGCCCTTTGGTTTTTGTATCCAGGCGCATCCCGAATGAGTGGGTAGAAATACTCCAGGAGAGTGCCGAGGTGGAGATCTGGCAGGATAAATCTCCAGCAAGTCGAGAGGTTTTACTGCAGAAAGTAAAAGGCATTTCTGGGATGCTGTCTTTTATTTCCGAAAGAGTGGACGGCGAATTGATGGATGCCGCAGGCGCTTCGTTACGCGTGGTTGGGCAGTTTGGCGTTGGCTATGATAATGTGGACGTGCCAGCCGCCACTGCGCGGCGGATTGCAGTGGGCAACACGCCCGGCGTGTTGACCGAAACAACAGCGGATTATGCCTGGGCTTTGATCATGGCGGCTGCCCGGCGGGTTGTCGAAGGCGCAAACTATGTCCATCGAGGCTTATGGGTAGCCGGTGAACCCACCATGCTGTTAGGGATAGATGTTTATGGCGTGACGCTGGGGATTATCGGGTTCGGTCGGATTGGGCAGGCTGTTGCCCGGCGGGCTCGGGGATTTAATATGCGCATCCTGTATTATGATAAGCTCACTTATCCTCAAGCGGAACAGGAAACCGGCGCTGTGCGGGTTGGACTAGACGATCTGCTGACGCAATCGGATTTTGTCTCGCTGCACACCAATTTAAACCAGGATACCTTTCATCTGATCAGTTCACCGCAGCTTGCGAAGATGAAAAAAAACGCAATTCTAATCAACACCTCTCGCGGGGCAGTAGTGGACGAACAGGCATTATATAAAGCCCTGGTCGATCGTCAAATTGCTTATGCTGGATTGGATGTTACCGAGATTGAACCCATTTCTCTCGATTCCCCTTTATTAAAACTGGATAACGTGATTATTTCTCCTCACATTGCCAGCGCGAGTTACGAAACCCGGCGAAAAATGGCGAGAATTGCGGCGGAAAATATTTTGGCGGGTGTGCGCGGGCAGCAATTGCCATTTTGCGTCAACCCTGAGGTGTATTAAGCCTGACCGCCAGATTGATCGTTTTTTGGTCAGCCCAAATCAGAAAGAGGTAAGGATGTGACACAAGAATTTTGGTTGATCCTGGCGGCGACGGTGGGATATGGAGTGATCCACTCTATCCTGGCTGCCCAGACCGTAAAAAATGGGGTTGCGCGTTTATTGGGAAAAGGTTTTGTTGCCCGTTTTTACCGCTTTCTTTTTTCTTTAATCGGTGGAATAACCCTGCTGCCTTTGCTGGCAATGGTAGTGCTGCTGCCAGATGAGTTAATCTATCTGATTCCAACCCCCTGGTCATTTTTCACTGGATTGATTCAACTGGCTGCGGGTGGATGTTTCATGGCGGCGCTGGTTCAGACCGGTTTCAGTGACTTTTTAGGCTTGCGCCGCATTTTATTGGATGAACAATCTGCAATCGAGAGTTTGGAACTGGATGAACTGGTAACGACAGGCATGTATCGCTGGGTGCGGCACCCGCTTTACTTCTTTGGGATGGTCATCATGTGGCTTATGCCGGTGATGACCTGGAACACCCTGGCGCTCTTCATCGGCGCGACCGGCTATTTGTTGATCGGCTCGTTGTTCGAGGAGCGGCGGTTAGAGCAGCAATTTGGCGAAGCGTATCGGGCATATAAGCGGCGCACCCCCTGGATGCTGCCCGGATTAAGAATCAGGCGTTCACCGTTGGCGCGAAAAACCCCAACCGATCGATAATATTTTCGGACGGGGGTGGTACAATCGCCTCTATGAGGTTCTCATACCGATCCGTCCCAATCGCTTTGTTAATACTCGGACTGGTCAGTTTTGGTGTATTCATTCCCTGGTTGGGGTTTTATTGGGATGACTGGGCGCAGCTTTTTGCCGGTCATGTAATGGGGACAGGCAGCTTTTGGGCTTATTTTGCTTCGGATCGACCCTTTTCTGCCTGGACTCATGTCGTGTTTTTCCCGCTCATGGGCACATCTTCCACTGCCTGGCATCTGTTGACTCTCATCCTGCGCGTTTTAACCGCGATTGCTGCCTGGTGGACTTTCAGCGGGGTGTGGTCTCGCCACAAATGGCAGGTCGCTGCGGCTTCGCTGGTATTTTTGGTTTATCCGGTGTTCACCCAACAGTCAATCTCTGTCGCCTACCATCAGCACTTGACGCAATATGCGCTTTATTTTGGATCGCTTGGTTGTATGGTTTGGGCGTATCGATACTGGCGCGTTCAGGAATCTGATGGAGCAGAACCAAAACCCTCAACGCGGCAGCGGTCGACCGTAAAACTTTGGCTTTTGGTCAGTCTGGGATTAATCATGCAGGTGTTGCACCTGGCGGTTACTGAATTTTTCACTGCCAGTGAATTTCTGCGTCCGGTGCTGTTGTGGTTGTTATTCGGCGCGCTAAATATACAAGAGTCGTGGAGAATGCGAATCTGGCGTGTCGTGTGCGCCTGGTCACCCTACCTTGTTGTGTTATCCCTCTTTGTAATCTGGCGGCTATTCATCCTGGAACTTCCTGGAGGAGATCCAAATACACCGCGCCTGCTTCATCAAGTGGTCACCCACCCCATACCCGCCCTGAAGCAATTGATCAGTTTTGCCTTTTGGGACAGCATGTACACTCTGGTGGCGAATTGGAGCGCCGTGTTTCAATTGACGCTGCAACAGACCACTCAACCAGTTTATCTGATGACCTGGATCGCTGGTCTGGTTGTTGGAGGAGCGGCTGCTTATTACCTGGCGCGGTTAGGAGAGGGGAGCCTTGAGGAAAAAGAAAAGCACATCTGGATTCGGCAGGCTGCGGTGGTTGGCGCCCTGGCGCTTTTATTGGGTCCAGTTCCGGTGTGGTTGTTAGGTGGTTTTATATTGAATGATCCAGATCCCTATCATGCGGATCGATATGCCCTGGCTGCAATGCCTGGGGCAGCGTTGGTCGTAACTGCTTTTGGAGAATGGCTGGGAAAAGGGCGGTTGCAAAAGGGGGTGCTGCTGGGGCTGGTGATTGGGTTGGCGGTTGGATTTCACCTGCGCACTGCCAATGCTTACCGTTGGTTGTGGATCGAGCAGCAGCGCTTTTACTGGCAGCTAAGCTGGCGCGCTCCCGCTTTGCAGCCCGGAACGGCTCTGATTACCGAGGATATTTTGTTTCCTTTTCAAGGGAATTTTGCCACAGCCTCTGCTGTTAACCTGCTATATCCCCAGACAAGCCTGCCTGACCGGGTGGATTATTGGGTCTTTGCCTTGCGACCGCGCCTGGAAACGACTACATTGGAAGAGGGCGACAGACATTTTAATACCCAAATGCGCACTATGCATTTTACTGGCAAGACTCCCCAAAGCCTGCTGCTGGCGAATGGGGGCGCTTTTCAGGGCTGCCTGTGGGTGTTGCGGGCGGAAGACCGCGATAATCCGCATCTCTCGCGATTGGTAAAAGATTGGCTGCCCGCTTCAAACCTGAACCAGATCAAAGCCCAAGGCGATTTGCCGGGGTTTCCACCGGTGGAAATTTTTGGCAACGAGCCGCAGCGGGAGTGGTGTTATTTCTTTCAAAAAGCCGAGCTGGCGCGGCAGTTGGAGAATTGGACGACGGTTGTTGACCTTGGAGATCAGGCGCGAGCGCTGGGATATACACCGAAGCGCACCTCTTCTAATTCCCCGCGTGAATGGCTGCCATTTATCGAGGGCTACCTGCGTTCTGGCAGGCTGCAAGATGGACTTGACCTGGCGCAGCAGGCAGTCGAACAGGATGGCAGGTACCGGGTCATGTTCTGCCCCTTATGGCGGAACTTGAGGTTGTTGTCCCCTGCCGAGTGGAGTTGTGGAGACTATAAAAATCCCTGAAGGCAGGCTCTCTGGCGTTCGATCCAGGAATAGCGTTGGGCGTCCTGGCGAGCCTGAGAGGAGAGTCGGCGCCGCAGGGGCTCATCCGTGAGCAGGCGACCAAGGGCAGATGCCCAGGCGGATTCGTCTTCGGGGGGAGCAAAGAGCGCATTCGCATCGTTGAGGATTTCGTGGAGAACGGGCAGGTCGGTGGATAGAATCGCTCGTCCTGCTGCCAGATATTCGAACAGCTTCATTGGACTGCATATATCCGAAGAGTCACCGCCGCTGCTGCCAGCGATTTGGCGAGCATAGGGCATCAACAGGATATCTGCAGCAGCCTGGTAAAAGGGAAGCTGGCGGTTGGGAATAAAACCAGCAAACATCACGTTGGTTAACCCTTTTGAGGCTGCGCCAGGCGGGATGGCAGAAGCGAAAGAAATGGGGTAGCTGCGGGCTTTTTCTTGAAAAATGGATATATCCTCTGGGCGACCGCCAACCCAGACAAAACTGGCTGAGGGGAATCGGGCGGCGAGGTTGAGAAAGAGATCTCCACCCCGCCCGGTATACAGATGCCCGGTGCAGGCGACGGTTACCGCTTCAGGTAGATTCAGCCGTTTGCGGGCTTCTGCTGGTTCGGGTAACCCGTTGAAACGTTCCAGGTCAACCCCATTGGGGGCGATAATCGTGTTGAATGCTGATAGACCCTGATAGTTTTCCTGAAGGGCTTTCTGTAGGGCGTGGGTGATGCACACCACTCGTTTTTTCCCTGCCTGTCGTAAGAAAAGGCGCAGCCAGAGCGGTCCGAGTTTGCCGGTTGGGCGGTCGTGTAATTCAATCAGGGTGGGCAGCCTTTGCCATAATCCAAACGCAGCGGCTTGAGCAGCCCAGGTATACAGCAGTTGACCGCGAGTCTGCTTCACCATCTGAACTGCTTGCCAGGCGAACAGGTTGCGCCCTGCGCCTGGTCCAGAAAAGGCAGCCGGGAAACGAATCCATTGGATGGAGAAGGGAACTGCCAATCCGTAACGGTCTGCCAGTTCATTCCATTCGCATGTCTCCAGGTCAGGATCAGCGGGTACAAATAAACATACTTCATGACCGAGTTGGATGAGTCCCTGGCAAACCTTCATGACCTGGATACTGTTTGCGGTGTTGGAGGGTATGCGGGCGGTGGATACACAGCCGATTTTCATTGCAGATGCTGCTCCAATTTGCTCTCGCGGGTTTTGCGGGTTTCTCGCTGAATGCGCTGTAAGCCGTAGAAAATGTTCCAACCGACCGTGAGAATAAAATAGCCTGCCAGCAGAGCCGCCTGCGCGTTAAATCCAAGCGACCGCACTAACAGGAACATCAGTCCAATTTTCCCGATGCCAATTGCCAGAGAGGTTTTGAGCGGAAAATTAGGCTCACCAAACGCCAATAAAAGAGGGCGGTTCCAGAAAAACGTGTTTGCCATCCCGTATCCCGCCATCAGGATTAAGATAGTTGAAAAAGCCGGCAAATACCCGCCGTTCTTGAAGATGGGCAGCAACCAGGGGCCAACAAGCAAAATTCCTGCCAGGCAGATCAATGTCCAGACTGCGGCAAGAAGCGAGGTGCGCCGGAGCAGGCGGCGTAACCGCTGCCACTCTTTCAAAGCGATCATGCGATTGATTTCTGGAAACGTGGTGCTGACCAGGGGTGTAACCGGGATCGATACCAGGCTCATCACAGCCAGGGCAAATTTGTAATATCCTGCCTCCAGGTTGGTCAGAAAATATCCGACCCAAAGCACTTCCGAATCGCGCAGGACCAGGTTAAGCGTAACGCCCAGGTTAGTGCTGACAGCAAAGCGCGCCAGGTTGAGGCGTTGTCCGCGCAGGAGAGCAAAGGGGGCTTTAAGCCATTGCGCGCCCAATATGGTGGGAATTACCCGCAAGGCGGCGATGGTTGTGCCGAGACCGAAAACCAATTTTCCTGCCAGGTACGCCAGCAGCACATCGCGCACGCCGCCGCCGGTGAAATAAATGGCGACCACCCATACCACCGCTAAGAGACTTTGCGCCAGGTTTAAACCCGCCAGGACGCGAAAGCGGCTGCTGATTTGTAAAACGGCGGTTGAGGTTTCGTTGACCGCATTCCCCAACAACGCGGCGCCGTATAAAATAATCAATTGCGTGGTTGATGTGTCCTTGATAATCCATTCTGCCGCCAGAGGCGCGCTCAACACGAGCAATAGATAGGCAACCAGAGAAACGCTCATTTCGACCAGCATAGCGGTTTTAATCACCGCAGCCGCTTCCGGCTTTTTTTCGGTTGCAATGTATTGACCTGCATAGCGCACAACCACGTCGCCCATTCGAAAGGACAACAGACGGTTGATGCTGGAGGCGTACATCACAATCATTCCCAGCGTGCCAAATCCAGCCGGTCCAAGCAGCGCAGCCGATAGAAAACCCTGGAATGAACTGATTGCGGTGCTGATCGTGTTGGCGCTGAAAAGGTAACCGGTGTTGCGCAGCACCTTGCCAAGTAAGATGTCTGCCTTCCAGGCGGTCCACAGCTTTTGCGCAGCATGTTGGATTTTTTGCCTGTTCAAGACCCCTCCCCCTTGCCCATCGTTGGGGTGCGGGTATTGACTCATTCGGTGTTGATTAACCTCGCCCAACTTCGTTCCGCCATGTACCAGTCAACCAACCTGGAAATGCCCGTTTCGAGTGAGATGTGAGGTCGCCACCCCAGCAGACGTTCAGCGCGGGCAATACTGGCTCTGGTTACATATACATCCGCTTTGTGCATCGGTTTGTATTCGATGACGGCTTTTTTGCCTATTTTCTTCTCAATCAGCCGCAGCGCATCGATCAAAGCGTGAGGATGGTCGTTTCCAAGGTTGATGACCTCGAATCCCAGCGGACGCAGACCGGCAATCGTGCCAAGGGCGATATCATCGACGAAGGTGAAATCCCGCATTTGTTTTCCATCGCCATAAATGGTGACCGGTCTTTCTTCAGCAATCCATTGCACAAAGCGAAACAGGCTCATATCCGGGCGTCCGGCAGGTCCGTAAACGGTGAAATAGCGAAAGACGGTAATATCCAGGTTGTACAGGTGGTGATAGGTATAGCACAGCGCTTCAGCAGCCTTTTTACTGGCGGCATAAGGGGAAAGCGGCGCATCCGTGTTCGCGTCTTCTTTGTAGGGAATGGGATTATTTTGCCCATACAGGCTGGAAGTGGAAGAAAGGATAAATTTTTTGGTTTCACTTTTTCGGCAGGCTTCGAGGAGGTTGAGCGTGCCGGTACAATTGGTCTCGATAAACACCCAGGGGTTTTCCACGCTCAGGCGCACACCGGCGCGCGCTGCCAGGTTAATCACGCCATCGAATGGGGCATAGTGTCTAAATACCTCTTCGACTTTGGCGCGATCGACGATATCCATCGTCAGAAAAGTGAAACGGGGATGCGGGGTTAAGCCAGCCAGACGGCGGTGTTTGAGGCGAACGTCATAGGCATCGCACAGGTTGTCAACCCCGATGACGGTATGTCCCTCCGCCAGCAGGAATTCAGAAACGCGAGAAGCGATGAAACCGGCTGCGCCGGTGACCAGGTATTTTGCCATTATAACCTCACAACCTTGGGATGATTTCGATTACGTTCCCTTGTTAATACTCCCAGGGCGTTACGAGTATCGACGATCAGGGTGGCTGCATTCAGGATGTCTTGATAGTTGTAGGTGGAATGGTTGGTGATGATAACAACGCAATCAGCAGCACGAACCGCGCTCATTAAATCCGCCACGCAGGTTAACTGCCAGCCGTCATGCACAATGCGGGGAATAAAGGGATCGTGGTAGCTCACCTCGGCGCCTTTATTGCGCAACAATCCGATCACGTCGAGGGCGGGCGATTCGCGCAAATCGTCAATATCCGGCTTGTAGGCAGCGCCTAAGACCAGGATTCGGCTGCCATTCACTGGCTTTCGAACATTGTTTAGGGCATCTTGTACTTTGTTGACCGTAAATCGCGGCATGGAGGTGTTGATTTCTGATGCCAGCTCGATAAACCGCGCCGTGTAGTTTAACGAGCGTAATTTCCAGGAAAGGTAGAGCGGGTCAATGGGGATACAATGCCCGCCCAAACCCGGGCCGGGCGTAAACTTCATAAATCCAAACGGCTTGGTGGCGGCTGCCTCGATCACTTCCCATACATCGATGCCCAGTCTGTCGCACATGATCGCCAGTTCATTGACCAGCCCGATGTTGATCATGCGAAAGGTGTTTTCAAGCAGTTTTGCCATCTCAGCCACTTCGGAGGAGGAAACCGGTACAACTTTCTGCAGCGCCTGGCTGTACCAGGCGTGAGCGACCTCCAGGCAGTCGGGGGTGATCCCGCCGAGTACTTTGGGCGTATTAATAGTCGTCCAGTCCTTGCGACCGGGATCGACCCGTTCGGGCGAAAACGCCAGAAAGAAGTGGTTTCCTACTTCGAGCGGATGATGTTTAAGGAGATGCGGAAGCAATAGTTCGCGGGTGGTTCCTGGGTATGTCGTTGATTCGAGGACGATGACCATGCCCGGGTGAATAAAACGCGCCATATCCTCGGCAGCCGCGATGATAAACGACAAATCTGGATCTCCGGTTTTGCGCAGGGGAGTCGGCACACAGATTGACACGGCATCTACCTGTTGCAAGGCAGCATAATCTGATGTTGGCAGCAGCCTGCCCTGCTGGACCAGGCGTTCCACCACCTCATCTTTTACATCAAGGACATAACTTTTCCCCTGCAAAAGCGTGTCGATTTTGGACTGCATGGGCTCGATACCAATCACTTTAAAACCCGCTTCGGCAAAAACTACCGCCAGCGGTAACCCGACATAACCCAATCCGACGACCGCCATAACTGCCTGGCGGGTTTTTAATCGTTGAATCAAGGAATTTTTGATCGTTTCAGCCATAAGATTAACCTAGAATAGCGTAAGTTGAGTTGGATTTTCTTTCTTGATCGAATTTGGATCATCAACAGGTTTCGGCTGTGACTGGACTGCGGCTTTGACCTGCCGTATGTATTCGGGCAATCGAGAAAAGTCGCGTTCGACAGCCGTTTTCAAGGCTGGTTGATGGAGAGCCGCAGCCGGATGATACATGGCAACCACCAGCTTTCCACGCACATGGCTGGCTTGCCCATGAATGTCACTGATCCGGGCATTGGGGAAAAAGCGCGCCATCGAATACCGCCCCAGCGTAACGATTATCGAGGGGTTGATGATCTCAATTTGCTGTTCGAGATAATCGCTGCAGGATGCCAGTTCTTCTGGTAAGGGATCGCGATTACCAGGCGGGCGGCATTTAACCACGTTGGTGATGAAAACCTGGGATCGTCGTAAACCGGCTTTTTCGAGCAATTCGTCCAGAAATTTCCCGGCAGCGCCTACAAAAGGTCGTCCCTGTTCGTTTTCATAGAAGCCGGGACCCTCGCCAATAAACATAATCTCAGCATTGGCAGGACCTTCTCCTGGCACAGCCAGTTTTCTTGAAAAATGAAGTTGACACAATGTGCAAACCGCCACTTGTTTTGCGATCTCTTTTAAACGTTCAGCAGCTTCCATGCGTGTCCTCCAAACAAAATTCCATCAATCATGTTGAGGTGTCTTTGCGACCTTACCAGTTGGCATATTTCTTTAAAATTTCAGGTTTGGGGTTATTGAGAGTCATCAATACAGCGTCTTCCTGGTTATCTTGATAGTATTGTTTCCGAATGCCAACCACTTCAAAACCAAATTCTTTATAAAGCGCTTGAGCGGCGAGATTGCTGCTCCTGACCTCCAGATATACCACGCGGGCGCCTTCTGATACCGCATCCAGCAGAGCATGAGCAAGCAAGCGGGATCCCAAGCGCTGCCGGCGATAGCCGGGATGAACGGCGATCGTAGCCAGGTGCGCTTCATCAAGGATAAGCCACAGTACCAACATTGCCACAATTTGGGGCGCTTGTTTTTCCCCCCTTCGTTCTGCTACCCAGGCTCTGGCGTGGGCATTCTGCTCCACTTCAAAATGAAAAGAGCGCTCGCTCCAGGGCAGGGTGAAGGATGCCAGGTCAATCGCATGAACCTGGGGGATATCTTCCCCTCGCATCCGGCGGAAGACCACCTGTATATCTGATTGTGAAGGTTCAATCACCCCGGAATTGCCTCGCTGGTATGAAGATATACGGGAGCAAGCTCCAGGATGGATTCTACCAGCCCTGCTTTCCAGCGATTCCATGCCAGTTCAGCCAGGTAAGACGGGCGGCGTAAAGTTTGGGCTGGTGGTGCAAGGATGGCATTCTTGTGCTTGCGCCCTAATACCTGGCGGTCTGAAGCGGATAATTCACCGCAAATTAAGGTGGGTTTGGATATCTGATGGGATAGATCTGCGGCGCTCATTACCTGAACCTCTCCTTGAGGTTTCCAGGACAGGCTTTCGGCAGTATACCAGCCGACAGCCAGCCGACCACGACCAGCCTGAAGCACGGCTGCCATCGGCAATGCGCGCACCGGTTGGGCTGCAGCCAGGATATCTAAGGTCGGTACTCCAATGACCGGGATGTGTAAGGCTAATGCCATGCCTTTTGCAATTGCCATACCAATTCGCAGACTGGTAAAGGAACCAGGACCTTGCGCCACACCAATTGCCTGCAAATCTGCGGTTTTTAACCCACACCGGGCTTGTAATTCCTGGATGGCGGGCGCGAGTTCAACCGTGTGATGATTGCGGGTTTGCCAGATCAATTCCCCGATGATCTCAACGCCATCGAATAATGCGAGTCCGGTCCAGCGGGTGGAAGTGTCGATTGCCAGCAGCAAGGCGGTTATCCTCCTAAAATCCGTTTGCGGAAATCCGCCAGTAATTGGGTATAACGCGCCCCCTTGCAAACGAAGGTCATGCCGCGTTGTTCATCGGCGATCCAGCGCAGGTTAATCCATAGCCGTTCGGCAGGTAAGGCAGAAGCGATGCGCTCTGGCCATTCCACAACTAAGGGACCTTCATTTAACAGAGTCTCAATATCCAAATCTTCAGCTTCTTGGGCGGAATTCAACCGATAAGCGTCCAGGTGAAAGAGAGGCTGGCGGTCGGGGCGGCGGTATAAATTTATCAGGACAAAAGTGGGGCTGGTAGCATTGATAAGCGAACCCCAGCCCTGCGAGATACCCTGCGCCAGGGTTGTCTTTCCGGAGCCTAAATCGCCGGAAAGACAAATTACATCGCCACAGCGCAGCAGGCTGCCCAAACGAATACCCAACCGGCGCGTTTGTTCCGGGCTGCGACTGAAGAATTCAAAGGCGCGCGCTTCTAATATGGGCATGTTTCCATTATACCAAAAGCCATTCAAAATGATTTTTTCATGGAGTTAAAAAGTAAATTTGATAGAAATCTTTATACCCTGGTGGGTCCGGTGCATTGATGCGTGTTTTCATCGCCCCCTGGATTGAATCAATTTGCGGTGGAATAAATCCAGACTGTATATGCTTAACGTATGCTTAAATATAGAAAAATTATATATAAATAAGGTAATATTACTATAAATTGACCAGAGGAGAACTAGTGATGAAAAAAATTGTGCTGATCTTGTCGGTAATTGTGGTATTGATATTATCGGCTTGCGGCGGGCAGCCGATGGCTAGCCAATCGCCGGCATTTACCGCAGCGCCAGCGACGAAAGCGCCCGCTGGAACAGCGCCCGCTGGAACAGCGCCCGCTGCCCAAGCGCCCGCTGCTACCGCTGCTCCGACCAGGGCGTATCCGGCTCCGTCGGCTGCGCCAACCCAGGCAGCGAAAGCCTATCCGCCTGCAGCCGCTTCTCCTGCTCCCTCAGGGGCATCCGGCAAAGTTGTCTTTAAGATTGTGCCGGGCGAGTCCAAAGTGTCATATGAAGTGGGCGAGGTCTTCTTGAACCAAAATAACCGGTTTGCCACTGCGATTGGGGTTACAACGGTGATTAATGGGGAGATCATGGCTGATAAAACCAATCCGCCAGCCAGTACGCTGGGTCCGATAACGGTCGATATCAGCCAGTTTAAATCAGACAACAATACCCGCGACAACGCGATTCGAACTCGTTTCCTCGAGTCAGCCAAATATCCCATTGCCAAATTTGTTGCGACAAAGATCGAAGGGTTGCCAGCAAAATATGAAGATGGAAAAGAATACCCCCTGAAAATTACAGGCAATGCCACCGTGCGCGAGATGACTTTGCCCATAACGTTTGACCTGACAGTCAAGCTGACGGGCGATACCCTGACGGGCAAGGGCGTCACCACCTTTAACATGAGTGAATTTAAATTTGGTCCGATATCGATTGCTGGAGTGTTAAATACCGAGGATAAGGTGAAATTGACGCTCGAATTTGTGGCGAGACCGTAGCGTCGTGATATGCTTCAGGAATGAAAAAAGAATCTTAAAAAATTTGAAAAAAACTTGACTTTTCATTTATTAATCGTATACTAAAAGGAATAAATTATGATGTACTTCAGCTTGTTGTTTACCCTCTTCATCCTCCTGGTTCTTGTGGGCAAGAACCAGCCTGTGGTTGCGATGGTGAGGGAGAAGGCGAAAAGGAAGCAAAGGAAGTAAACTAAGCCCAACCCAAGAATAGGAAAAACCAAAGCCGTCCAACCACAAGGACGGCTTTTTTTATCGAGAGGACTTAAAGGAGCTTTTTATGACTGACAATGACATGAAAAATAATCCGAAAGAACAGATCAGTTTTGATCCTTTCCCGCGCCCATCATCGTATCCAACGGGCTGGGATGTATCGGCGATCACTTCTCATTCGCCTTTTCGCGAGGGAGAAGTGGGAGATAGCCAACATACTGCCGCCTGGACAGTAACGCCACAGACCGAGGCTTCACCAGAATCGTTTCCCAAGGATAAAACGATGCCCGGCTGGCATCTTTAGGATTTCTTTCGGCTTTTTTCAACCGCTCAATATCGAACGGGAATGACGCCCGTTTTTCTCAGTCAACTACTGGTTTCTGCCCGAGGAGACAGCGTTTCGCTCGATGGGTTATTTTCCATCGAGTTTTTATTTAAAGCCTTCTCTCATCCGCAAATGGTCGTCATCACCTGCGGATGAGAGACTTCGCAAAAAGACAAATTGCGCTTGTCTGGCGGCGTCTATTCCATTGGAATCAGGTTTTCGTAGTCTGCCAGGCTGCCTTTGTTCAAGCAGGTCTCGATGATTTTCCTGCCCAATGGATCCAGGTCTTCGGTTAAGAACAGCGAAAGCTGATTCTGGAAGAACTCGTACAGCATCTCAGCGCCTTTGTCGTAGGCTTCATCGCCGACTTCTGGCTGTGTATTGACCTGTAAGAACCAGCGCGCAATCAGGCTGCCTTCGACATGGAGCTGGTGCAGCGTATAACCCAAGAGCGGGCAGCGGGCTGCGCGCAGTTGATCGCTTTTAAAGCGCGCGCTGCCGCGCCGGGCGAGGTATTCGCGCGCGATCCACTCGGGCATGAAACCGACCTTCCAGGCGCCGATATGCTGGTTAGGCACCAAAATATGCCGCGTGCGTTTATAACGGACAAATTGTTCCAGCAGCAGATTCGCCTGTTTTACCCGTTTGCCAGGGGCGAAGGGCCAATAAGACCCCACCCCCTCGCTGCTGATTCCTTCCGTATCAACGATACTTGGGTTGTCATAGCCACGCGGCGCAACCAACCGCCACAGCCAGGCGAGCGCTGGCGGCAGTACATGGAATAGCCCCAAAATGCCGTACGTTGGATTATCTTTGGTGCAGGGCGGGGTGCGCACCCCAAAACTGCGCACATCGACCATTACCGGCTCATTGACGATGTTTGGAATCATGTGTCGGGGAATCACCACCCGTGGGTTCGGGCAGGGTTTGCCGGGAGCATCCTGGATGTGTTCCCAGATTAAGGCGCGGCTATTGGGAACAGCATCAATATTCAAAAACAACAGTGGTTCATTGGCTTGGGCGGTTAATTTCTCAAGATAGGGGTCGGTGCCATAACTGGTGATGTGATTAACGCGCACAAACCAGGCATCTTCTGCGTCACTCAGGCAAAGCTTGCCGTTGCCATTTTGCATGGAGGGATGACATAACGCCATATCGTCTGAGACGGGGTATAGATCGCAGGTGCGCGGGATCACCAGATGGCGGATTTCACCCGTCACCATGTTTTCGCCCAGGCGCAGCCGTCCATCGGCTTCGCGGTGTGCCTGTTCCAGCATTTCACTTTTCCCGCCGCCGCTGGCGCCTTCGTGCATAAAGGTAACCACATTGTCGTAGGGAGTAACGACTTGAACTGTTGAGCAATGAGCGGTTACCCAGTTTTCGCGTTCGCCCAGGTCAATTAACATGCCGTAGACACCCTTTTTCGCACTAGGTCCGGGGTAAAGGTTATACGAAAACATCTCGTAACAATCGGGCATGCGGTTATGCACGACCACTTGTTTACCGTTGAAATGCGTGTGTCTGAATACAGGAGCGGTGTAAATGATTGCTTTCGGGTGAAAGCCTTGTTGAACTTGGTCAAGAGGCAAAATTCCCTGAAGCAGAGCCAACCCAAGCGCAAAAAAGCCTGCATTTGCCGGAGCGATAACCAGGGTATCAATCCCAATCGGTGGACGTCCGGCATGTAACGCAAAGACAGCCAGTTCCTGCGTTTTCAGCCACTCAAAAGTCTGCAAGCGGACAGACTTGAAATCCATTCCGAAACGGTCTGCGAAACGCTCTTTGTCTGTGGGCAAATCGTCTCCAATGACCAGGCAGTCTGGGTCTCGGCGGCGCATATACGGTTCCGTATAGTTTGCGGAGATTCCGTTTCGAACGCGCGCAACTACCGCTTCTACCACTCGCCCTTTCCCAGGCACATCATAAGCGACTTCGTAATAGCTGTTGCCGTTCGCCTTCCAGGCAAGATTCACTAAATCTTGGGTTGAGTCGGCAACTAGAACCCTGGGGCAATTTGCCAAAATATCCGCCACTTCGGGGGGGGGATTAAAAATGCGCCAGTCCATATTTACTCCTCCAGTCATTTTTTAGAAAAAGCCCCGCGATAAGCGGGGCTTTTTGTGTCTGTTCATAATCGTGTAACACTTATGACGATATCGCGCGCCCCGGCGACGAAAACAGACGGTAAGTATTTACCGTAGTTGTCTGGTTCTGCGCGGGTCGTCGCAAGCACATCATGGGCAAAGAATATACTATTTATCTGAGTATCTGTCAATAGGGATTTTCTGAATTTCAGATATTCGTCTGAACACAGAGACTCCAATCGTTTATTCACTGATCGTGATCGATTCGATGGCGTCTCCGGGAAAGGTTGGGTTTTGCTCCGGATTGCGCCGCCGGAGTCCATTGACTACATCCATGCCGCTGATGACCTGCCCGAAGATGGTGTATCCACCGTTCAGGCTGGGTTGTGGAGCAAAGGTGATAAAGAACTGGCTGCCGTTGGTGTTGCGCCCGGCATTTGCCATCGCCACTACTCCCGCTTTGTCGAATACCAGGTCTGAATCCTCGTTGACAAACTGATATCCAGGACCGCCAGCGCCGGTGCCGGTTGGATCTCCGCCTTGCGCCATGAACCCTTCCAGCACGCGGTGGAAAGTTACGCCATTGTAAAACCCCTGACGCGCCAGGAATACAAAGCTATTGACGGTGATTGGGGCTTTGTCTGCATATAGTTGGATCACAAACTCGCCGCCTTTTGCCAGGCGGACAGTGGCTTTGTAGGACTTATTTTTGTCGATCATCATCGGCGGAGCCGACGCGTACTTTTTCGTGCCGACCAGGGCGGGTTGGCTGGCAGATGCCGGTTGAGGCTGATTGCTGGTAATTACAATCCCGATGATCACCCCAATCACTGCCAGGATCACGATCCCGGCGATTGCCTGGATACGGCGGTTGGTTGTTTGATCATCCTGGCGAGCCGGACGCCGGTCGGCGCGCGGACCAACGCGCTGTTTCGAATTGGTGGATTGAGAAGATGAACGGGAACGATTTGAGCGTTTCGGGATGGGCACGGCTGCTCCTCCAGGCTGATGATTGAGCTGATTATAGCATGGGTTGCGGTTGGGGCTGGTTTCAACTTTTTTATTTGAAACCTCCCGCCCGAATTGATCAATTCCCTTCTATAAGGGGTGATTTTGTTTCCCTAGTGGAAGTCTTGAGAGAAGAACCGCTGTGAGCGCCAGAACCGGCAGCCCGGCGGATTGGATTTTCCACCAATCTGGCAGGGGAGCGATAAACAGGGCGAGCCAGCCCGCCGCCCAGGCGCTTAGAACGACGAACCTGGCGTGCTGTTTCCAGGCAATCAAGAGCGGAACGGTGAGCAGGGTCAATCCCCAGTTCAAGGTTTGGGGCAGCAGCAGCATCCCAACAGCGGTTGCGGCGCCGATTAACCCCGGCGCATCCTTGCGGGTGAGCCAGAGGGAAGCGCCCGCATAAACCAATAGCCCAGCCAGGAGCAGCGGGTGGATTTGCCAGAGCGTAGCGGCAGTCCAAAAAATCTTCGAATAGCCGGTATACTCTTCCAGGCGTATCAACCAGCCCGGCACCCACCAGCCAGCCAGCATCAGGCTGCCAAGAAACAACCCTGCGCCGCTGGCGAACAGACCGATCAGCAGTGAAAAACGTTTGGAAAAAAAGGCGTGTATCACCAGGGTTATGAGCGGCGCCAGCGCAAGCTCCGGTTTGACCGTGCCTGCCGCGAGCAAAAGCCCTGCAATCCCATCCTGGCGGCGCTGATAGAACACAACAGCGCCGGAAATTGCCAGCACTGCCAGCACCGTCACCTGCCCCTGAAACAGCATCAATAGCGGATAATGCCAGAAAACCAGCGCCGCTGGCACATAGAGCGGGATCGAAGGGTTGACTGCGGTTCGTAACAGGAGCAGGCATCCCAACAGCACGACCAGGGTGAAACCCTGCCAGACTGCGGTGGCAATTTCCACATCGGAAATCAGGGCAAAGGGAGCCAGCAGCAATGCCAGGTGAGCCGGGTAGGCAAATCCCTGCTGATCGCGTTCCGGCGGAAGCGCTGCGCCGTATAAAGTCACCTGGATGAAATGGGTTGCTCTTGGTGAATAGACATCGGGACTGCCAGAAATCAGCCAGCGCGTACCTGCCCACAGCGGGTAAAAATCGCGGTGGTCAGCACCGTGAACCCAGTACCGATAAGAATACCAGGCAGTGACCGTCCATAAAACGGCAAAAAGAACCACGATGGTTGCCAGAAAACGACAGTCGCGGAATGGGGGTTTCACAATTACGATTATACTCAGACCGGGGCGGTATGTTGTTCCGTCAACTCAAAGAAGTTTGCGATGGAAAATTGCTTTAGGCGGGAAGACCGGCATATTTATCTGTTTTTTATTGCCCTGGCACGATTTTGATGGCACTATGGTTTTGAAAGGCTCCCCCGCTTTTTCAGGGGTGGATGATTCGGTAGCAATGACGGTTTTTTCAATCCCGGGCATGCCGCAGAGTTGGAACGAGCGCCGTACCGTTACGACGGGCGAGTTGACCATGCGCTATGGTATTCCGCGCGAAGAGTTAGAGTCGTTTCAAACCATGCTGCGCATTTATCCCAACAACTGGACAATCATCGAAGAAGGCGCGCCGGGCAAATCGCTTTTCCTGGTGCGGGTTGGCAGGGTGGGTGTATATCGCAAGATAGCCGGGCAGGCGGAAAAAATCGCGGAGATTGAAGCGGTCAACTTTTTCGGGGAAATGAGTCTGATCAATGACGCGCCGCGCAACGCCACCGTGAAGGCAGATTCCGAAGTTGTTATTGTGTATGAAATTGCAAGCCCCAATATGAGCCTGATCCTGCGCAATGCCAAGTGGGCGGAATTGTTGATCACCCGCTTGTGCCGCAACCTGGCGGAGACGAACGCTCAGAATGTGGCGGCTCTGCAGACGATGAAAACCCTGCGCGAGGAAGTGCAAACCCTGCAAAGCCAGGTGGAGGAGCACAAGCGGCAGAATTTGCTTATGCTGCAGCAAGCCGAGCGGGCGTTCAGCGCGATTTTAAAATTTCAAAACCTGATTCGCGACCTGGCAGTGGTGGGCAGCCGCGGCTGGGCGTATCTTAAAGCGATGGGGGATGTAACGCGCTACCTGGCGGCACATTATCTTCCGGCAGCGCATATCGCCGAAGACCAGGCAGACCCCAAAGTGATGAAAAGCTGCCTGGACGCAATGAAACACCACCATCCCCCCTCGATCCTGGATGAGATCAGCCGGCTGCGATAAGCAGCCAGGCATGAACTGAATAGCGACCAGGCTCATGTGCATGAGCATAACCAGTAGCAAACTCACACGCCATAGGTTAAAACTCACAGGTTTGCTGGGTTTTGTCATACCGAATCCTATGAAATTTGTCAGGATTTTTTTAGACAGGATTTACTTGTTTCTGCTAACCGTTTTGTTAGAATGACGGTAGGTTATTTGCACTTTAACTCATGCGCGATCGAAAAGGTAAACCCGGTGAAAACCGGGGGCGCAAAACTATGGATCTACTGTAAGTCTCTCCCCCATTTACCCCCAGAGAGGCTGCTATGACCGCCAGGTTGCCGAAGTCACGACCACGTGTATAGGTGTGTCTCCATCGTGTCCCAGCCTGGCAGGTATTCGACTGGTATAAACGAGGAGACCCGTGAGCAAGACATCCCATCATAAAAAATTCGCTGTTCGAATCCTGGCATTGACGACTATTCTACTGACACCCCTCATTTTGTTTCTGGCGATTTCATCACCTGCCCATGCAGACGACCTGGGCTTTGATCATGGCTATAAACAGTTTGTATATTTTTATAAACCGCCGTCCAATAACGACTTGCAGACCCTTTCCAAATACTTCAACACCTTTATTTTGACCCGCAAAGATGAAACGACAGTGAGAAACCTGAAAAAAATGGGGGTCAATACACCTTTCCTGCAGTATTACCTCACCAACGCTATTCATAACCCAGGTCCTAATAGCTGCACTGCAACCCCTTACGGCAACACGGTGGCAGATACAGCGGGCGATTATTGTTATATCCGCGACAACCACCCGGATTGGTTCTTAAGGGATATAAACGATAAGATCGTTCAAGAGTGGAACGGCGCGCAGCTCATTGTGTATATGGATCCTGCCAACCCCGGCTGGCAGCAATTTTTCATCCAACGCGCTCTTGAGCGCCACGACCAGTATGCGGGGGAATGGGAAGGGTTGTTTTTAGATAACCTCGATGCCAGCCTGGCGCGATTTTCCAAGCAGGGCATCCAGTTCAAGAAATACACCGATGACGCCAGTTACCGCAACGCCTTCAAGCCGTTCCTGACTGCGCTGCGCCAGGGATATGCTGCCAAAACCGGGCACGGTATTTTTGCCAACATTACCGAATTCAAAAACAGCGCTGCCTGGTTTGAGTATATGCAATACCTGGACGGCGCCATGGACGAGGGTTGGGCGGTTGACTGGCACACTGGTTATAAACCCACCTCGGAGTGGTTAGAGGACCTGAACCGGATCAAGCAAACCCAGGCGCTCGAAAAACGCGCTATCCTGGTTGCTCAGGGCGATTCTAAGACGGATTACAAGCGCCAGCAGTTTGCGTATGCCTCGTACCTCTTGATCACCGACGGTCATGCTGCGTTCCGATACGCCAGCGCCAATTATTACCATGAAGCCTGGATCTACGCCAACTACGATATCGACCTGGGAACGCCGGTCGGGTCGTTTTACTCGGCAGGCACAAACCTCTACCGGCGCAACTTCACCAAGGGGTATGTCACTGTCAATCCGGTTACACGTGAATCGGCAATCATCCTCTCGCCGATGAATCTAAATTTCAGGACCTTTTTAACCGTCCTCATGCACTAAACCGATCTTTCAGTTATTCGGAACCCATTTATATCCCTGTTTGACATCCGGGAGGTCTGCGGAGCGTCCCTGCCAGTAGGCAGACGCCACCCGCAGGGTCTGCACGCCCAGTTCCAACACGCGACCATAACCGCTCTGGTTGGCGCCTGGCGCCCAGGCTGCCGCCAGTTCCGCCTGGCGGACCGCTTCGCCGCGCTGCAGGCGGCGCGCTGCCTGGATTGCAGGGTCGTCTTGGAAGTAGAAGGCGCTTTCTACCTGGTATTTTGCGATTTTTGCCGGGTCGGGGTGGTAGAACACCCGCGAATAAGTTGAGATATGCACATAGAGCGGCTGGATTTTACCGATCAGGTTGTCCAGCCAGCCGTCCAGGTTTTCCCAATCAGGATCAAAGGTATGAGATGCCAGCAGAGAACGCTGGAACAAGGCGCGAATAAATTCCTCCAGCGCCTGTCCGGGCGAGGTGGTGTTTTCGCCCACCAGGAAATGGGTAAACGGCTCTTCCTGTCCGCTCAAATACACCTGCCTGAAAACATGCACGTCGAAATATGCAGAAATCTCGCGGATGGTGTCCATGTCCTGGCGGGTATCTTGCGGGATACCGGACTTGCCCTGCGCCTGGTTGTGGCTGCTGCTCCAGTCTGCCTGCGCCAGTTCGCTCATCAATGGTTTGAGCACCTTGTCGGTGGGAAAATGGGTGATCATCCCCAACGCAAACGCCAGGCGCAGCTCCAGCTTGCGCGGTTCAGCGCTGGGATATTGCGCCCGGGCGGACTGTAACACCTGCGGAACAATGCGGTTTCCGCCGCGCGAAATAGCGCCAAGCCGGGCGTACTCGCGGTCTTCGTCCATCAAGCGGGCGAACAACGGCTCCATCAACGGGTCAACCTGCGCGAAACGCCGCAAATCTTCAAATACTGCCCAATGGGTTAAGAGGTCTGACATATAAAGTTTTCTCCTCAAACGGATTTCACGATCAATATTTTCTGGGGATTGCTCAAATATACTGCGCCTGAAGAGGTGAGCAGCATATCTTCTTCAATGCCGATGTACCCATAACCAGGCACAGCCAGACCTGGCTCGACGGTGTACACCTGCCCCGCTTCAAGGGGGAGGTTGGGCAGGTTGCCGTAGCGCTCCCAAAGCGGAGCCATCAGCCCGCCGCCATCGTGCGCCCGCCGCCCAAGCTGATGCCCGGTGCCGTAGAGATATTCGGGATATCCTGCCTGCGTAATGACCGACCGCGCCAGCGCGTCGAGGTCTTTGCCGGGCATACCGGGCTGCATCGCCTCGACTACGGTTTGGATAGCGCGCACCACCGTATCAAATCCGCGCTGCACTTCTGGCGGCGGCTGGGTCTCGCCCGCTTTGAGGAAATATGCCACGCGCTGCAGATCGGAGCAGTAGCCCTCATATTGAGCGCCAAAATCGATATGCAGGATGTACCCCGGTTGGATCGTCAGATCGCCAGGGAGGGCGTGTCCTACCGGCGAATCTGGACCGGCGTTGACGATGGGACAGCCTTCAAAACTCCATCCGCTTCCCAAGCCGCGCATCTTTAGTTCGTCATGCATATAGGCTGCAATTTCGCGCTCGCTCATCCCCAGCCGGGCATAGGCAAAGGTGCGCTGAAAGATAGATTCCGCTTCGTCCACTGCCCTGCGGATGCGCTCCACTTCCCCAGCAGTCTTGCGCCCGGTCAGGGCTGAGATGATCTCCTCAGCCGAACATAAGCGGTCGGCATAGGGTGTGTCGCCGAGGATGCTGATTAAAACCTGGCGCATGCCGCAGGTCAGTCCATCTGCCACCACATTATTGACCGAGGTATTGATTGCGATCTGCGCCGGGTCGAGGCGCTGGATCACTTCGCGCAAAGCCGGGCGCACCGATTGGTCGTAGGGGATAACCTTGGTATAAGCGCCGGTGTCTTGAGCGGCTTCCAACTCGAACCGCCCGACGATGGCAATGCGCTCCCCGTTTAACCTTTCGCTCCGGCGGGTGAAGATCAGCGCGCTCTGCCATGTCAGGCTGGTATCACCGTAAATGTAGGGAAGCACCGGGTCTGCTCCGCAAGAGGTCTCGCGGACGAATGTGAGCCACAGATCGATGCCTTTTTCGGTCAAAATATCCACTGCCTGCAGTGCTTTTTCCTGAGTTAGCTTCGACACGATTGGATTCTCCCTTCTGGTCAGGGTATACTATAGGGTAAATGTTGTGTTATCTACCATTGTAGGCGAAAGCCGCGGGCTTGGGAAGAGAATTAGATACTTTAGAGGTTTGGCATGAAGAAAGCAAGTTTGAGGAAGGGATTTTTCATTACAGCCGGTGTGATATGCGTTGGCTTGGGCATTGTCGGGATTTTTATACCCGTGCTGCCCACCACACCGTTCCTGCTGCTTGCGGCAGCCTGTTTTATCCGCAGTTCTGACCGCCTGTATCAATGGTTAATTCATCACAAATTGTTCGGGGAATATATCCGCAATTACCGCGAACACCGGGCAGTCACGCGGTCCGCCAAGATCACCGCGCTGGTGTTTTTATGGACGACCATCACTTATGCGGTCGTTTTTGTCCTCGAAGCCTGGTGGCTGCGCGTGGTATTGGGGGTGATTGCGGTGGCGGTGAGCACCCACATTTTGAGCCTGAAAACAATGCCGCCCAGCGTCAAACAAACGGAGATAGCACCCAATCCCTGCGATGACTGCCCCGCTCCATAATGGAATGGCTTGCCTGATTAGGGGATGAATCAGGCGGTCATTGGAATTGAAAAGCAAATCCGCCATCCATAATGGCGGATTCTTTTTCTATTCACCCATCTATCTGATCTTTGTTGAGATCAAGCTTAACAATGTGGGCGTGCGCTTAAGCTTCAAGGGAAATTCCTCCTTGCGCACCGCCCTGGGCAGGGTTGGCAGCCGCGGAATGGTTGGCGAAGACCGCATGCCGCCCGCGCAGTTTAACCTTCTGCAGGGGAATCCAAATCCCAATCCAGCTCCGGCTAGTCCGATCATACCGCTGGGCAGCGGTCAGCTACCCCGCGCGCCGTATCGAAAACCGTAGGTTTCATCACCCAGCGGAAAATCTTCCTTTCTGCCACTCCATTATTCAGTCCGCTTTCAAGTTTAACCGCTGAGCGAAATATATGAAACAATCCCGTTGAATATGCCAGAGTGGGTTATCATTAGACAAAGTAAGAATCATCCCTCTACATAAGGAAGAAACATGGATTTTGATCTCCTTGGCAGCGAAGAGATTTATCGAGGCAGGGCGTTCAAGGTGGAACAGGTTCAAGCGCGCCTGCCCAACGGACAGGTGCGCCAGTTCGACCTGGTTCGTCATCCTGGCGCGGTAGTGATCATTCCGATTGACAACGAAGGACGGATCTGGTTTGTCCGCCAATATCGGGTGGGGGCAGGGCAGGTGATGCTCGAACTGCCTGCCGGGACATTGGAACCAGGCGAAGACCCGGAAGTGTGCGCCGCCCGCGAAGTGCGCGAAGAAACCGGCATGGCTGCAGCAAGTCTTCACAAGCTGGGCGGTTTTTACATGGCGCCGGGTTACACTTCAGAATACCTGCACATTTTCCTGGCAAATGGTTTGACCCCCAAGCCTTTGCAAGCGGATGCGGATGAGTTTTTGCAAACCACCGCTCTCCCTGTTGACAACGTTTACGGCATGGTTGCAAGAGGTGAGATCATCGATGGCAAAACGCTTGCCTCGCTTCTGCTCATGCAGCAGCATCGTGAACCGTTGGAATAAGCAAAAAGGGATTCGCAGGGTGTTGAAAAAGGTAAAACGGCAATAACAGTTAAACGCCAGCCAAAAAGCCTAACCCCACTGCCCCAGGTCCAATATGGGCGCCCAGCGCCGGGCTAATTCCAGAGACGAACGCTTCAATCACTCGCTGGCGACCCAATCGTTCGCGCGCCCGCTCCAGCAGCTCATGCGCCAATTCCGGGACATTTGCGTGCAATCCGACCAACCGCACCGGGGATTGATCTCCGATCCGTTCCTCGACCAATTCCACCAACCGATCCAGAGCGCGCTTGAAGGTGCGAATCTTATCGACTGCCTCTATGACCCCTTGCACCGGCGCGAGGATTGGCTTTACCTGGAATACAGACCCCCAAAAAGCAGCCGCACCTCCAATTCGCCCACCCCGATGCAAAAATTCTAATGTGGCTGGCACGAAAAAGATGCTGCTATGATCGCGAATTTTTTCAACCACATGCCTGCATTCGTGCAACGTGGCGCCTTGCAGCGCTGCCCGCGCCGCACCTAACGCCTGCCAGCCCTGAGCCATAGAACCACTGAGTGAATCAAATAATTCGATTCGCTCCGTTCCTAACAACCTGCGCGCAATTTCCCCAGAATTGAAAGTCCCAGAAACTCGCGAGGAAACATGAATACTGAATATCTCGTATCCTTTTTCCAACAGCGGTCGATAAATTTCGATGAAATCCATCGGCGTTGCCTGGGATGTGCTGGGAAATTCAGTTTCTTCCTGCAAGCGGTGATAAAACTCTTCGGAACGCATGTCCACCCCATCCCGATAGATCTGTCCTTTCCAGATCAGTCGCTGAGGTAACACATAGATTGGTAAACCTGCCATCATATCATTGGGAATGTTCGCAATACTATCGGTAACTACCACTACTTTAGCCATTAAAAATGCTCCAACGTTCCACTCGCTGGTATCCTGCCCTCTGCAGAAGGTGTCAATTCTTCAATTATAGGCAATTAAATCACAAAGACAAGGTTATAATTCTGGCTGTTCATGGCGCATATTCCCCGGTTTCGCTTAAATTCAGTATCAACCCCCATCATTCTGTTGGTGTTGTGCCTGCTTGCCTTTGCGCCGCTGATAACCGGCGTGGGGTTTTATTGGGACGACTGGGCAAAACTGGCTGTCGATCCCATTTATGGACCTTCCGGCTACTGGGATTATTATGCTGGAGATCGCCCGATTTCAGGTTGGACACACATCGTCTTCAATTTCATTTTGGGGCGCACCCCGCTCGCCTGGCAGATTGCCGTTTTAACGCTTCGCTGGTTATCTGCAGTGGGGGTATGGTTGACCGTACGAAAAATCTGGCAGGGGCGCAATGGGTTGGCTGTTTTAACAGCAATTCTATTCACCGTTCATCCAGTGTTCACCCTTCAACCCATTGCGGTAACGTTCCATCAGCAATGGCTTCAATTTTCTCTTTATTTCTTCTCGGTATGGTTGATGCTCGACGCCCTCGACCACCGCGGCAGCCAATTGGTTTTTCGGGTTTGTCTTTCAATCCTTCTCATGGCTGTTGAATTGAGCGTGACCGAATATTTTTTGACGCTCGAATGCTCAAGACCCGTCATTTTACTGATCGCCCTCACGAGCAAGTCTGCCAATAACCGGCAGCTTCTGAAACGCACGCTCTTCCGTTCACTTCCTTATCTGACCGCCATTGGGGTGTATCTGGTATACCGCCTGTTCTTGATCCGTCTGCCGGGAGAAGACCCATACAGTGCCAGGGTCTTATATAGCCTCCTCACCCAGCCGCTTCATACGCTGCAAACCTGGGGAGGGATCTTTGCTGCCGACCTGTACCATATTTTCATTTCCACCTGGTTGGAAGTTTTCAACTATCGCCCTCCGCAAGGATTTAGCCGCTTTGATCTGCTGATGTATGGATCCTCTCTGGCTGCTGGGGTCGTGGTTTATATCTTTGTCTCCCGCACAAAAGATAGCGGGGCTCAGAACACCCCGATCAAACGCGCCAAATGGACACATCCCGCTTTGTTAGGATTAGCGGCTGCCATCCTGGGAATCTTACCGGGCTGGTCAATCGGTCGCTTTGTCCTTGAAAACGCGCACGGCAGCCGATATGCCCTTGCATCAACCTTCGGACTGAGTCTCCTCTTAGCCGCCACAATTGAGTGGTTTATCGCCGATCAAAGCCGCAGAGCGATTGCCGCTGCTCTCCTTGTTGCTTTTTCAACCGGATTCCACCTGGTCAACACCAACGTCTATCGCTGGGTCTGGACAGATCAGTTGCGGTTTTACTGGCAGCTATCCTGGCGCGCCCCTTATCTGCTACCGCAGACTGCCCTGGTGCTCGAGACTGAACCTTTTTCAGACCAGGGTTTGTTCTCAACTTCTGCTGCGATTAACCTGCTTTATCCCCAGCCGTCCAATTCCAGGCAGGTGGCATATTGGGTTTACACGCTGCTGCCACGCTTTGCGGAAAAGGAATCGAATCCGCGTTTGCATCATTTTAACGCCCGGTTTCGCAGTTTCTCCTACCAGGGAGAAATGAGCAACAGCCTGTTTCTCTATTGGAATCCTGCGAAAGCGAATTGTTTGTGGCTTCTCACTCAAGACGATCTTCTCAATCCGTATGTGTCTGAATTCAGCAAGACCTGGCTGCATCCAGATTCCCTGCTGACAAATCTCAACCGCATTCAGGAGAAACCGCCCGCTGCCGGGTATCCCCCGCGAGATTACTTTGGCGCTCCACCTGAACAAGGCTGGTGCAAATGGTTTGAATCGGCTGACCTGGCAGTTCAATTCAACCGCTTTGAAGAAGCTGCCCAATTGGGGGATCAAGCGCGGGCAGCCGGTTATTCCCCTGCCCGCTCATCCTCAAATAGTCCTCGGGAATGGCTGCCCTTTATCCGCGCTTATGCCAGAGTTAACCGCTGGGAGGATGCCAGGGATCTGACGATTCAATCCATTGAGAAAGACCCCAATTTCGGCGGTATGCTCTGCCGCGCCTGGGAAGACCTGACTGAAAACATGGTTCAAACTTCCGAGTCAGTGGCTGCCCGCCTATCTGTTTTTGATCATTTAGGATGCTTGAGGTAAACCATTGGAAACACCCCTTCCCTCAACTTATCGTTTAAAACCCCCTTTTTCCCCGCATGTCATTTCTGTTTTTTTGGTTTTCTTCGCCGTCCTTCTTTCATTCTTTGGCGGATCGGCTGAGCAGGTAATCCAGACCGCACCAATCGCATTCAGTATGTTCCTGATCGCCATAGCCGGTTGGATCATTGCATCTCAAAACCCGATCATTGGCTCCTGGTTTTTATTGATGGGGTTTTGCCTGGTGGTATTGATGTTGGATCTGGGATTAAGAATTTCTGGCTCTATCGTTTTATTTGTGATTCCACCGCTCGCTGCCTTTGCCACCGTTGGAAGGCGAGCCGGGATTATCCTGTCAATCAGTCAAAGTTTTACCTTGTTGATCATTCTTTTTGGGGGGATTTCTCCTGCCAACCCGGCTTTAATTGGCTTTACCCTCTTGTTGATCTGGTGCGAAACACTCGTCCTTTGGTTTATTTTCCAATCCGCCAACCAGGATTTGGATTGGTCGTGGCAGCAATATCAACATGCTCGGGAAACACTTGCTGAGGCGCGTGAACAACGAGCGCAAACTCAACAGGCAATCGAAAACCTGGAAGTCGCTAACCGCCAGTTAGCTCTGATGAATGATAAGATCAGTCAGTTCCGGTTAATCGCAGAAGAGGCTGAAAAGACCAAAGCGAATTTTGTCGCCAATGTCAGTCATGAATTTCGCACTCCCCTGAATATGATCATCGGATTAATCGATTTTATGCTGGTTAAGCCCGAAATTTATGGCGGAGCTTTACCAGAATTATTACGCAAAGACCTTGAAACGGTGCAGCGCAGTTGTGAGCACCTTTCTGCTTTGATCAACGATGTGTTGGATCTTTCAAGGATAGAAGCTGGAAGGCTGGCGCTGCGAAAAGAACGGGTCGATATTGCTGAAATCATTGAAAGGGCGATTCAAGTTATTCTCCCTCTGATTGAAAAAAAATCATTGGAGATTAAGAGCCATATTCCCGCCAATATTCCTTTAATTTACTGCGACCGCACCCGTATCCGTCAGGTCGTCGTCAATCTTCTGTCGAATGCCGCTCGCGCAACCGATCATGGCTATATCCAAATAGATGTTCAACAGATTGAACAAGATATCCTGGTTAGCATTACGGATACAGGTCCAGGTATCGATCCGCTTCAGGCAAACAGACTATTTGAGCCATTCTTTCAAGGTGAACCGGGAAGAAGTAATATCAAGGGTGGCAGCGGACTGGGTCTGGCAATCAGCAAAAATTTTATTGAACTACACCAGGGTAAAATCTGGTTCGAAAGCAGCCCCGGCAAGGGCAGCACGTTTTATTTTCGCTTGCCCATCAACCCGCCCGTTGGTCCTGAGGAGCCCCCTGAACGCTGGATTGTTGCCGATTGGGAATGGCGAAAACATCCAGTTGGCATTAATCTCACCAATCAGCCTCTTATCCCGCGCATTATCGTTTGCGACGAAACGGGTGATTTATATGCATCAATTCACCGGTATGCAGATGTATTTGAGCCTGTCGAAACTCATACCTTAGATGACGCAGTGGCTGAAGCAGAACGAAAATCGGCGTTGGCGCTCATTATTAACACCGCCGTGCCAATTTCTCTTTATGAGCAGGTCGAACGAGCCAGACAGTTATTACCAGATCTACCGATCATTGGCTGTGCCCTGCCTCCAAAAATTCAGCATCCCCTTTCAGCCAGCGTGTTAGATTACCTACTAAAACCGGTTACTCAATCGGATATCGAAGAGGCAATCTACAAGGTTAATCAACCAGTTCATCAAATCCTCCTGGTAGAAGACGATCTTGCAGCCCAGGAATTATTCGCGCGGATGATTAAGGCTTGCGACCAGAACCTGGAAATTTTAACAGCCTCCACGGGAATGGAGGCAATGGCTAGATTAAAAGATACTCCTATCGACCTGGTATTACTCGATGTGGTTTTACCCGATGTGGACGGCTGGCAGTTGGTTGCGCTGAAGAATGAGGATCCCGCTATACGCGAAATTCCAATCGTCATGTTGTCCGCGCAGAATCCTGTTGATAGTCCTCTTGAAAGCCGGATATTAATGACCAGTATAGGCAGTGGTCTTTCGATGGGAAAAATATTGCGTTTGGTACAGATCTTACCCCCGCTCTTGCTTCAGCCAGACTGACGCCTCATCTAATGTCCGGATAAACTCATGATAGCGAACCGGTTTAGAAAGGTACCCTTTCGCCCCCAAAGCATGCGCCAGTTCTTCTTCCTCTACCACTGAACACACGATGACTGGCAGATGGCGGGTATCAGGATGCTCATGCAGGCTGGAGAGAAGTTCCCATCCATCTACATCAGGCAGCATGACATCCAGCACAATAATATCGGCTGATACAGCGCGAATGGTTTCAAACAGTTTTAACCCATTGTGGGTAGAAAAAAGGCGGTATCGTGTTCCTTGCACATAGCGCTGATAGGTATAAATTAAATCTGGATTATCATCTACAACCAACACATTGATCCCTTTGGTAGTCGGCAGCCAGATCTTCCAACATAAACAAGCGCCTTGTTGATCTACCTCCCAGGCGCCCTGGTATGAAGTAATCAATTCCTGAATCAAGGGGTCTTTTTCGGTATGATCAGCCGCCACCGGCGTGGCTTGAATTAAGAGGAGAATGGAATCCTCAGCCGGTTCAGCAGATATAGAAATGTCGCCGCCTGCCATTCCTCTGGTTAAGATCAACACCGCTCGCACCAGAATCTGGCGTAACGCCGATGGATTGACCGCAGTCTCAATTCCGGCTGGTGGTTGATCAACCCGTAGCCGAATATTGTGTTGTGACATCAGAGGCGCTACCAGCTCGGTTACCCGCAGGATATTTTCGCGCACATCCGCCGCCTCTACAGAAACGCTCTCGCGAAAGGCGCTCACTTCCTGTTTTACCTGTGCCTCGCGTCCTGTTTCTGGAGTTTGCGCCTGTTGATCCGCTTTCGCCAGAATTCCTTCCCCTTCTTTTTTCTTCCACAAGAACAACGCCAGTTCTCGAACTGCTGCCGCCTGTTCGCGCCGCAGGTGCCGCGGCGTAATCGACAACAATTCGGCTGTCATTTCTTGGGTTAATTTTTGGTTATACCGGCAATCTAAAATGGCATACAGTCTTTTTTTCCGCGCATATCCCAGCGTATTTTCATCTGGCTTAAGCATTTGGATCGCTGCGATGATCGCTTCCTTGAGCGTTTGCAGATGGCTTGAATGCTCTGGATATTGCTCCCTTCTGCTGCCGCTAATGACCTCATACAAAATCGGTGATGGTTGAAAATCCTGAGAATGAAGATGATTCAAACAATCTTGAAGCGCTTTTTCAAATTCTAAAAATTGATCCATGTCCTAAAATATGTCCTAATTTTTCACAAGGACGACCTTGTTCATCGCTTCTGCTGGAGACATACTATATGTGGATAGATATTATACCTGCCTGTTTGAGGTTTACCTGTGATCTACACCCAATTAACAGATTCTGGTTCTATCTCTTCACACCTCACTTCGACCTGGAACACCTGGAAGGCAAACAAATTTAACGCGGTTTCCCTGATTCCAGACGGCATAGAAGTGCATATGATGGTGTTAAACACTCAGACAGGTTTACTGAAAGAGCGCTTCTTCTTCACAGATGTGCAGCGGTTGGGCTGCCACAAACCGACGGGAGATTTTTCTGAAATAGAATTCAACATCGAAGGCTTGATCCTGTATTGCCAATTTGCCAGTCATTTGAGTCAATTTGTTTGGTCTATTCTTCCACAAGATGGACATGACCATCTGAAGATTGGAGTTGAAATTTCTACTTTGGGTACCAGTCAAAGCAAGGTTGATTGGCAGGATCACCAGGTTTACGTTTCATTCGGGGAGAGCTTGAACCGTTTTTCATTCATCGGAAAAATGGTTTCTCCACCCCGCCATACTTCAAAATCTACCCGTGTATGGTTTGAGAGCACTGCCCCAATCATAATTCTGTGTAATCAATCTTTCTCTTATAGCGAAGCAACCTCCTATCTTGCCAGAAGAAAAGATGAATATGAATCAACAACAACTGCGGGTGGTGGGGTATTATCCAGCACCATTACAAAAATGATCAACCTGGCAGCCTGGAAAATTGTTGATACTTCCGCAGTGAGCCAAGTAAATCTCATTGATAATGCTCATCACAATCAGGCATACGCTTGGGATATGGCTTTCGCCTGTCTGGCGCTCGCAGTTCAAGACCCCACATCAGCCTGGTATGGGTTACGCTCTATCTTGCAAACAACTCAAGTCGAAATCAGCCCGGCGCAACCAGGCTATCTTTCGGGGTTTGCCAGGGAGCCGCTTTATAGTTACCTTGTATTAAAACTGTTTCAGCAGACTGGTGATGTTCACCATCTTGATAAGTGTTTTCCTGTTTTATGCCAGCGCGATCATAATTGGGGAAACTCTTTCGATCTTCGGATTTCGAAAACAATTAAGAATGCGCGCCAGCCTGAAGATGAATGCTTTCAAATCACTGGTAGCCATTCAATGATAGATGTCGTGCTTTATACGAGCGAATTATGGGCTTTGGCACGAATTGCAGAATTATTAAAAAAACCAGCAACAGCCAAAGCCCTCAATCAAAAATATCAGTTCCTGGTTGCTTATATTAACCAGAGGTATTGGCACCCAGAAACCAGAAAATACCATGACCACAATTCAAGGGAAGGCTCAGCGCAATTTTCGTTAAACCATTACCTTCCGCTCTTTGCCGGCATTCCGACCAAAACCCAGGCTCAGCAAATGTTGAATGATTTCAATCCCGAATTCCAGGAAGGAGAAACTTACCGTTTGTTTTTGATAGCAGAGGGGCTGAAGCGGTACGGTTCCTACGATTTATCTTATCGCTTTGCCCGCCGTTATCTTGATCACCTTATCAATCAGCCCGAAAAGGCACAACCCAATCAAGGGTTTCTCTCGTTTCTGGCGGTCAGTGAATGGATCGAAGCCCAACCCTGGGATGGGGTGCGAATCGGAAATCTGAGCGGCGAAGAAGCATCGCTGGAAAGATTTTCTATCCAGAAACGCCTGATCTCCGTGAAGACCAATTGCGCGACATTGGTTTGGGTAAACAACCAACTTTTTATTCGATCTCAAGCTCCTTTATTAATCACCAGCGGTCAATTTACCAGGACACGCTTCAAATGCAGATTGCAAAACAAACAATCCGGTCTGTTAACGTTTTATCCCGGCACTGGCATTCGACAGGTAGAAATTGTTGTTCAAGATCAAAGATATACCATTTCTCTTTCCTCCCAGCCAGTTTCAATCTATATACCCTGAAAACAATTCAAAGATGTTGGAATTGAATCTGCTTGATTGCGCTCAGCCCGAAAATTAACATCAGTTCGGGTTAGCAGGAAAGTACCGCTTTTTTAAAGTTGTTGTGCGTGGTAACCCTGCGCTCATCATAAAGCCCTGATCCCGAACTCAGATGGATGAATCAAACGATCACGTATTTATTGTATGGATTAAAAATCTTGTATAATCAACCCCAAACCATCCTATCGACGAACAGGTTTTCAATTGAGTGAGATTTCCTTAAAATCAACGGCTGTGTCTATTTTCCGATCCGCATTAGAAGCTGCGAACCCTGTTCTGGCTGTCAAACAGTATATGCGCCGGGAAAACAATTATCTCAGCATAGCAGACAAAATGTACCTGCTCGATCAGGTAAGGCGGGTGGTGGTTATTGGTTTTGGCAAAGCGGGGGCAGCCATGAGCCAGGGCGTGGAGCAGGTGTTAGGCGCGCGCATCGATGCCGGCTGGGTAAATGTGAAATATGACCACTTACTGCCCCTGCAGATGATTCGCCTTCATGAAGCCGGTCATCCCTTGCTGGACGAAAACACGCTCGTTGGCACCCGCCACATCCTGAGATTGCTGGACGATTTGAATGAAAACGACATGGTCATCTGCCTGATCTCTGGAGGCGGGTCGGCTCTGCTGGAACTGCCAGTAGAAGGTGTTTCTCTCGCAGACTTACGAGCCACTACCGAGGTGATGCTGGGCTGCGGCGCCACGATTAACGAATTGAACACATTGCGCAAACATCTCTCCCAGGTAAAAGGGGGGCAGCTTGCCCGTCGGGCAAATGGCGCTCTGGTGATCTCCTTAATCCTCTCCGACGTGATCGGTTCACCATTGGACATGATTGCTTCGGGACCCACCACGCCTGATACGGGCACTTTTGCAGATGCGCTGGAGATTGTCCGTCGCTACGGTGTTTTTGATGCCCTGCCACAGACAGTACGTCATCACCTTCTTGCCGGAGAAGCTGGCGATATTCCGGATACGCCCAAAGCGGGGGATCCAATTTTCGAGCGCGTTCAGAATGTAGTTATCGCAGACAACACCCTGGCGTGTGAAGCCGCCATGCGCAAAGCTCAGGCAGAGGGTTTTCACTCCATGTTATTAAGTTCGTTTGTGCAGGGCGAAGCGCGAGAGATTGCCAAAATTTTTGGCGCAATGGCTCGAGAAATTCTCAATTCAGACCGACCTCTCCCCCGCCCGGCGTGTATCCTGGCAGGTGGTGAGACAACGGTTACGCTTCACGGCAAGGGAAAGGGGGGGCGCAACCAGGAAATGGCGCTGGCAGCCGCCCTGGAGCTGGCGGGGCTGCCGAGTGCCGCCTTTTTGAGCGGTGGAACGGACGGCACCGATGGTCCGACGGATGCTGCGGGAGCTTACGCCGATGGAACAACCCTCGCCAGAGCAATGTCTCTCGGTCTTTCCGCCCGCTCCTTCCTTGCTGAAAATGACTCATACCATTTCTTTGAATCTCTTGGGGACCTGCTCCTGACCGGTCCTACTCACACCAATGTCAATGATATTATGATTTTGCTGGTGAAATAAAATGAATACCATGCGAGTCCCTGTTTTTGCCGGTGAAGGAAAGTTGATCAATGAAGACCGATCCATCCCCTCACCCATTCAACCCGATGATGTGGTGGTGCGCGTTGAACTATGCGGTATCTGCGGCACTGATCTAAACATCCTGGCAGTTCCTCCTGCGCATAAAGCCAGACCGGGTTTAATTCTGGGGCATGAAGCGACCGGACGAGTTGCCGCCCTGGGCAGCGCGGTCAACGGAGTGAAGTTGGGGGAGCGGGTTGTCATTGCCCCCCGCCTGACGTGCGGAAAGTGCTGCTATTGCCGGCGCGGACTGGATAACCAGTGCGAAGATTATCAATCGATTGGCACCAACCGCGATGGCGCTTTTGCTCCTTATCTGCTGGCGCCAGAGCGCGCTCTCTACCGCATCAGCGCCCGCGTGCCTCAAGCCGATGCCGCCTTCTTCGAACCGCTTTCTTGTGTGGTCGGTGCCAGCCTGCGCGCGCCGCTTGCGCCGGGCGACAGTGTGGTGATCATCGGACCTGGACCGATTGGCTGCCTGTTTGCCATGTTATACCACATACAGGGTGCGCGGCAGATCATCCTGATTGGGCGCTCGAATTACCGCCTGGCATTTGCCCGCTCTTTGGACATCGGTGAGGTGATCGATGCGCGTCAACACGAGCCCATCTCGGCGGTGAAAGAGTTAACCGGTATTGGCGCAGACCTGGTGGTGGATGCGGTCGGCAACCAGCTCAACACAGCAGCCCAGATGACGCGGCGCGGCGGACGAGTGATCCTGTTTGGGCTGAAAATGCACGAGAATCCACCTGTCAACCAGTACACCATTACGCGCAACGATTTAACCATTTATGGCGCGTTCGTCGGTCTCAAACCCTTCATTCAAACAATCCAGTTGCTGGAAAGCGGATTGATTCAACCTTCACGCCTGGCAACCCATCGGCTTCCCCTTTCAGACCTCATTGAGGGTGTACAACTGATGCGGTCAGGTCAGGCAATGAAAGTGTTGATCGAGACCTGATTCATCCAGGTCTTGACCTTAAAAAATAAATCGTTTTCGCTCCGTTCTGCCCAATTGGGACTATAATTCACTCAATGTCCGCCATTTCCAAAGCGTCTATATCCGCTCGTGTTGCCAGCATTCCACGAGAATTAAGAATTTTTGCTTTCGCCTCCCTGTGCATGGGAATGGCGTTCAGCATGTTCGATTCTACTTTTAATAATTTTCTCAATGACCGTTTTACTTTGAGCGGCTTCCAGCGCTCCTTCCTGGAATTTCCGCGTGAGTTGCCCGGATTCCTGGTGGTATTTGTCTCGGCAGCCCTCTGGTTCCTGTGCAGCCGCCGATTGGGGGGATTCGCCTTGCTGTTAGGGGCGGTTGGTGCGCTGTTGATCGGTTTTCTCTCGCCTTCATATTGGGTGATGGTCATCTGGCTGTTCATTTACAGCCTGGGGCAGCACCTTTTCATGCCCATCTCTCCCACCATCGGTATGCAGCTGGCGGAAGAAGGACATACCGCTCAACGCCTGGGGCAGCTAAACGCCATCCGCAATTTTGCCGCGATTCTGGGCAGTTTTACCGTCTTTCTCGGCTTTCGTTACCTCGGTTTCACCTTCCAGCATACCTTTGTGCTGACCGCTCTGGGGCTGACGGTTGCGGCGGTCTTAATGTTTACCATGCGCACCGCTGACCGACAGCCTGCGGGCTTGTATATCCAGTTGCACCGCGAATACCGCCTGTATTACATCCTGGCATCTCTGCACGGTTCGCGCAAACAGTTGTTTATCACCTTCGCCCCCTGGGTGCTGGTGACGATCTTCCAGCAGCCCACTCAGATTTTGGCGACCCTGATGACGCTGGGCGGGATCATTGGCATCATTTTTCAGCCCATTCTTGGCTGGACAATCGACCGTGTTGGTGAGCGCAAGGTTTTGATGATCGAAGCGGTCATTCTGGTGTTTGTCTGTTTTGGCTACGGGTTTGCCCGGTTTCTCTTTCCCCCGAATACCGCATTCTTCGTTACCTGCGCCTGTTTTTTGTTGGATCAAATGCTGTTATCTGTGGGAATGGCGCGTTCCACCTATATGAAGAAAATTGCCCTCCAACCCGACCACGTGCAGCCTGCCCTGACTGTCTCAGTGACCATCGATCACATCTTCTCGATCTCCGCCGCGCTAATCGGGGGCGTGATTTGGAGCAAGTTTGGCTTCCAATATGTCTTCCTGATGGGCACGCTGATCGCAGCAGGCAACTTCCTGGCGGCGATGAAAATCCGTATCCCGGCAAAAACGCAGATCTAAAATCTGATGGGCGCAAAAGAACACTCCAGATTCTTTGGCAAATCCATTCAATCCTTTCTCATTGAAATAATAATTGTCAAATTTGACCTGTTTTGGATATAATCAAGTAGATGAAAGAGCAAAAAGCCCAACCAGCCGCGCCTGAAAAAGCCAAAACCCGCGTGGAAGCAGCCCCGCTGGCGCTGGAGCAGTTCGCGCCTGCTGCGCCGGCAGCGGTTGTTGTGCGCCCCCTGCCGATCGAGATGCGCCGCCGCCACATCCTGCACCTGCAGCGCACGGTCGGGAATCGCGCCGCTCAGCGCTGGTTGATTCAACGCGCCCCCAGCGACACCGCCGACCCCAACCCGCTGCCGGTTTTCATGCCCTGGACGGCTGGCGCCATGTCTGGCATTCAACTGGTGCGTATGCGGGCGGAAACTCTGCTGGTTCAAGCCTTTGGCGGGCAGATCAAGACCGTTAATGCCGATGTCGGGATGAAAGTGACTCAACTGGATGAAGACGCCCTCAAGACCGAATACGCCAAAAAAGCCGCCGAAAAAGACGGCAAATCTGACCCGGCGGATATTCAGCAGTACATCAACAACAGGCACATCATCTACCCCGGCAGGCTGGATGGATTTGCTTTTAAAAGCCAGAATGTCGTCTATGTCAATAAAAACGAAAGCGAAGACGACCAGGTGGTGATTGTCGCCCATGAGATGCTGCACATGAACGCTGCTGGCAACTGGGCTGCCACCGTGCGCGCTGACATCGACGAAGGCACGACTGAATATTTGACCCAAAAAGCCTGCGCCAACCTCAAAACGACCAAAAAAGCCTATGGTTCGCAGATGGGCATTGTGCAGAAATTGATAGCGGTGGCGGGCGAGGGCACGCTGATCAATGCTTATTTCGGCGGGGGAGAAATTTTGAAGAATGCGGTGGACAACCTGATTGGCAAAGGCACGTTTGAAATTCTGCTTGACCGCATCACTGATCCTAATGTGGTCGGCACCTTCGATGATAAGATCGGCAAACTGCTCGATCCGCGCCATGCCACCTGGCTGAAGCAAAAAATTGAGGAGATGAAGGGTCTGCTGGGCGGCTGGGTTTCAGATGACGACATCGCCCGCATCCGTCAGATCCGCGGCACGATTGACCAGGCGGATATGACTCAGGTGCGCAGTGAATTGTATCCGCTGGTCAATAAACTGTGGTCATCCCGCCAGAGGGATGAGATGATCGATATCCTGTACTAGCTAGCCGCTGTCCAGCCGTTTTAACCCCGCCTGGCGGGCATCCTGCAGCGCTGTGGCATACTCGTGGGGGGTAATGCGCCGTTTGAGCAGCGGCTCATCCCAGGCGTGAAACGCCGGGTGGTATTGATCCATGACGTTCAGGTACGTGTCTGGCGAGATTTTTTGCGCAAGAAAGCGGAAGATCGCCTCGCTGCCCGCCAGCCCGCCTGGCAGCACCAGATGGCGCACCAGCAAGCCGCGCTGCGCCAGCCCATCCACCACCTGCAAATCTCCCACCTGGCGGTGCATCTCGCGCACTGCCGCCTGGTTCACCTGGGGATAGTCCTCCGCGCCTGATAAGCGCCGCGCAATTTCAGCATCCGCGTATTTCATATCTGGCATGTAGATATCCACCACCCCATCCAGCAGGCGCAGGGTGTCGAGCGCATCGTAGCCGCCGCTGTTGTACACCAGCGGCAGGCGCAGCCCGCCTTCAACGGCGGCAACCAGCGCTGCCAGGATGGGCGCCACAACATGGCTGGGCGAAACCAGGTTGATATTGTGGCAGCCCTGTTCCTGCAGCCTGAGCATGATCCATGCCAATTGTTCAGGGGCAGCCTCTTGACCGTCGTCGCTTTGGCTGATGTCGAAATTCTGGCAATAGATGCACGCCAGGTTGCAGCGGGCGAAAAAGATCGTGCCGGAGCCAATCCAGCCGCTCAGCGGGGCTTCTTCGCCTGGATGTGCGCCAAAGCTGCTGACTCGGGCGCGCGCGCCGCTGCGGCATCTGCCCAGTTCCCCAGCCAGGCGGTTCACCCGGCAGGCGTGGGCGCACATCTCGCAGCGTTTCAGCCGCTCATGCGCCGCTTGCGCGCGCTGCCGCAGCTCTCCGCTGGCAGCCAAACGGATATAAGCGGGGGTAAACTTCGCCATTCATTCCTCATTTGCCCGGCGCCGCCGAGCGCAGCGGAGCGCCGCCGAGCGCCATCTGTCTCACCTTGATTATACGGAAGGCTGTGCCAATCGAAAAGACTAATAGAGGAGGCGTTCAACCCTATTGACACCGGCGTCGATTTGTCCTATACTATCCAATAATAAACCGACCGTCGGTTTATTATTTTGAAACGGAGGTTCAGCGTGGCGCGTGTGGTGAATGAGGCAGAACACATCCTGCGGCGCAACCAGATATTGGACGTCGCCCAGCGCATGGTCTATACAATGGGGTATGACCGCATGAGCATTCAGCATCTGATCGACGAGTTGAAGATCTCCAAAGGCGCGTTTTACCACTACTTCGACTCAAAGCAGCAGGTGTTAGAGGCGCTGGTGGAACGCACCATGCAGGAGGCGATCAAACACCTGACACCCATCACCCAAGACCCGAATCAGCCAGCGCTGGTCAAGCTGAAGCACTTCTTTGACGCGATAGCGCGCTGGAAGACAGCCCGCAAGACTTACCTGATGGCGTTGTTGAAGACCTGGTATGACGACAAGAATATTCTGGTGCGCCAAAAAATGACTGCCAGTGGGATTAAATGGTTTAGCGGGGTTCTGAGCGAGATCATTCAACAAGGCGCGCAAGAAGGAGTGTTTGATACCCCCTTTCCTGAGCAGACCAGCGCAGTAGCCATTTCTATGATGATGAATATGGGCGACGCAGTGGGTGGACTACTGCTTTCGCTCGACCCCGAAAGCGACCAGGCGCAGCGCTCCGCCCGCCTGCAAGAGATAAAGCGCACGGTTGTAGTGTACAATCACGCCATCGAACGGGTCTTGGGCGCTGCTCCCGGTTCGATACTTCTGTTTGACCCCGACTTAATGGATGAATGGGTCAATCCCTGACCCTTGCAGAGAGGAGAAACAACCATGATTCTTTACCTGCGTCTTTCGTGGCGCAACCTCTGGCGGCATCGCCGCCGCACGTTGATTGTGGTGGCGTCGATTGGCTTTTGCCTGGCAATGATGATCTTCTATGACGGCATGATTGGAGGATTTGAGCAGGCTATTTACGGCAACGCGATCAACGTGTTGGGCGGCAACCTGCAGGTTCACGCCGAAGGGTACAGCGCAAAACCCGGGCAAAAACCCTTGCTGCCGCTGCCGGATGACCAGGCGGTTTTAAGAGCCGCCCTGGCGCAGCCGGAGGTGGTGGCGGCTTCGCGCCGCATTGTGACTGGCGGTTTGGCGAGCAATCGCAAAGGCGCTTTTGCAGTCGGCATTATTGGCATCGAACCGGAGAAGGAACAGACGATCTCGCTGGTGGCGCAGCGCGCCGCCTCCGGGCGGTTCCTCGCGTCAACCGATCTCGATCAGGTTTACATCGGAAATGGGTTGGCGAAAGAGATGGAAGTGTCGGTTGGCGACCGCATCACCCTGGCGGGTCGCGACACCCGCGACCAGATGCGCAGCCGTTCCATGACCATCGTTGGGATTTTCGATGTCGGCTTAAGCGACCTGGAGAAGCAAACCGTCTATATCTCACTCGCCGCAGCCCAGGATATCTACGGTTTGCGCAGCCAATCCACCGAGGTGATGATCTCGCTGAAGCAAATTGGCAGTGAACTCGCGGTGATGCGCGCCCTCAAAGCCAGTCTGAACGGCTATGAAATTGCCACCTGGCAGACCAGCTTTCCGTACCTGGAATCGGCGATCAATACCAAGAGCGGGGTGATGAATGTCTTTGGTGTCATCATCCTGGCGATTGCCGGGATTGGCATTCTCAATATGTTGATGATGGCGGTGTACGAGCGCACCCGCGAGATCGGCGTGATCGGCGCGCTGGGGATGAAACCGGGTCAGATTTCGCTGCTCTTTTTGCTGGAAGGCGCTCTGATGGGCTTGATTGGCGTGGGAATTGGCATTGGCTTGGGGCTGGCGATCAACCTGATTATTGGCAGCGTAGGGCTGGATTTTGCCTCGTACACTGGCTTGACCGACTACATGGCGCTGCTCAGCGGCAAGGTCTATACCACGCCTGGGTTAGACAACCTGGCGCAGCGTACGACGGCAGTGGTGGTGATTGCCATCTTATCTGCGCTGTACCCGGCAGCGGAAGCAGCCCGCAACGAACCGGCTGAATCCCTGCATTATGTGTGAGGTGAAGGATGAACACATTGCTTAAAATGGCATGGCGCGACCTTGGGCGCAACCGCCGCCGCTCGTTTTTTTCTGCCCTGGCGCTGGGGGTCGGCATGGCATTGCTGCTCTTTATCGCTTCGTTTATCGAAGGTGAAATGCGCGGCTCGATGGAATCGACCATCAAGCTGAGCAGCGGTCACCTGCAGATCCGCGTGAAAACCTATACTGAAGACAAGACCAGCCTGGCATTTGAAGACCTGATCGAGAATCCGGAGCGCATCGCTGCGCAGGTGGCAGCGCTTCCCCCGGTGCGGGCAGCCACTCCCCGCCTTTACGCCAGCGGGATTATCTCCAAAGGAAGCGATATCGTGGGTGTGCGCGTGGTAGGGGTGGATCCAACCTCGCCAGCCAACGCCCCCTTCCGCGATGGCATTGTGAACGGCGGTTATCTCAACCCGGATGACCGCGATGGAATACTAATCGGGCAGGAACTGGCAAAAAAGATGCGTCTGGCGAGCGGCGACAGCATTAATCTGCTGATCAACACCTCGAACGGCGATGTGGATGAGCAGATGTTCACCATCCGCGGCATTTTTTACACCAATGCCCCCGGCATCGATGAATTTTATGCGCTGATGCCGATCTCGAAAGCGCAGGCGATCACCCGCGCGCCGAACCGCGCCAGCACGATCTTTGTGCTGCTTCAGGATCGCTTTCAGACCCCGGCCGTGGTGAATACCCTGCAGACCAGCCAGTATAAAGTCTGGACATTTGATGAGTTGAACCCCTTGTATGTGCAAACCGAGCAGCTATACACCGGCTACATTTTTCTGATCTACCTGATCGTCCTGGCGATCACCGCAGCGGTGATTGTCAACACGTTGATCATGGCGGTTTTCGAACGCACCCGCGAGATCGGCATTTTAGCGGCAATTGGCATGAAAGGCTGGCGGATTATGACGATGTTCTTTGTCGAGTCCAGCCTGCTGGCGGTCGGCGGGATCTTGATCGGTCTGGCGCTGGGATGTGTCACTGTGTGGGTTACCAGCCAGACGGGCATATTTATCGGCAACATGGGTGTATCCGGGCTTTTGATCGGCGAGCGCATTTTCCCCTTCTTGACGCTGGAGGATACGATAACCCTAACCGGCATGGCATTCGTCATCACCCTGCTGGCAGGTCTTTACCCGGCGTTGTTGGCAGCGCAAATGGAACCAGTTACCGCCATGCGCGGCGGAAAGAACTAAAAGGAGTTGAACATGGAAGTCGCGAATGTTGAAAACGTTACCAAAATCTATAAAGTCGGAAAAGTGGAAACCCAGGCGCTGCGCGGAGTCAGCCTGACGATCCAAAATGGAGAATTTACTGCCCTGGTTGGTCCCTCGGGTTCGGGCAAAACCACCTTGCTGCAACTGATCGGCTGCCTTGACCAGCCCACCAGCGGCAAAGTGTGGATCAATGGCAAAGATGTCAGCCAGTTAAACCGCAACCAGCGCGCAGACATCCGCCGTGGGACGATTGGCTTTGTATTCCAGTTTTTTGCGCTTATCCCGACCCTGACGGCGTATGAAAATATCGAACTGCCTTTACTTTTGAACGGGGTAAGCGCTGCGGAGCGCCGCAAACGGGTGGAGCAATTGCTGAAAGCGGTGGACATGGCAGAGCGCGCCCATCACCGTCCTGACCAATTGAGCGGCGGTCAGCAGCAGCGGGTAGCCGTGGCGCGCGCCCTGGCGACCGATCCCAGCCTGATCCTGGCAGACGAGCCGACTGCCAACCTGGATACCCCCAACGGCAGGCAGGTGATGGAGATTATGCAGCGTCTGAACGAGGAAACCGGCGTTACCTTTGTGTTTGCCACACACGACCCGCGTGTCATTCAATTTGCCCGCCGGGTCATCGCCCTGCAAGACGGGCTGATTGCGCAGAATGGAGTGGTGGAGAAAGCGCACGCAGGAGCCTGACATGAAGCGTTTCATGCTGTTCATCCCGATCATTGCGGCGGTTCTGGCGGTGGTACTCCTGGCTGGCTGCGATGCCTTTGCGCCGCGTTCTTCTCAACCGCTGCCAACGGTGGTATTAGATGCGACGAACATTCCGGCGGCTGCCCCGCTGGGGGGCGCTCCCGCGCGACCGGCAGGGGGAGAAGTGCGCGCCTCGGGTAACATTGCCCCAGCGCAGCAGATTCAACTGGCTTTCAGCCTGGGAGGGACGCTGTTGGAGCTGAATGTCAAAGAAGGCGATACGGTGCGCAGCGGGCAGATGCTGGCGCGGCTGGCAGGTGTGGAACGTTACAACGCGGCGGTGCAGGCAGCGAATTTGGAACTGCTTTCGGCGCAGCAGGCGTTGAAATCGCTGCAGGATCAAGCCGCAACTGCGCTCAGCGCTGCCCAGGTGCGGCTGGCGAACGCTCAAAAATCGCTGGACGATGCCCAAAAGCGCCGCGAGTGGCGCCAGTACCGTAATGGCTCGCAAAGCCAGATCGATGCTGCCCAGGCAGATGTGATCCTGGCGAATGACGCGTTGAAACGCGCCGAGGAAATGTACAGCGCGTTTGCCGCCCATGCCGAAGATGACGTTAACCGCGCGGCGGCTTTGAGCGCGCTTTCTGCAGCGCGCCGGGCGCGCGATCGGGCGGTGGCAAACCTGAATTACTTGCTGGCAATGCCCGATCCAATCGAACTGGCGAAGGTCGAGGCGGAACTGTTTGCCGCTAAAACTGAGTTCGAATCGGCTCAAAAAGAGGTGAATAAGCTCAAAAAAGGTCCGGATCCAGACGCGCTGGCGCTGTTGGAGCAGCGCATCCAAAATGCCAAAGCCCAACTGTCCGCCAGCCAGGTGGCGCTGACAGAGCTGGAACTGAAAGCCCCGATGAACGGCACGGTGGCGCGGCTGCGAGTTCGTAAAGGAGAAGCAGTGCTGCCAAACCAGCCGGTGTTGACTCTGGTGGACCTGGAACACATGGTGGTTGAAACATCCGACCTGAGTGAACGCGACATCTCGAAAATTTTCATCGGACAAAAGGCGGTTGTGTATGTGAAGGCAATCCGCCAGACATTGAATGGCAATGTGGCGTCGATCGCGCCGCTGGCAGACACGCTGGGCGGAGATGTGGTCTATCGAACGACGGTGGAACTCGAACGCGTGGTTTCAGAATTGCGCGCTGGGATGAGTGTTGAGGTACAATTCATTATTGATTAAAACAGGAGGGAATCGGGTGTGTTTGCGATTCGATCGTATCATCCCAGCGATTTTATTGCTCTGTATCAGGTCTGCCTTCGCACAGCCGACAGCGGCAAAGATGCCAGCCACCTTCACCGCGATGGCGAACTGGTGGGGCATATCTATGTCGGTCCGTATGTGGTCTATGAGCCGGATTTGTCGTTTACCCTGACCAACAACGGCGCGCCTTGCGGTTATGTGTTAGGCGCGCGCGATACGGCAGCCTTTCACGCACGCTGCGAACGAGATTGGTACCCGGTGCTGCGCGCGCGCTACCCGCTGCCGCCCGCCGAAGATCATTCTCCCGATGCGGACTTGATCCGCCACATCCACCGACCCTGGCAGCAGAACCCCGACCTGATAGATTACCCGGCTCATCTGCATATTGACCTGCTGCCCGAGGCGCAGGGCAAGGGCATGGGCAGGAAAATGATCGAGACGCTGCTCAACCGGCTGCGCGAGGTGGGCGCGCCAGCGGTGCACCTGGGAGTGAGCGCCGCCAACACGAATGCCATCCAGTTTTACGCGCATGTCGGCTTTCACCAGATCAAGGCGTATAGCGGGTGGATCGCCTTTGGAATGCATCTCTAATCCGACCGAAGATCGTCAAATATTAATCAGGAGACGTTTATGATCAACCTGCAGGATGTGATTCGCCAGTTGACGGACAGCGGCAGAGCAATCCAGGCGCTGGTCGAAAACCTATCAGACGAGCAGGCGGAATGGAAACCAGACCCGCATAGCTGGTCGGTAAGACAGGTCATGGAGCACATGTACACGGAGGAATTAAACGATTTCCGCTGCCACCTGCAAGAAATGTTGGGCAGCCCGCCTCAGGTGTGGGGAGCGCTGAAGAAGCAACCGGCTGCTGTGGAAAACTGGCGGCAGGCAGTGGCGCATTTTGTGCGCGAGCGGGAGCAATCGCTTGCCTGGCTGCCAGCGCTTGATGCCCCAAACTGGCAGGTGACCATCCAATCTCCGTTTAAACACCAGGGAGAGGCGGTTATCTTGAGCGCGGGGGATGTGCTGCTCTCGTGGGTTGCGCATGATTTTCTCCACCTGCGCCAGTTGATTGAGTTACATTACGCCTGGAGGGAGAATCAGTCTCCACAGGGCGCGTTGCGCTATGCCGGTGACTGGTAGAGCGGCAGGCGCAAACGGATTTGAGCGCATGGAAGCATCGATTCGCACCTGCCGTTTTGCGGAGACTGCTATCCAGTTCCAATCGATTGGCGGCAGCGCGCGGCGGCTGGTGCAATTGCTGTTTGGCGGTCTGCCGCGCGAAAATCGGCTGCCGATTCGCCTGACTTACCAGCTTGTTCAGGACGGCGGAACCTACCAGGTTTATCGCGATGGGGAACTGGCGTTGAATACGCCGCAGGAAGGGGTGGCAGCGCTGCATTTGTTGGATGGCGCCAGCCGCGAATTTGGCGGAGAATGCAGCGCCGGGCTGGTGTTGCGCGCCGCCTGCCTGGCGTATCGCGGCAAAGGGCTGCTCCTGCCCGGCGGGGCGGGTTGCGGAAAAACGACCCTGGCTGCCTGGCTGATCCAGGCGGGTTTTGAATACCTGACCGACGAACTGGTCTTTCTTCCCTGGCGGCAGGAAGGGCAGGCAGAGTGGATCTGCCAGGGGTTCAACCGCCCGTTGATCCTGACAGACAGCGGGGTGTCGCTGTTCCAGGAGGCGGCAGTCTTAGCCCGCACCAGCGGCAACCGGATTGACACTCCCGGCGGCGCGATCATTCCCGCAGCCTATTTTTACAAAAAAGCTCCCTTGCCGGTCGCGCCGCTGCATGAAATTCCGCTGGCTGGCATCATTTTTCCTCATTTTCAGATGGATGCCCCCCTCTCTTTCAATCCACTTTCTGAGGCTCAGGCTGCCGCCGGGCTTTTGAATTGTCTGGTGAATGCGGACAGCCTGCCTGGCAAGGGTCAGGCTGCAGTGGAGAGACTCAGCCACTGGATACCCTCTTTCGATCTGCGATACCCGCGCTTTCTGCAGGTGCTGCCGTCGATCCGCAAGGCGCTGGGGTAAGCGGGTTTACAACCAATTTCACGGCGCGGTGTTAATCGAATCAATCCCGTGTTGCGATAGAATGGGTGGATGTATCATTGACCTCAGACGATAATCCGCGCACCCCGATGCTGGCTGAGCGGTTGGGTGCGCGGATTTACAAGCGTTACCGGGTGTTCCGCAAGCGAATTGAAGCCTGATGGCTTATTTCTGCGGCAGCGGCAGGCGTTCCAGTTCTTCCACCAATTCACGCAGCACATCGAACCCGCCCTGCCAGAACGCAGGCTGGTGAACGTCAATCCCAGCGTTGGAAAGGATGCGCACTGGCGCATCGGCGCCGCCGGTGGAGAGAATCTTGAAGTAGCGCGGTTTGAAGGCTTCGCCTTCTTTTTTGTACTGCTGGTACAGCGCCATCACCAGCAGCTGCCCGAAGGAATAAGCATAAACATAAAATGGCACATGGAAAAGATGGGGAATCGAAACCCATTCCCAGCGGAACTCATCGCTGACTTCCACGGCGTCGCCAAATTGCAGCTTGAGGTTATCCAGATAGGCGGCTGAGAGATCATCGACCGCTGCGCCCTGGTTGACCAGGTCGTGAGCGGTGCGCTCGTAGCGGGCAAAGAATGCCTGGCGCAGGATAGTGGCGTAGGCGTCGTCCACCTGGCGGAAAAGGATATCGCGCCGCACGGATTCATCGGGTTCGTCCTGCAACAGTTTATCGACCAGCAGCATCTCGCCGAAGGTCGAGGCGGTTTCCGCCATCGGCAGCGAGGCGTGATACGTATAAGCGGTGTGATGCTCTGCCAGCATCGAATGGATGGCGTGTCCCATCTCGTGCGCCAGGGTTTCCACGTCATCCACGCGCCCCTGGTAATTGACCAGTACCCAGGGGGTCATACCGGGGTTGACCGACCAGCAAAAAGCTCCGCTGCGCTTGCCTTTGCGAATTTCGCTGTCGAGGTGATTGGCTTTGAGCACGCGCTCGACCATCTGCGCCAGCAAAGGATCAAAACTGCTGAAGGAATCCAACACCAGGCGCAGAGACTGGTTGAACGCATATTTTTTGTTGGACTGCGCTACCGGGGCATAAATGTCGTAGCGGCGCAGGCGCTCCATGCCCAGCCAGCGCGCCTTGAGCTGAAAGAAGCGCTGAAATACCGGCGCGTTCGCCTGGCACACGTCGAGCAGGGTGTCCACCACGTCGTCTGGCACATCGTTCACCAGATTGCGGGCGGCAATCGGCGAGGCAAAGCCGCGCAGAGTCACTTGTTCGTTGCGCCAGTCGCGCACGATGGTCTGATAGATTTGTCCCAAGATATTGCCGTCTTTGCCATACACGCGGTATAACTCGCGGTAAGCCGCCGCGCGGTAATCCGGATTGAAGTGGCGGGCGTACACCATCAGGCTGTCGCGGGTCAACGATTTGGTCTTGCTGCCGATCTTGACTTTAAAGATGTAGCGGTTGGTGATCGAATCGTACAGGGTGGTGAAAGCGCTGAAGCCGGTCACATCTTTAATGTTGATGATTTTTTCTTCCGGCTCGCTGAGGGTGTGCTTTTTGAAGTGGCGCATCTCCTCCAGCCAGTAGCGGTAATCACCGGCGGCGTCCATCAGGCGCTGGGCGTTCGAATCGTCGAGCGCTTTCCACCACAGGCTGAAAAATAAGGTGCGATTGGTCATCTCAGCGCTGAACTGCTGGATACGCGCCAGCAGGGTTTGAGCCGCCTGGTTTTGTGTATTCGAGGCAAACCACAGCCCGGCGAAAGAATAGAGGATGTTTCCCTCTTTTGAGATTTGTTCGAGTTGTTTCACCAACTCCATGAAGGTTTCAATCGAGATGGCAGCCGATAGATCCGCCCGCCGGTTCTCGAAGTCTTTGATTTTCATTTCCAGGTGATCCAGAGCCGATTTGATTTCCGCTTCGTCGCCCTTGGGGAAAAGATCGGCGAGACTCCAGCCGGATAGCGAATATGTGGTTTGTTCTGTCATGAACATTACTCCTCTGTCGAAAATATTTGTTGCCGCAGCAAAGCGCGCAGATGGTCGATGGGATGCAGCTTGCCGCTTTGTTCATCCCAATAGTGCCAAACCTGCCAGCCGTTGCCAGCCTCAGGCTGCACCAGGCGGGCAATCTGATGAATGGAACCCATTGTACCGTTATATACCAGCCTGCCGTCTGCCAGGACGCGCGCTGTAACAGGTTTGGTTTCCTCCGCAGCCCGGCTGGCGTCCTTGAAAATCAATTCCTGCCCTGGCTCTAAGAAGCCGCATTCGACCAGCAAGCCAAAAGGCACGCGCGGCTCGCGGCGGGGATTTTCAGTTGCCAGGGTTTTGACGTCTGGCGGGTTCAGTTTCAGTTTCGCCAGGCGTTCGCGTGCAGCAGCCGCATAGACCGGGTTCATCTCGATGCCGATCCATTTTCTGCCCAAACGCTCACACGCCGTGCCGGTCGTGCCGGTGCCAAAAAACGGGTCGAGCACCAGGTCGCCGGGGTTGGTGCTTGCCAGCACCAGACGGTAGAGCAGGGCTTCGGGCTTTTGGGTGGCGTGGACTTTTACCCCGCCGGTGCGCAGGCGTTCTTTGCCTGTGCAGATGGGCAGGTACCAGTCGCTGCGCATTTGCAAGCCTTCGTTGAGCGCTTTCATGGCATGATGGTTGAAGGTGTATGGCGCGCCGCGCTCTTTTTGTGCCCAGATCAGCGTCTCATGGGCGTTGGTAAAACGCACCCCGCGAAAATTGGGCATCGGGTTGGACTTGATCCAGACGATGTCGTTTAAAATCCAGAAGCCCAGGGTTTGCAGCAGGCTGCCCACGCGGTAGATATTGTGATAAGCGCCGATCACCCACAGGGTGCCGCTGCGCTTGAGCAGCCGCCTGCAGGCGGTCAACCATTGCCGGGTAAACTGATCGTAGGCTTCGAAACTGCTGAACTGATCCCAGTCGTCATCCACACCGTCAACGCGCGTGGCATTGGGTCGCCAGAGGTCCTGGCGGAGCTGCAAATTATAGGGCGGATCAGCAAACACCAGATCAACCGACTCGGCTGGCAGGGACTGCATCACCTGTACACAATCACCCTCCAAAATTGTGTTCACAGGCAGCGGTATGTTCATCGTCCGTTTTTTAAAGCTCGCACCAGTTGGGGATGCAGCGCGGCATTGGCGGCGATGATATTGTAGGGCGGATCCATGTAACGCGGTTCGCCATCCAGGTCGCTGACAATACCGCCCGCTTCCTGGACAATGAGCGCCCCCGCCGCGATGTCCCAGGGTTTGAGGTGCGATTCCCAAAACCCATCAAGCCTGCCGCTGGCGACAGCGCACAGGTCATAGGCAGCCGAGCCCAGACGGCGTACGCCCTGGCTGATGCGCGAGAAGATTTCAAAATACTGCAGGTTGGTGCGGTCGTTCGTCCAATCTTCATTGGGAAACCCAGTCACCAGCAGGCTGCTGATCAAATCGGTGATGCCGGAAACCCGGATGGGCTTGCCATTCAGCCGCGCGCCCGCGCCTGATTCGGCAGAAAACAGCTCATCGCGCATGGGGTCGAAAATGACACCAAGCACCACCTGTTTTTTACGCATGTAGGCGATCGAAACCGCGAAGAGCGGCAGACCGTGAGCGTAATTAATTGTCCCATCCAGCGGGTCGATATACCAGCAGTCTTCCGCGCCGCCAGCAAGATGCCCGGCTTCTTCGGTGATGATGGTATGCCCCGGAAAACGCCCTTGAATATGGCGCACCAGCAGGTCTTCTGAAGCGTGGTCGACCTCGGTCACCAGATCAACCGGTCCTTTTAAGTCGATGTGTATTCGTTTTCCGTAGCCTTCGCGCAGGATCGCTCCGGCTTCTTTTGCCCATTGTTCAATGATCGCAAGATCTGGCTGCATATGGTTTCCTTGGTCTGGTATTTGGCAGGGTTTTCCTGGGATGATTCTTGCCGCCCTCTTACTGCTTTAATGAACCTGTCATCCCTGTGTGGATGTTCAATTCATGCATGGTGTGGTACACCTGCTCCAGCTCCGCTTGAATGGCGTCTCGGTCGCCGGTCGCCTGATCGAGCAGGGCGGAAAAGGCGCGCTTCTGTCCCTGCGGCAGGCTGCCCAGCAGACGTTCAATGCGGTTGATTTGTTTGTTTTTGTGGCGCAATTTGCTTTCCAGCCGGTCGCGGTATCCGAGATAAAACTGCTCCTGGCTTAACGGCTGGTAATGGGTGGGCGGATGCTGGTGCAGCATCACCTCTGCCACGGTTAATAAGAAATCCTCGGTGTCAATTGGCTTTTCCAGAAAACGGACGGCGCCCAGGCTCATTGCAAATTCTTTGTCCTCCGGTGAGGTGTAGGTCGCCGAAAGAAAAAGGATCGGAATATCGCGCGTCGCCGGATCCTGCCGCACATGATATGCCATCGCATAGCCATCCATCTTTGGCATCAAAATGTCGGTGATGATCAGCGCCGGTTTTTCTTTTTTGATGCGCTCCAGCCCCTCTTGACCGTTGGTGGCGGTTGCCACCTGATACCCCTTAAAGCGCAGGGTAATATCTAACAATTCCAGGATATTGGGGATATCCTCAACAACCAAAATCAGTCCACCGTGTGTTGTCATGGGTTAATTGTAATGGATTAACGCGATAACGCAAGCAGCCGGTTTTTCTTTTCATAGAATTTTCACAAAAACGATACCCCGCTTATTGGGCGAAATGCCACAACCGGTTCTGTAATCAGAATTTCTACTTGTCGTTGAGCATGTTTTCCCTGGGTGTGCGTTAAATTTTTCCAAATCGCTGCGAAAGTATGCTATATTGGAACTGCTCGCAAAAAATGATCATTTTCTCTTTATGAACCGATTCACTCGCTTCCACAAAATTATCCGCAACTGGCTGCCCATCGCTTCGATCTCGATTGCGCTGCCGGTCATTTCATACGGCGCGCTGCTGAGAGATGTTCGGCGGCTGCGACCGGTGACGCTTGCCCGTCCCATCCTGGGACAATTGTGCGAACGCTCTTTGCTGGAAAATATCCACCACCTGACCCACGCGGTTGTGAACCACGCCACCTTTCCCCTTTGGGTGGCTTGCATGGCGCTGTTGTTTTGCCTGCCCACCCTGTGGAGTGGTTTTCGCGAAGACGATGACCTGATGCACCGCACGCTGCTACTGACCGGCAGCCTGCCGGTGGTGATGCAAAAATTATTCGTGTTCTTTGATCCGCAAACCACACCCGCGCTGATGGAGCAGGGCATTTTTCCGTGGTGGACTTTGCCAGAAGCGCGCATTTCCTTTTTCCGCCCGCTGGCGGCTTTGACCCATTGGATCGATTACCAGTTCTTTCCCAATTCTCCCTTCTGGATGCACGCCCACAACCTGCTGTGGTACAGCGCATTATGCGCCCTGGCAGCCTGGTTTTACCGGCGTCTGATGAAGGATCGTCTGGCAGCCGGGCTGGCGGGATTGCTATTTGCATTAAATGTGCCGCATTTTAGCGGCGTGATCGCGATTAATGCCCGCAACGGCGTCATGGCAGCCCTGTTTGGCTGGCTGGCGCTTGGGTTTCACCACCACAGCCGCCAGAGCAGCAGCCGCCTGGCTGCCTGGCTGTCGCCGCTCATGCTGGCGCTGTCCCTGCTGTGCGCTGAATCGGGCATAGCCACTGCCTTTTACCTGTTCGCCTATGCCGTATGTTACGAGCAAGGCAGTTGGAAAAAACGCCTTCTCAGCCTGCTACCCTTTGCCGTCATCATTCTGGTCTGGCGCGCCGCTTACCAGGCAATGGGGTACGGGGCGTACGGTTCCGGGTTTTACCTCGATCCCGGACGCGAGCCGCTGCGTTTTGCCATGGAAATGATCGAGCGGCTGCCGGTGCTGCTGTTTGGTCAGTGGGTCATGCCCGATCCAGGCACGTATGCCCTGCTTTCCGACAGCGCCCGCCTGGGCTACTGGGTTTTCTCGCTCCTGTTCTTGATCCTGCTGGGGTGGGGGTTGCTGCCGCTGCTGCGGCGCGACCGCCAGGCGCGGTTTTGGGCGCTGGGAATGGGGCTGTCAGTTATTCCGGTCTGCGCGGTCAGCCCGGCGACCGGTCGGCATCTTATGTTTGTTGGCTGGGGCGCTATTGCCTTGCTGGTGCTGTTGACCAAAGGTTTTTTCAGCCAGCCGGTCTGGCTGCCATCCAGGCGTTTCTGGATCATATTTGGGCGGGTAGTCTGCCTGGTTTTGATCGCCCTGCATGGAGTCGTATATCCCATCATGGCATGGGGCTTGCCCGACCTCTTTGAGAGCCGCCTGTATCTTTCGATGATGAACCTGGGCGATCTGCCAGATTGTGAAGGACAGACCATCGTGGTGGTCAATGCGCCCAGCCCAGGGCAATCGATCTACATGTTGAGCGTCCGCCAGTTTCGCGGCGAGCCTTTGCCCGCCCGCATCCGCGTCCTATCGCCGGGGTTTACCACCGTTACCGTCACCCGCCTGGATACCCATTCGCTGCTGGTAAAACCCAAAAACGGCTATCTTCACTCGCCGGGTCTCTCGCTCAACAAAGCCTTCGATTTGTATCCGCTGGCGCATCCATCCTTCGCCACCCAATACGGCGATGGGCTGTTCCGCAGCAACGCCATGCCGCTAAAATTAGGGCAGCAGGTGCATCTAGAAGGAACGACCTTCGAGGTGATCGCGCTTACCCCAGACGGCAGACCCGCCGAGGTCAAGGTGATCTTTGATCTTCCCTTGGAGGATGATATGTTCCGCTGGCTGCGCTGGGACCCTTTCAACGAATCGTATGATCCTTTCATTCCGCCCGCGGTGGGTGAGACGATTGTAATTGCCGGACCGATTTCCTGAGTAGAAAAAACACCTCGTTTGCGATATAATTATTTTTGAAAGTTGAATAATTAAATGCAGGAGGTTCAAATGTCAAACCGAACAGAAATGGGGGCGCGGATGATGGCGCTCAGCGGCAGATTTAATTATCTTCCGGAAAAGGATCGTTATCTCTTTGCCCATGCCAGACCCAGCCATCGCTTTAATGTGATTGGGCTGGGCGTCAACGGGCAGGAGCATGTGCGCATCACCCTGATGGAAGGGCGGGCAACGATTCACGGATTGTATGACCCCAACCCTGGCAGCATCGAAGCCGCCAGGCAAATTTACAATCGCTTTGTGCCGGGCGGCAGCCTGGTGGTCTATGATTCGCTGCAAGCCGCCTGCAATGACCCGGCTGTCGATGGCTTGATTATCGCCACTCCCAATTACACCCATCTCGAAGTGCTGCGCGAGGCGGTCAAATCGGGCAAGCCGATCTTGCTTGAAAAACCAATGGCGACCACCATCCGCGATGCTTATGAGATTCTCGAAATTGCCAATTCCTATTCCGCTCTTCTTCAGGTCGGGCTGCAATACCGCTATAAATCGATCTATGTCGAAGCCATCCACGAAGCGCTGGAGCGCAGGTCGATTGGCAATATCAAGACCATTACCATTCTCGAACACCGCCTGCCGTTCCTCGACAAGGTCAATCAGTGGAACAAGTTCTCGAAATACTCCGGTGGCACGCTGGTGGAGAAGTGCTGCCATTATTTCGACCTGTTCAACCTGTTTGCCCAATCGCGCCCGCGAACGGTATATGCCACCGGCAGCATGGCGGTCAACTTCCTTGATTTCGAGTATGAAGGACAGAAATCCGACATCCTGGACAACGCCTTTGTGAATGTCATTTACGATAACGGCGTGCGCGCCAACTTCAACCTGTGCATGTTCGCGCCAATGTTCTATGAAGAAGTCGTTTTATGCGGCGACGAAGGGCGCTTGAAGGCTTTTGAAAACCAGGATTTCATCCCAGGCGAGCGCCCCAAGACCCACCTGGAAGTGATGTGCGGCGCCGACAAATCCTCGCGTCAGATGACCCCTGCTTATCTCTCGTTCATCGAAGAATCGGGGCATAACGGCGGCACCTTCTACGAACACGTCAATTTTATCGATGGCATCGAGGGGAAAAAGACCAACGCCGCCAAAGCCATTGAAGGATTCTGGTCGATTGTGATTGGCGTAGCCGCGGAGGAATCGGTCAAGTCTGGATTGCCGGTAGATACCCACGAGCTGCTCAAGCGCAGCGGGATTGATCTGTAATCAGCTCTTGAACATCACCTGCCAGCGGCTGCCGGTTTGGTTTCCAGATGAAGCGGCGCCGCTGGCGGACTTCCTTCCAGCGCTTGCCTGCCACCTGCGCTGCGATTGTGGGCGGCACCATTGCGCTCAGGCGTTGCAACGCCTGGTTGATGATTCCAGGAATCACCACTGCTTTCTCTTGCAGCGCCGCTGAGATCGCCTGGCGAGCCACTTCTTCTGCGGTAAAAGTGGTCGCTTTGCCCCAGAAGCCCTGGGCAAAGATGCTGGCTACGGTTTCGGTGGTGGTTGGCATTCCCGCCGGGCATAATGCGGTAACCGAACCGAAGGGTTTGATCTCTTCGCGCAGCGCCAGTGAGAAATCGAGCAGAAAACGCTTGGAAGCCGCGTAGATGGCTTTATACGGCATGGGGGTGATGGCTGCCAGGCTGCACACATTCAACAGCATGAACCGCCGTTCGCGGTCGCGCAGCTGCAAAATCGCCTGGGTCATGTCCACGGTCGCTTCGATGTTCAGGCGCAGGATGGTCAGCACCTGTGCGCGTTGACGCTCCAAAAACTCTCCTTCATAATCAGTGCCAGCCACGTTGAATAAGCCCCAAAATTGAGCCTGTTCAGCCTGGAGCGCGGATACGAGCGCGGATCGGCTGTCAGGTGAGGTAAGGTCGCAGGGGTAGTAATGCGCCTGAATACCAAACTCCTGGATGAGCGCTTGCGCAAACGCTGCTCCGTCAGGTCGCAAATCGGTTAAGTACAGATCCATTCCGCGGCTGGCGCATTCAATGGCGAGTGCGCTGCCCAATCCGCCGGTCGCGCCGGTAATCATCAGGTAAGAGGTCATGGCTTTGTCTCCAATCACACGTTTTAATCGACTGATTAAATCTTACAACATCTCTTCGTAGTTGTCAATCAATTGATTGAATTATTTGATTGAATTATGTAACTAAATCAATATGACAAATCGCATAATTGAAATTTTCCTCGCGCTGCCGTACAATCAATAAGAAACTATTTAAACAGGATGTCAAAATGAATTCTATTCAATCAAAAACCATCGTTGTGACCGGGGCAACCTCTGGCATCGGCTATGCCAGCGCGCTGGAACTGGCGAAACACGGCTTCAGGGTGATCGGGGTTGGGCGCAGCCCGCAGCGCTGTGCGCAGGTTGAACAAGCCTTGCGCGCCGTCCACTCGCAAAACCAGGCTCGCTGCCTGGTTGCGGACCTTGCGCTACAAAGCCAGGTGCGCAGCCTGGCAGACGCAATTCGCTCGCAGCTGGACGAGTGGGGCGCTGAAGGGCTGGATGTGCTGGTCAACAACGCCGGAATCTACTCCGAAAGCTATCAGCGCACAAGCGAGGGGATCGAGCGCACGCTGGCGGTTAATCACCTGGCGCCGTTTCTGCTCACCCTCCTGCTATTACCTTCGCTGCAACAGGCGCAAGGTGCAAGGGTGATCACGGTCAGTTCGGATTCGCATTACACCACCTGGATCAATCCAAACCGCCTGAACAAAGTGCTGTTATACTTTGGCTTATGGGCTTACAAGCAGTCCAAGCTGGCAAACGTTTTGTTCACCCTGGAGTTCAACCGCCGCTATGGCAGCCAGGGTTTGCGCGCTTTCGCGGTTGATCCGGGTCTGGTGAACACGGATATCGCTCATAAGGAACAACGCGGTCTATCCAGCCTGGTCTGGAAGCTGCGTCAGCGGGCAGGGGTTGCGGCTGAAGCCCCGGCTCGCACCATCCTCTACTTGAGCGGCTGCCCGGCTTCGGAATTAAGCGAAGACCTGTATTGGTATGACTGCCGCCCCAAACAACCCAGCCGCCAGGCGCTCGATTCTAAAACAGCCCGTGCGCTTTGGCAGGCATCCTGCGAACTGTGCGGCATTCATGATCTGGAGAATTAAGTATGGCTGAAGAACTGTCCACTCAAATCGAAGAAAAGATCATTCAGGCAGCGGTTGACTGCATCGAACGCTATGGTATCAGCGGCGCGACCAACCGCAAAATCGCTGAAATTGCGGGGGTCAACAGCGCCGCCATCAATTATTATTTTCGCAGCAAGGATATATTGCTTCAGCGCGTGCTGGAAACCACCCTGAACAACGCTTTTGATTGGAAAGACATCGATCAATTGCCGGGTGAATCTCCCCAGGCGCGCTGCAAGGCGGTTTTTCTGCACCTCATCGAAGGCGGGGTAAATTATCCTGGCATTACCCGCGCCCATTTTTATGAGCTGATTGCCGAAGGAAAATATGATTCACCGGCGGTCGTCCGCCTGAGTCAGTTCGTCGAACAACTGGCGCAAGACCTCAAATCCAAAGGCAGCCCGTTACCGATCGAAGACTTGCGCCTGGCATGTATGCAGATCACCAGCGCTGCTGTGATGATCATCATGGCGCCGAAATTGTATGAAAAGCGATTCAATTTTGATGTTTCCAACCCATCCGACCGGCAGCGTTTTGTGGATCGGCTGGTGGAACGCCTGTTAAGCCCTTGAACCACAATTCCAGCGAACTGCGATGAAATTCTTAATCACCGTCCATTATTTACGATCCTTCACTGGTTCAGAAATCCACACCTATCAGATAAGCAAAGCGCTCAGCGCGATGGGGCATTCGGTGGAGGTGGCTGCGTTTATCACTGCTCCCCCGCTCCTGGATATGCTGCAAGCCATCGGCGTGCGCGTGGTCAATTTGCTCGAGGAAGATGACTCAGGCGCCGATCGGTCATCTCCGCAGCAATATGACGTGATCTGGGCGCATCACGCCCCGGTATTAACCCATCTGTTGTTCAAACGAAATATCGCCAACACCCGTATCCTGTTTAACAGCTTAAGCAGCTTCGAGCCTCTCGAATTTCCACCACCCTATTTCACTACCATTCCTTTGTACCTTATTCTTTCCTATGAAAATCAACAGGTACTGGTGAATTACGGCATTCCCAGTCAATCGATCCTGCTTTTTCCCAATTACGCGCCGCAGGCGTTCTTCAACCAGTGTAAGTCAGCTCACGCGGGGCAGGTGAAAAAGATAGCCGTGGTATCGAACCACATCCCGCCTGAGGTGCTTGAATTTGCCCGTCTCGCCGGACAGCAGGATATCCAGGTTGATTTTATCGGTCAGCAGCCGCACAGCCGCCCCGTGTTTGTGGATGAACAGGCGCTGTTGCCCTACGACCTGGTGATCACCATCGGCAAAACTGTGCAATACTGTTTTGCATTAAAAATTCCGGTCTATGTGTACGACCACTTTGGCGGCAGCGGATATGTTCACGCGGGTAATTTCACGCAGATGGAAAACACCAATTTTTCGGGGAGAGACTCGTTCCGCAAATTAAGCGCGGGTGAATTATTGGACGAAGTGGTCAGGAAATATCCGGCTGGGGTTGAATCAGTCGATTTTTTGTATCAGGTTTGCCGCGAAAAATTTTGCCTGGAAACCAATTTGCAAGCGGTGATCGACCGCATCACAGACCTGCCCGCTGTTGATATATCGAAAATCAAGGCGGATTACTTTTTTTATGAGCGTTTAAACGATACCTATGTGAAGGAATTGCGCAACCGCCTGGATGCCTACGACCAGATTTTCACGCGCGAGGAGATGCTAAAGCGTTTATATCAGGATCTGGCGGAACGAGACTCGGTCATTGCAGCGACCAGACAGACTTTAAATATGCGTGAACAAACGCTTCAAGATTTAAACCAGGAATTGGAACAGCAAAAGCAGATCTCGAAAGCCCTTCAGCATCAATTGGATGAAACGCGCGCAAGGTTGCAGCATCTGTCACAGCAGCTAGAGGAGAGTGAAAGAAGTATCCAGGAGCTGCAGCAAACCATTTATCAGAGCGACACAACCATCTTCGAGTTGCAACAAACCATCCATCAGAACGACACAACCATTCTCGAATTGACACAGACAATTGCTGCGCATGAATCGAGGATTCAAGGACTGCAGCAAACCATATTCGACAAGGAGCAACAATTCTCCGCATTGTTAGAAAGCAAGACCTGGAAACTGGCGCGGGCTTTAAACCGGGTGCGATGCCTTTTCGCCCCCGATCAATCCATCCAATACCGCATCATCCGCAGGATTTATCACCTGCTGCGAAGGAATTAAGCCAGCCCGAATCATGTCCCCCTGGCTGACAGACAGTCTCTGCCCAGCCTTCCGCGCTGCGCCTGCGCTCGCGCACTGCCTTGCCCACAATCTTAAGTAATCCGAGTTCGGGATAGTGGAAAAGTACCACTTTTGAGGTGTTTTGCCAATCGGCATATTCGTCAGGGTATGCTATCATCATATTATCGCGTGATGACCGATTGATTTTCTGGGATGTTTACCTGCCATGCTTACTGCCGAACAATTGGGTCGTGTCCTGAAAAGCCTGCCTTTTTTACAGAGCGCCGATGCGAAACTGGCGCGCGAATTTCAGGCAGCAGCGTTCTTCGCCCGCATCCCAAGCGGTAAAGATGTGTTTGTTGAGGGCGACGCGGTTGAGTCGATCGCTCTGCTCCTTTCGGGTGTCGTGCGCGTGTACAAAATCGGCGAATCGGGGCGCGAGATCACCCTCTACCGCTTTGGGCATGGCGAGTCCTGTATTCTGACTGCGAACGCCATCCTCAGCCGCAAATCCTTTCCTGCCCTGGCTACGGTAGAGAAAGACGCCGAAGCGGTGATGATCCCTGCGCCTGTCTTCCGCGAATGGGTCAAACGTTATGATCTGTGGCGTGAATTTGTCTTCGACTTGCTTTCTGAACGGCTATCGACCGTGCTGGCAATTGTCGATGAGGTGGTCTTCCAACGCATGGATCGGCGGGTGGCAGCGTTACTGATTGAGAAATCCAGGTCGCAGCATCCTATTCGCATCACCCACCAGGAGATCGCCGCCGAATTAGGAAGCTCGCGCGAGGTGATCAGCCGCATTATAGAAGATTTTTCGGAGGCGGGACTGATTGAATCGGGCAGAGGGAGCATTAAGATCATCGATAGCCAACGGCTTTCCTCCCGCTCCCTTATGTGACTTTATCACAGACACACCCTCTTGAATCTCTTATAATGCAAGCATAAATAACTTGAGTTCGGGATGAACGGTACTTTTCCACTATCCCGAATTGAGGTTACATACATCAAATACCAAATCAAAAGGAGATTTGAGATGAAACGTAATATGTCCAACACCGATCGGATTGTCCGTGTGATTATCGCGGCAGTGTTTGCCTTTCTCTATTTTAGTGGCGTTGTAACAGGCACTCTGGGCGTTATTTTGCTGGTGCTTGCAGCCGTTTTTGTGCTCACTTCAGCAATTGCCTTCTGCCCGCTGTACGCGCCGTTTAAAATCAGCACCTACAAAGGGTAAGGTTCTGTTCCCCTGCCTGCGCAGGTGGATTGCCTGCCAGGACGAGCATCCTGCGAGGCTGTCTCAATCGGTTGAGACAGCCTCGCATTGTCTTTTGGATCAGATTGCACTTTTTGTCGTGTATATGCTTTTAACGCAAAACATTGTACAAAAGATTGTTTAATCTTTATACGAACGATATACTTCAGACAATAATTCAAACGAAACGAGCAGAACCACTACCCTATACCCCCTACCGGATGCGAATCTGGTATAAAGGGTGCGGGCAGACTCTCCGCCAGATGTCTGAACAATTGCTCTACCCTCGGTTGAGTTACTCTATTACAATAAAAACAGAGAGGATGATCCAATATGACCCCAAAAACTTTCCTACCCCAGGTTGCGGAACCGATTGAACATTATGTCTTTCCGGATGAATTTGTTGTTCAGAGCCCCAGCCGAATTGAAGACGCCGTGCGCGATATTCTGTTGAATATTGGTGAAGATCCTGACCGCGACGGCTTGATCAAGACCCCTGAGCGGGTGGCACGCATGTATGATGAGATCACTGCCGGCTATCGCATTGACCCGGTCAAGTTGATCAACGGCGCCCTCTTCGATGTCGATTATCAAGAGATGGTGCTGGTCAAAGACATCGAGTTCTACAGCCTGTGTGAGCACCATATGCTGCCCTTCTTTGGTAAAGCCCACGTGGCGTATATCCCCAACGGGAAAGTGATTGGCTTGAGCAAGATTCCACGCATTGTGGATATGTTCGCCCGCCGCTTGCAGGTGCAGGAACGCCTGACCTCAGAAATTGCCCAATTTTTGCAGAACACCCTTGGCAGCAGCGGCGTGGCTGTGGTTGTCGAAGGGCAGCATATGTGCGCTATGATGCGCGGTGTGAAAAAGTCAGAGACCAACATGGTCACGCGCAGCATGTTGGGTGTGTTTCAAAAAGACGCCGCCTTACGCGCTGAGTTTCTTTCAATGATTGCCAATTCTCGCAACGAGTGATGGATTATTCTCCTCCCGCAGCGTGGAGATTGCCTCTGCGCTGCGGGGGGTTGTAAAATGATCCCAGTCGAAACGACATTCAAAACCCAACTTTGTGCTTTAATGGATGAAAATTTTCGTTTTCATCCATTTTTTCAATGCCCCTTCTCTGGCTGTCGATCGCGTTTCTGCTGGGAATATGGCTCGCTGAACAGATTGCGCTGACGCGCGAAGCATGGTGGCTGGCAGGCGCAGCCATCCTGGCGCTATCTCTGGCGGCGCAGCGGCTGGCGCTCTATTTCGCTGGTTTACGGTTTCTCCGCTGGACTTACACCCGACACTCCCTGTTTTTTGTCCCTCCCTTTTTGCTGCCCTTGCTGGTTTGCGGCGGCGCAATTGTATACCACCAATCCCTTCCTCTTAATACCCCGCAGCACATCCGTTGGTATAACGACCAGGGAGAAGTGCGCTTGCGCGGCATGATCTCCCTGCCGCCGGATCGGCGCGAAAAGGTGGTGATGATCCGCGTTGAAACCCTATCCATCCGCTCCGCTACGGCGGGAGCAGGCGTGGTTGAGGTTAAGGGCAGCCTGCAGGTAATGCTGCCCGTTTCTACTCCCCCCTTGCGATATGGCGACCATGTCGAGTTGATCGGCAAGCTGGTCTCCCCGCCGCAGTCGGAGGGTTTCTTTTACCGTGATTACCTGGCGCGCCAGGGTGTGTACAGCTATATGGCATATCCGCGCCTGGAGAAATTAACAGAAAATAGCGGTAATCCGCTGCTTGCCGCCATTTATTCCTCACAAGAAACCTTGTATGCGGTGGTGCAGCGCCAGTTTTCGCCGCCCGAATCCGAATTGCTGGCGGGCATCCTGCTGGGAATTGAGCAGGGCATCCCGCCGCCGTTGATGGAGTCCTTTCGCCTGACCGGAACGGCTCATATCATTGCCATCTCCGGGTTCAATATCACCATCCTGGTGGTGTTTGTCAGTTCGCTTTTCTTGCGGGTGGTGCGGCGGCGCTGGCTGGCGATTTTCCTCTGCCTGGCGGCTATCGCCGGATATACCCTGCTGGTCGGCGCGGCGCCGTCCGTGGTGCGCGCCGCAATCATGGGCGGGTTTACTGTCCTTGCCGCCGAGATTGGCAGGCGTTCTACCAGCCTGAATGCGCTGGCGCTCACTGCCGCCGTGATGTGCGGACTGTCGCCCGGTTTGCTGTACAACGCCAGTTTTCAATTATCCGCCGCGGCTACCCTGGGGTTAATCCTCTTCAGTACTCCCCTGCAAACCGCGTTTTCACGCGCAGTTGCCCCGCGCCTGCCCTCTCACACTGCCAGGCAGGTTACCCGGCTGGTGTCCGATTACCTGCTGACCACCCTGGCAGCGCAGATAACCACCCTGCCGGTGATCGCTTACCATTTCCAGCGCTTTTCGCTTGCGGCGTTTTTTGCTAATCCCTTGATTTTGCCTCCCCAACCCCTGGTGATGATGATCAGCGGGGCGGCGGCTCTGGCGGGCTGGATTTTGCCGCCGCTGGGACAGATGATCGCCTGGCTGGCGCAGCCTTTTGCCGCATATACCATTCGCATGGTCGAACTGCTGGCGCAGATTCCAGGTGGAGAAATCCGGCTGGAGCAACTCAATCCGCTCTGGCTGGCTGCCTATTATGCCGTTGTGTTCCTGTCTGCGTATAAGAAAGATCTGCCGGGCAGATTGGGGGATTGGATGCGCCAGACCATCACGCCAATGCTGCTGTTGACTGCCGCCATCAGCCTGGCTGTTACCACCTGGCAGGCTGTTTTATATTTGCCTGATGGACGCCTGCGCCTGGCAGTGCTGAATGTGCCAGACGGACCGGCGGTGCTGGTGCAAACGCCCGGCGGCAGAGCGTTGTTGGTCAATAGCGGCAGCAGTTACCGCATTTTGCTTGACCATCTCGGTCGCCGCATCCCCTCACCGGGCGCTGAGCTGGATTGGATTCTGATCACCGACCGGCGCGCTTCAGCCCTGGCTGCCTTTGAGGGCATCCTGCCGCGCTATTCCACCCGCCTGGCAGCCATAAACCTGGCGCCCAATACGACGCGCACGCGGGAGCGGTTGTTGGAGAACCTGCAGCAAAGAGATGTTGCTCTCCACTCACTGCAGCTCGGAATGCGCTTCGACCTGGGGCAAAACGCTGTTCTGGAAGTGATCGCAAGGGGTAAGCAAGGCGCTGCTCTGTGGATCGAATATGGCGATTTTCACGCCCTGCTGCCCGGCGGGATGCCATCCGCCAGCCTGGATAACTTCCTTTCTTCCCCCAGTCATTCTGTCGAATTGGTCATCTTAGGTGCAGCGGATGATGATCTCCTGTCGGATTTCGATTGGGAACGCCTGGCGCCGCAGATCGTGGTGGTGTGTTCTCCTCTCGTTGGATTTCAACCTGCCCAGCCATTTATTTCCATCCCTCCTGGCGGCTGGTTCAGCGTCAGCAGCGATGGCAGGCAGATGTGGCTAGAAACAAGCCGGTAACCATCCCGATTTTGTTATTTCCATTTTCATTTTTTCGTTATAATTCCCTGGGTTGATTACTTTTCCTCCACGCTTACCCTGAATGATTAAATTGCCCTTTGCTTCCCCCTCCAATCGAAATTCTGCACTTCCCTCTTTAATTTTCAATCTACTGTTGGTCGCGCTGCTAGGAGTTGGCATAGGCTATCGCTTCGCCTGGGTCAACTGGAATCAGGATGCTCAGCTCCACCCGGACGAATACGGGCTGACGAACACCCTCACTTCGCTGCGCCTGCCGGATAACCTGTCGGACTACTTCAACACGCGCATCTCGCCGCTCAGCCCCTATCACAAATACAACCTGGATGGTAGCCTGGCAGAGAATGGACCGGATAACCGCATGCGCTGGGGACAATTGCCGATGATTCTGATCCGCGCTGCTGCTGAATGGACGGGAAATACCGGCTACAACGAGCTGCGCCTGCTGGGCAGAAGGCTCTCGGCGCTGGCAGACAGCCTGGCGCTGCTGCTGCTCTACCTGATTGGGCGCAAGTTGTTCAACCACCGCGTGGGTTTACTCGGGGCGGCGTTATCCGCGCTGGCGGTGATGCAGATTCAGCAGTCGCATTTCATGACCGTCGATAATTTTGGCACCTTTTTCACGATGCTGGCGTTGTACGCCGCCGTGCAGATCGCCAGCAGCCCGCCCCTGCTGCGCCCGGCTCCTCAAAGCCCTTATCAGCTCGACCAGCGCCAGATTGCCTGGTACGTTTTGTTCGGCGCAGCCGCAGGTATGGCGCTGGCATGCAAGATCAACCTGCTGCCTTTGACCAGCATGGTGGGGGTTGCCGCCTTCATCAGCGTTGCGGATATGAAACTGCGCTGGCGCACTGACTTGAGCCGCATTGCGGGCGGCGCGCTGCTATTGTTGCTAATCGCTGTCGCCGCGGCGGCGCTCGCCTTCCGCGTCACCCAGCCGATGTCGTTTCGCGCACCGCAGGGCGACACCTCCTTTTTTACCCTGCATTTCAACCGCGATTGGACCGACAGTATGGAAGTGGCTCAAGTCGAATCGAGCGGCAGGGGGGGCGGTCCGCCTGCTGAACAATGGGCTGCCCGCCCGGCGATCCTCTTTCCGCTGATGAACATGGTCGTCTGGGGCATGGGATTGCCGCTGGGGTTAAGCGCCTGGCTGGGCTACCTCTACGCCTGGCTGCTGGTGCTTTTCCGCCGACAAGATTGGCGCATCCACGCCATTCCACTGCTCTGGACCGGGGGTTATTTTCTGTTCATGGGTACGCGCTGGGTGAAATCGGTGCGCTACTTTCTGCCCATCTACCCGCTGATGGGACTGCTGGCAGCCTGGCTGCTGATCTGGTTGTGGCAGGCGGCGCGCCGCTCCGAACTGCGTTTTGGCTGGCGCAGCCTGTTTGCTGGCGCAGTGATATCAGGGGTGCTGGGCGGCACCTTCCTTTGGGCAGATGCCTTTGTGAGCGCGGTTTACCGCCAGCCCCACACCCGCCTGCGCGCCAGCGATTGGATTTATCAGAACATCCCGGCGCCAGTGCATCTGCAGCTCGATTCGCCAACAGGTGTTCGCTTTCAACCAGTTTCCATTCCAGATGGACTGATCCTTTCCCCCGGCGAGCTGATTCGCTTCACCTTCATCCCCCGCGAATCGGGCGCGCTGCGCGGGGTAAGGCTGCCGCGCGTCTATAACCCTGGCGACCAGCCCGCTTCTTTGACGCTCACTCTCAGCCTTGGTACACAAGCCGAGCGGGTTTTGGATCAAGCCAGCTTACAAGCGCCTCCCTCTGGCGCAGCCGGGCGCGGTCGTTCGATTTTTGCGGAATTGCACGGCTCGGAGCTGGCTGCCGGAAACCCCACCCTGCTTACCCTCCAGAATACCTCGAATACCCCGCTCACCATCAACCGGCTGACGATTGCCAACGAATCCTGGGATGAAGGTCTGCCTGTTCACCGCATTTCGTATGACCCCTACGGGAACTTCTACCGCGGGATTGCGATGGAAGTGCGCTGGCATGATGATGAAAATAAGCGCCAGATGTTTTATGAGCGCCTGGCTCAAGCCGATATCCTTATCCTGCCCAGCCAGCGCGGCATCTGGAGCGTTGCCCGTCTGCAACTGACCTATCCGATGACCCTGGAATACTACCGCGCTTTGTTTGATGGGCGGTTAGGGTTTACCCAGATTGCTCATTTTCAGGCGCCGTGGCGGATTGGCAGCTTGTGGATCTCCGATGTCGGCGGAAAAGTTCAATGGGGGTCGCCGCCGCCCTTGCCGCTCTTCAACTTTAACTTTTTCGCGGCAGAGGAGGCTTTCAGCGTGTATGATCATCCACCAGTGTGGATCTTTTCCAAACGGGAAGATTTCAATCTCGCACAGGTTCAAGACATCCTGGGAAAAATTGACCTGACACAGGTGATCGTCCAATCACCGCGCGATGCCCGCCCGATTCCCATTCCGTAGATAGCAGCGGTAGGCGGCATCTATCATTTTTGTGTGATCAACACCCTCTATTCCGTTCTCCTGTACAATAAAGATATCCTGCAACAGGGGAGGGGAGTCAAAAGCATGTGACCTCAAATATGCCCTCCAGCACTTGTGAGATTCAACTTGGTTAATACAATTAGGATTATCCAATCCCACCTGACAAAGGACAACCGAACGATGCCACACAAGATTGCTTTGATTACCGATAGCACCTGCGATATCCCTGCCACCTGGCGGGAGCAATATGAGATCACCGTCATCCCAATGACCGTTATTTTTGGTGATCAACAGTATCTGGAGGGGGTCGATATCAGCCCCGAAGAGTTTTACCAGCGCCTGCCGCAAGAAAAAGAACGCGCCTCAACCTCTCAACCAGCGCCGCAGGTATTTTTGGAGGTTTACCGCCGCCTGGCAGAGGCGGGAGTCGAGCAGATTCTGACGATTACCCTCAGCGCTGCAATGAGCGGCACGTATCAATCGGCTCGCCAGGCAGCCCAGGATGTGCCAGTGCCGGTGCATGTGATGGATAGCCGCAGCAATTCGATGGGGCTGGGCTGGCAGGTCATCGCTGCCGCGCGCGCCCGCGAACAAGGCGGAGGGCTGCCAGAGATGCTGGCGGCTGCTGAATTTGTGCGCGACCGCATTACCTATTACATCACGCTCGACACCATCGACTATCTCAGCAAGGGTGGGCGTATCAGCGAGGCAGTGAGGTTCTTAAACTCTTTTTTGCACATCAAACCACTGATCTACGTCAAACGGGATACCGGCACGGTTGGCGCGTCGATCCCGGCGCGCTCGCGTAAAGCGGCGCTGGATGGGCTGTATAAAGAGTTCTTTCGCAACCTGCCAGCGGGCAAGAACCTGCATTTGACTGTTTTGCATAATGCCGCCCTGCCCGAAGCCGAAGAGCTGGCAGAGCGCGTGCGCCAGGAATATACCCCCCAGGAGATGTTTATCTCCATCGTCTCGCCGGTGTTGGGGGTGCATACCGGTCCGCGCGCTGTGGCTTTATGCGGATACATGGATTAATGGATCGAATCAAGGAGGATATATGGCTCGTCTCATTCCCGCTGCCGAACGCATTGCTCGCGCCCGCAAGCTGATTCAGAAAGCGCGCCAGCTTCCGCTGCCTGCCGACCAGGGTTGGAAGGATTTTTCCTACGTCGCCCAGGTGAAAGACATCCTGCGTCAGGCGCGCGACCTGGTTAAGTTTATCTCTTATTCGGTCGGCGCGTCCGCCGAGATCAAAGCCGAAGCCGCCGCCGTCATGGCAGAAGCGGACCAGGCAGAGGAGGAAATCCTGCGCCGCGAATAATGGCACTGGGCTGCTGCGCGCCTGAAAAAAAACAAACCACACCCGCTGTCAGGAAATACCTGTTTAAATTATTTCTTCAAGGGAGCAACCATGTACCCACAATTGACTCTTCTGCAAACTGCCCGCACCCGGCGCATATCCTCGTGGGATGTCAGTGGACGTAATCAGGATTCCTGGAAAATCGCGCCAGGCGAGACCCGTATTCTGGCGGATCTGAAAGGTCCGGGCTGTATTACCCACCTGTGGCTGACCCAGCGCAATCATTACCGCGAGTGTCTGCTGCGTATCACCTGGGATAACGCTGCTGCGCCTTCGGTGCTTGCGCCTCTCGGGGACTTTTTTGGCTTGGGACACGGCATCGTGAACTCGTATCAGTCGGCACTTTTTAGCGCATCCGTACAGCCGCAGAACCAAAACAAATTTAACCAGGGTTGTGCGCTCAACTGCTATGTTCAAATGCCATTCCGCGAACGCGCCTTGATCGAATTGGTTAACGAGAGCGCTGAGGTGCATCACCAATATTTTTATGTGGATTATGAGACGTATGCCCAGCCTCTGCCTGAGGCTGCCGCTTATTTTCACGCTGAGTTCCGCCGCGAGAACCCCTTTGGTGGCTGGGGACACGAGATCACCGTCAATAAACCTGAGGCGAATATCGTCAACAAAGAACAAGAAGCCTGGCAAAACAACTATGTCATCCTCGAAACCAAAGGACGCGGGCATTACATTGGCTGCAATCTGAGCGTGACCAATTTTCAAGGCAGCTGGTGGGGGGAGGGCGATGACATGATCTGGGTGGATGGCTATAAATGGCCGCCCGATCTGCACGGCACCGGCAGCGAAGATTATCTGAACCAGGCGTGGGGGATGCAACCCAATGCCTTTTTACGCAACGGCTCTTCCATTTTTGAGCATCACACGCAGGGATATCAAACCAGTTATGTGTTCCACCTGGAAAACCCGGTGCGCTTTGAAAGAGAGATCAAAGTCACCATCGAGCATGGGCATGGAAATCACCTGCGCAACGAGATGAGCAGCGTGGCATACTGGTATGCGCAAACGCCCAGCCCGGCTATCCAGCCGCCGCCGGTGCAGAAGCGCCTGCCAGTGCGAAGAGACAACCAGGGCAATTGGCTGTATGACCCTGCGAATCAGATTACTTCCCGCGAAGTGCCATTGAATGAGGAAATGCGCGCGATGAAGCAGCAGTGGAAAGAAAAAAGCTGAGACCAGCGGTGATCGTTTTCCGAAGGGCAGACGATCTGCTTAGAGCGCGCGCTGATTCCCGTACAGCCTTTCGCGCACCTGGATGACCTGGCGGCGCAGGCGGTCATCGCGCTCGATCATGTCGGCGACCTTTTCGCAGGCGTACATCACGGTGGTGTGATCGCGCCCGCCCAATGCTTCACCAATCTGCGGCAGTGAGATATTGGCTTCTTCGCGCAGCAGGTACATGGCTACCTGGCGTGGCAGAGCCACTTCGCGCGAGCGGTCGCGCCCGGTCAACCGCTCATAAGAAATACCAAACACCCCTGCCACCGCGTTCAACACGTCATTAGGCGCAAGGTTGCTGCGCTGCGGCAGCAAATCTGCCAGCGCTACCTGCACGAGCTGGGTAGAGACCGGTTGTCCGCTTAGTTCAGCAAAAGCCATCACGCGCGTCAACGATCCTTCTAGCTCGCGGATATTGGATTGAACCAGGCGGGCGATCTGTTCGAGGATTTCGTGCGGAACACGCTTGTTGGCGCGCTCCGCTTTGGATCGCAGGATAGCGATGCGCGTTTCCAGGTCTGGCGGTTGGATATCGGCGATCAACCCCCACTCGAACCGCGAGCGCAGGCGTTCTTCAAGTGTAACCAGCGCTTTCGGCGGTCGGTCTGATGACAGCACAATCTGTTTTTCAGCGCCATGCAGCGTGTTGAAGGTGTGGAAAAATTCTTCCTGGGTCATTTCTTTGTTGGCGATGAACTGGATATCATCGATCAGCAGCACATCAATTTTGCGATAGCGCTCACGAAAAGCGGCGGTATTTTTCTTCTGAATGGCGTTGATCATGTCGTTGGTAAATTCTTCCGACGACACATATAACGCCTGCAACCCGTGTTGATGCGCGCAATTGCCGATAGCGTGCAGCAAGTGGGTTTTTCCCAGTCCCACGCCGCCATATAAGAAGAGCGGGTTATACGCTTTGCCGGGGTTTTCTGCGACTGCCTGACAGGCAGCGTGCGCCAGGCGGTTGCTGGCGCCGACGACGAAATTGTCAAAGGAGTACCGCGCATTAAGGGTTGGATTGGCGGGCAGCGGCGGATGCGCCGACCCACCGTTCGATCCGGTTTTCGAGGCAGGAAGGGCATCCCCGGCGTGTCCGCGCGCTGGATCTCCTTCATGCTCGCCATCGCTGGCAGTCTCTTTGTGATATACGATGAACTTGACCTTCTGTGGACGACCCATCATACCGCCCAGCAAGCGGCTGACTTTGCCAGAAAGGCGGCTGTCCATCCAGTCGCAAGCATACGCGTTTTGAACCCCGATGGTAAAGGTATCATCGAGATAGGATACAAAATTGGCGTCGCGCACCCAGGTATCGTAACTGGCTTTCGACATTTCCATCTGCAATTGTCCGAGTGTTGCCTGCCATGCCTGACTGGGATTCAAAGGAACACCTCCGACGCAAAAATTGTTTTAACGACATTTCACGCTAAAACGAGGCAAAGACCACCGTCCACTACGGCGGCATACTCTTTCCCCTTGTATTCATTCAACTCTGGGTGGAGAGACTTGCTGTGTAAGCTGCCCCTGAAACTTACATGCATATTCTACTTAGAAACTGTGAATCAAACAAGCCGTTTATCCTACGCTTGTCTAAAAATACGAGATTTTTTAAGTATTGCAATCTTAAAAAATCGAATGAATCCATCGGGCGTAAACGAGTTTTAAGATTGTGATACCTGACCCCAAGCAATCGGATTTTACACTTGTAGAACCCCCATATATGGGGTAAAAAAGGTTATACATGGCAATACCCCCATATCTGGCAATCTGTTCGAAAAAAGAAAGAGAATCATCCTGCGGCGGGTTTCGTAGAGTCATATACAAAAATTTGAATCATGCCAATAGGATGTAAATCGTAAATCTTAAAAGACCAAAAAATCAAAAGCGGGGAGGAACGCCCTCTATCAACATCCGCCGGGCTGCTTTGCGCGCCACCTCGACCGCAAAGTTGGTGCCTCGATCCCAGGGGTATACCTGGCTCATACTGGCGAAATATAAGCCCGGTAAGGGTGTCGCCAGGTCTGGTACATTGCGCGAATGATTAAGCAGCGGAACAGGCTGGGCATAGGTAGTGCGTGAAAGCCAGCTTCCCTTAACCCAATCAGGTTCGAAATGGGAGTTGAAGCGCTTCAAAGCAGGTAAGAACCGCTCAACCAGTTGCTCTTTGCTCATCTCAAAATGCTCATGGTCGATATCCAGGTAATCGCCGCAATACACAATGTGATCACCGCCAAAGTATTCTGGTTTAAGAAAATTGGTGTGCTCGACCAGCGCCAGGAAGGGAAACCCGGCTGACTTGGGCAGGTTGAACCAGTAATAGCCTTCCTGAGATAATTGATGGCGCAGCGCGAGAATCAGCACCACCGCGCCCATACTTTTGAGGCTTAATAATCCGCGCAGGTAATCGCCTTGCAGTTCTGGCGCCAGTTTTGCCAGCAGGGCTGGCGAAGTGGTGACCAGGCATTGGTCAAAGTCGAGCGCCTCACCTGCCAGTTGAATTTGAACCCCTCCGCCGGTGTGCGCGCGGATTGCCTGAGCCGGTGTTGACAGCCGAATCTGCGCGCCGCGCCCGCGCAGGAAATCCGCCAGCCGGTCGCAGAACGCCTGGAAACCGCCCTTAAACGTCCCCAGCCGGGTTGTGCGCGCCTTAATGCGCGCCCACATCCACGCCATGTTGACGTCATTCATGTGCCTGCCAAACTTGCCCGCCATCAACGGTTCAAGCAGCGCCTGGTACACCCGTTCGCCGTACCAGCGCCGCATCCAGGCAACTGCCAGCTCGCGCTCCAACGGCTGCCAGGCTGCCAGGTATTTCAGAAAGACTGTAACCAGCCCAAAGCGCACCATGTCAATAAATCCATACCCCGGAAAAGAAATTGCCGCCAGGGGCGAATCGAGTGGATAAAACTTGCCGTTATAATACGCCACAGTTTTGGGTCGTGGAAAGATTACATCCTCCCGCCAGCCCAGTTCATCGATCAACCCCAGCATGGCGCGGTCGCTTTGGAACCAATGGTGGTAATAGCGCTCGACCGACCAATCCCAGTGCGGTTCTTTGATCCCGGCAGCCAGCCCGCCCACGTAATCAGCCGCCTCAAAAATTGTAACCGTATGTCCCTGCCGAATAAAATCATAAGCGGCTGCCATCCCCCCTACCCCTGCCCCAACAATTGCAATCTTCATTATCCTATTCCTCCCCGCTGGTTTCAGGTGGATTTTTTCGTAACTGTTCGAGATCTTTGCCCCAGCGCAGAGGCTGGCGCAGGTAATAATATACCCCCAGCAGCGTGATGGGGAACCACAGCGCGGCATGCAGCACCAGGGTGTACCCGGCTGCCACCTCGCCTGCCACTTCATACGCCTTCAGCAGCGCGATGCCCGGCGCGTCAAAGGTGCCAACATACCCCGGCGCGGAAGGCAGAGTGGTGGTCAGGTTGACAATACCGTTCATCAGCATCAGGGCGAAGAAACTGACCTCAAACGGAAATGCGTGCATCACAAACCAGTATTTGAGTGTCTCTAACAGCCAGATAATGACCGTGGTGATAAAGATCATCAGCGCTTCCTGCGGAGAGCGCAGCGACTCGAGCCCCGATAAAAAGCGCATGCTCAAATCGAGTGTTTTTTGTCGAAAGCGGGTTGGCAGCGCCCGACCGACTACCGCCCGCACCATGCGCTCGGTAGCAAGCGGAAACATGGCTGCCAGCAGGAAGGCGATCAACGCGCCCAGAAAAGCCAGCGCGCCCCAGACCGCCACGGTCTGGATGCTGCCCACGAAGCCAGAATCAGCCGTCAGGCGCGCCAGCTCAGGCAGGTTGAGGAAGACAAACCCCAGCATGACCACCCCGTCAAAGACGCGCTCAACGATTACCGTCGCCAGCGACGCCGAGATTGGCACCCCTTCGCGTTGTTTCAACACCGCTGCCCGCAGCACCTCGCCCGCCCGCGCGGGGTAGATGTTATTGCCCATGTAGCCGATGGTAACGATGGGGAACATCACCGGCGTTGGGATCTTTTTCAACGGGCGCAGCAGGTAGTGCCAGCGCCAGGCGCGCGCCCATACCCCAATAAAATACACCAACACCCCCGGAATCAGCCACAGGTACTGAGCGCTGCGCATCGCCTGCCATACCCTCTCCAGTTCCAAACCGCGCATCGCCAGGTAGATAAATACCGCGCTAATGAATATTCCAAGCCAAAACTGCCAGCGTTTCATCAGCCCATTCTATCACAATCGTCCCCCGGCGGATTGCAAAAGCGCTCATAGTCAGCGGGCAGCTCAAGCTGAAACCGCTGGCAGAGCAGCCGCACATCGTGATAGTCGTTCTCGTCGAGGGGGTAGCCGGTGTGAAATTGCACCATCCATTCGGCTGAGATGCAGCGCACCGCACAGCCGCCGATCGTACCGACACCGGTCAGTGAATCCAGCGGATATGCCAGCCCAAATACCAGATTGCCCTGATCGTCATACTGGAAGGTGTGAATGTCAATCAGGTGTCCCTGGTTGTCGCCCATGACGAAGTTGCACGCCCGGGTATCATCGCGTTCTACCTCGCGGTAGCCGCGTGCTTCGAGCAGCGTTCGCAGGCGCGCCGCATCGTTATGCTGGATGGCAACATCCAGGTCGGCATGGCGGCGGGTTTGCTGCCCCAGCAGCGCATCCACCCCCCAGCCGCCGTCGATCCAGACCGGAATGTGATGCTGATCCATCAGCCGCACAAAGTCAACGACATCTTGCTCAGTCATTTGGGAGTCTGGAATTGCACACACGTGTTAAGTTTCAATGAACCAACTTACGGCTTGCGATAGGTGGCATCCGTCATGCTGCCCACAAATTGAGGCAGGTCGGTGTGACCTAACAACTGGCGGATGGCGTGCGCTTCGCCGGTGTGAAACCAATAGTGGTAGATGTTGCGCAGCAGCATGGTACCGATCGTCTCTGGTAGAGGTTGTCCATCGCGCAGGAAGCGCGTCTCGAGTTGTTCCTCTGTCAACCGACCCAGATACCCGTCTGCCTGCGTTGTTACTGCCTGCCAGACAGTCCACATCTCACCCAGCGGCGGTGTACTGGCAGGCTTGCCAGAACCAACCAGCTCGTTCAGCGCCGAAAAAAGGGTTTGATCCTGGGCGAATTGCACCCAATAGCGGTGTTCCTGGTTCGCCAGGTGTCCGATGATCCAACTGAGGCAGTTCATCCGACCAAAACGCACCAGAGCCTCGCAAGCGGAGACATTCGTCAGGCAGCGGCAAAATTCGCTGCGCGCAAAACGCAATTGAGCCACCAGAAAATGAGTCATGTTTCCCTCCCAAGATCAATCCTTATCTTTTCCATCACCCAGTCAGGTCCGAAACACGTACCAAAGCGAAATCCAGCCGACCCAGCACCCAGGTGGTATATGCAATCAATTCATCGTCCAATATAAACTGGGGGTGCGGGTCGGGGTGATAGGCGCGCCGGGCTATTTGATCTGGATAGGCAGTGACGATGTTAGTCTCTTTGCCGGTCTCGCGGTTGAAGAAAGTAACCTTGCGCGGGTTTTCGGGGGTAGGATGGTAGGTGTTGATATCTCCCACCAGCAACTTTCCATCACGCGAGGCGTGCGAATGGCAGGTGCCGCCTGCCCAGACGTTGAGATGTTCGCCGCTGTCGAGATCATAATACTCGGTGCCGTGATCATAGTCCACAAACCATATTCCTTTGCCGTCTGCCGACCACCATTCGTGGCAGTGGCGCAGCACATTTTTTCCCGAATCGGGTGCAAACAGCGGCGCGGCTTTTGCTCCTGGTCGAGTGAGCCAGATGCGGTTCTTCCAATGGTGGCGCTCACCGGTCTTTAAGTCCTTCCACCAATCGTGAGCAAACATCAGCAGCCCGGCGCGGGCGGGATTAAACTGGCTGTGGTTGATATGCTCGCTAAAGGTCTCCCAGAGGTGAAATACACCGGTGGTTTTTTCCATCACGCCCAGGTGCCAGCGGTCGCCGTTTTTAATATCCAGATTGAAATACCTGCCATCCGCCGAGAGGGTCAGGTGAGTCGAAATCTGGGTAACCGGGCGCTCACCGAACAACCCTTCCGGCAGCCGTCCCACTTCATAGACCCGGCTGCTGCTGGCGGGCGCGCGGAAATAAACTCCATCGCCAGAAGCCCAGTACACTTCTCCCGACACCGGATCGACATACGGGGACTCCGCCTGAAAGCCGGTCTCCGGAAAGGCAGTAATCGTCTGCTTTTTAAAATCAACCACACCCAGGATATGGGAAGGGGTGGGTGGGTTGGAACAATACAGCCACAGGTAGCGCCCATCGGCGCTCACATTTGAATTGGTGAAATAAAAAGCCTGCTGCCAGGCGGCGCAGCGCGTGCTCAAAATGTAACTGGTCACGCCGCTGACGGGATCCCGCCAGGGCGTAAAGAGGGGGGAGGATTCAGGATGAAGATATTGATTCATAGGGTCTCCGTTTGAAAAATCTGCCTTATCCAGGTAGTACCCTGCTGAGCAGTGTTTTGAAAAGAAGATGGGTTTCGGTCGAATGTGGAAAACATTCCTTATTCATTATAAAAGACTTGGATGGAATTTGGTTAATCCAACCCGTAATCAATGAATAGGTGAATGATTGCCATTCTTTGCAGCCGCTGGTGCTGCTTCTGGAAGCTTAGGCAATACATTGTATTTCGATCTTAATTATCTATAATTTAAAAATGGTTAATAACAGATCGGGTTTATGAAAAGGTACCATTGTTTGAGGAAAAACACCCCAAACAGCGGCTTACACCGGCTCACACCCGGTTGAGATTTCGGAGATGAACATGGTGAAATGGATCAAACGAATTTTCGTCGCGCTGCTGGCGATTCTGGCGGCGCTGATTGTATTCCTGGTCGGATCGATACTCATCGATTTTGCGCTGGGCGGCAATCGCCTGGCAGAAGTGACCAACACCACCATTCCGGGTGTCAACGGCAGCCCGGATGTGCGCGCTTATGTCGCCCGACCGGCTGGATCGGGACCTTTCCCAGCGGTGATCATGATTCACGAATTTTACGGGCTGAACAGCAGCATCACCGGAAAAGCGGATTTGCTGGCGCAGGCGGGTTACCTTGTGGTCGCGCCAGACACCTTCCGCGGCTCGACCACCGCCTGGATCCCGCGCGCCATTTACCAGGTTATCACCAGCCGACCAGAGCAGGTCAACCAGGACCTGGATGCGGTCTTCGCCTGGATCGAAAAGCAGCCTGATCTCAAGCGGGACAGCACTGGCGTGATGGGCTTTTGTTATGGCGGACGGGCTTCACTGGCGTATGGCTTGCATAACCCGCGCATCGCAGCCACGGTGGTGTTTTATGGGTCGCCGGTCACCGATCCGCAGGTATTGAAAAATCTGTCTGGACCGGTGCTGGGCATTTTCGGCGGGGCTGATACGTCTATCCCACTGGCAGAAGTGCGCGCGTTTGAAGCCGGGTTGAAGCAAGCCGGCATCCCCAACGAGATCACCATCTACGACGGGCAGCCTCATGCCTTTGTGGCAGACGCTGATGGCATCCGCGCTGGCGGCGCACAGGGAAAAGCCTGGGCGCAATTGCTGCGTTTCCTCGATCAATCGTTGAAACAAAGCAAATCCAGCGGCGGTTACCGGCAGCCCATCCTATTTACAGCGCCTTTCGATTGGGGGTATTACGCCCGCCTGGTATTTGAACACGCCATCGGCAGCGGCTCCAGCCATCATTGAGTCAGAAGGGTTACAGCCCTGCTTCGTTTAGCAGCCCTCACCGTGTCGTTGCGAACGAAGTGAAGCAGCTCCCCTCCTGATCGATCATCGCGGGTGCAAATTGAGCGCTGGCATCAGATTGGCGGTACAATTAAATGCGCAGCGCCTAACTCTTCCCCAAAAAGTGGGATACCCATGAGAGGTTCAGGAATATTCGGCAAGTTGCATTTCCTCCTTACGCGGCATACGGAGCTGGCATGAATCACCGCGAGCGCCTGCTGACCGCCTTGCAGCGCCGTCCATCTGACCGGGCGCCGTTTTCGCTCGGGTTTGCCGCCGCCAGCTATGAGGAATTCGTCCGGCGCACCGGGCAGACCGACCCGGCGGCGTACTTCGACCTCGATTTTCGGTATGTGCCGGTTAAGAATCCGCAGCGCCTGCCCGATTTCAGCCGCTATTTCCGTGGGCGCGTGCCAGACTGGCTCGATACCCAGTCGGACGATTTCCAATTTGTTCCCATGCGCGGGGCAGGCTCGTTTTGCCGCATGGGCTCCAACCGCACGGCTCAGAACGAATGGGGTGG